>Ga0049114_1000081_pt1 | contig 23666 bp, 23 predicted proteins | sample WorMettanBELIZE2_FD_55211 | JGI IMG/M metagenome (GOLD analysis project Ga0049114, IMG submission 55211) | Marine gutless worms symbiont microbial communities from Max Planck institute for Marine Microbiology, Germany - Olavius tantulus BELIZE.2 | ecosystem: Host-associated > Annelida >... | reverse complement strand
AGGCCGAAAAGCAAAAGGACTTCCGCCATGAAATACCGATTTTTCCTGGACTTGTGAAGCAGCGTTTTTCCAGAATCCCTCTCTCAGGCATTCTGGAAAAAACGAACACCTCCTCTGGGCGCTCTGCGTCTCTGCGTTAAGAATGTTTTTCTAAATTCGTGCGTTTTTAGGAACGGTGCAATTGGTTAATCAGTATCCGCACGGCAACCGTCAATGATGGGGGCAATGGATGTCCATTGGTCCGCTTTCCAAATTTGCTCGATCAATATTTCAGTCTTTGTTTCACCGATCACCGGCCCCACCAGCCAGCGAAATTTGGTCTCCAGTTCCTGGTCGGTGGGAAGGGTGTCCGGCGGCTCCCACAGGGCCTCGATGCGGCCGGATCGAAAGGCGCTGCCGGTGGTCGTTTCGACGACAACCTCCGCCGGGGCCTTGGCCGGAAATTCAGCCTCTAATTTGGGGGCCACTTCCGTAGTGACCCGGTCGAGCAGAGCCAGCAATTCGGGGTCGTGCAGGCGAGGCGGCAGCACCTGTTTGGGACCCACCTCCCCATCCAGCAGGGCCGCGGCCACCGGGAAGGCCAGATTGTACTGGGCTTCCTCCGTGTCCCGGCCACAGCCGGTTGTCCCCAGCGGCAGGCGGCATAGGGTTTGAAATAGAGGTTGAGAATCTCCCACTGTTGCCCCAGGCTTTTCACTACCAACGGATCCGGCGCATCGTCGAACAGGGGTCGGACGCCTGTGAACCCGTCCCGGGCCAGAAGGGCCGACAGCACCGCCACCATGCACCCCCAGCCGATGCTGTCCTTGCCCATGGAGGGTGTGTCGATGCCCTTCATCATGGGAGCGATGGGCGCATGGTACTCGGCGGCGCCCATAGCATGAAACATTTGCCCGGGAGAGAATCCCAACAGCCTGCCCACGGCGGCAGCTCCGGCGATGGCCCCCCAGCTTCCGGAGGAGTGGTAGACCTCATAGGTCCCATGGCGGATTACACCGGCCCGGATGCCCAGTTCGTAGGCGATGACCAGAGTGGTGAGAAATTTCTCGCCGCTGCATTCACCGGCCAGTTCGGCGCCGGCCAATACCGGCGGCAGGGCACAGGCCCCGGGATGCCCCTTTACGTTGCGGTACCCATCATCGATGTCCAGGGCATTCCCGTAAAAGCCGTTGGCCAGGGCCGCCCCGGTGGCCGATATGCGATCGGCAGACACTAGGATGGTGGCCTGGTCGCCGCTGAACTGTTCCAGGGCGGTCTTGCGCATGATGCCGGAAACTGGTGTTTGCGACCCGGCGATCAGAGCGCCAAGGGTATCCATGAGACAGCGTTTGGACTGGTGCTGAACCTCAACGGGCAAGTCTTGCCAGCGGGTGTTCAGGGTGAATTCGATGGCATGGTCGGTCAGGGGATGCATCCGAGTATTCCTCTATCCCGAAAATTGCATGAAATCTTTTTAGCATTTAGCTGAAAAGAAGCAATAGCGGAGCGTTACTGTAAATATGAATCTTTTCGGAAAGATACGCTTTATCATCCTCAAGAATTAGAAAAGACTCTTAAATGATTTCACCCTTTGGTGCAATGTCCGGGCTAGGTTCTGTTTGCGATTCGGGCGAACCGTCCAGAGGCAGGGCCGCAAGTTTGTGTCATGGAGGTTATTTATCCGCGCGGGCAAACCGTTCGTCATGCTGAATCAGCCCATCGGTGATCTCGTAATAGTCTCCTATCTGGGAGACCCAGACATGCCCGGCTGTTGTAAGGCCGGTTGGTTCATCCAAGGCACCGGCGGCAATGGAAATGCGGGGTTTGCCCCGGGGATCCCAGAAGAGGCTCGAACCGCGCTCACGACAAAACCCGCGATGCACATTGGGGGTTTCGTCGGTGACGGAGCGAAACCACTTCAAGGTGTGGGATTGAAGCAGAACCAGATTCTCCCGGTCTGTTGCGGTGTAAGCGCCCACATGACCGTGAAACCGCCGGCACTTGCTGCAGTGACAATCGATCACATCCATCAAGGTGCCGTGAATCTCGAACCGGACTTCGCCGCAAAGGCATCCGCCGGTCGCCACAGGTTTCGGTTGTTGGCCAGACGTACTCAATATTCTTCTCCGGAATTTCTGCTTTATTAGCCTGGGGATTTCTCCCCAGGCCAGTGAGCAGCGAAGTATTTTTCCTATGTAGAAAATGACGAGGCACAATGGCCTTGGTGGCTGTGCCCTATTTCAAAACAGTATCGGCAAAGTGTCCGTCATGCCGGCCCCTGCCTGCGCAGGGACAGGCTCCGGTCCGGCATCCAGTGTTGTAACCGATTAAAACCACCTGGATTCCGGATTTTATCCGCCTCTGGCGGGCAAGCCCGGAATGACGGAATTTAGATCAGGCCTTTCGACTTCAAAAAGCCCCTGGCCACCTCGGTGACGGATTTCTTATCCACATCCACTTCCGCGTTCAATCTGGACATGGTGGCGTCATCGATGAGTGAAGACAGTTTGTTCAGATGCTTGGCAAGCTCCGGATGCGCGTTGAGCGTTTCCTTTCGAACGGTCGGCGTAATGGCGTACGCCGGGAAGTAATTTTTTTTGTATCCTTGAGCACCACAAAGTTGAATGCCGGGATGCGTCCGTCCGTTGCGAAGACAAGGCCCACATCGACATCCCCATCCTTCAGGGCCTTGTAAACCAGACCGGTCTCCATGCGTTTGATGTCCTTGCGGGGAAACTTGAAGCCATATGCTTTCTGCAGCGGTTTCAAGCCGTCGTCCCGCTTGTAGAACTCAATATTGCATCCCAGGGTCAGTTTTTCACCGGAATTGAGTTTGTCCGCAAGATCTTCCAGGGTCTTCATCCCCTTTGACTTGGCATCTGCCTGGCGGACTGCCAGGGCATAGGTATTGTTGGCCGCCGAGGCATTGAGCCAGACAATACCGATTTTCGCATCCTTGTCCTTCACCGCCATATAAATCTCTGATCCCGGTTGATTGGCGAACTTATTTTTATGGAAATTTAAAAACGCCGTGCCCGTATATTCCCAATACAGATCCACCTGTTTGTTTTCCAGTGCTTCACGCACCAGGGAGGTGCCCATGCCGGTCTTAAGTTCGACGTCGAAACCTTTGCTTTTCAAATACTGGGCGGTGATTTCTGCCAAAAGAAGCTGCTCCGTAAATCCTTTACCACCAACAACTAGAGACGCTGCCGACGCCGTTTGCACGGTAAACACCGCTATCAGCAACATTGCTACAACACCGGATTTCTTCAATACATTTTTCAAGGCTATCCCCTCCTTCATGAAAGTTATTCTTGCGCAAATCGTTGCGGATTTATGCCTTTGGGCAACAGGAAAAACTGTAACTTGGACAAAATAAAATCCGTCAGAATCGCCATGGCGGCCACCGAAAAGGATCCGATCAAAAGGGAGTTGAACTCATTGAGTTGAATTCCGGTGAAGATGAATTCTCCCAGGCTGTCGGCGGCGATCAGGGTAATCAGCGGGCTGGTGCCGACATTCAATGCAAAGCCGGTTCGGATTCCTGCCGAAATGACATAAAGTGCATTGGGAACCTGTACTTTCCACAGAATCTGCTGATCGGTCATCCCCTGGCCACGGGCCGCTTCGATCATGTGTTCCGGAACTTCACTGATTCCCTGGTACGTATTCCGGACAATCGGCAAAATGGTAACGGTCACCAGGCCGATAAAGGCCGATTTAAAACCAAGCCCGGTCAGGGTCATGATGATCGCCAGGATCGCCAGTGTGGGCACCGCCGAGAGGATATTGAAGCTCTGGGCGAAGGCTTCCGCATACCGTTTGAACCATGGCCGCGTCATCAAGATACCGGCAGCGATTCCCAGGACCGACGCCGTTGTGCCCGAGGCAAAGACAATGTACACATTTTGCCGCAGCAGGTAGATCCAGTCCTCGTAAGCATCCTTGAATTCTTCGATCAATCCGTTCGACTCAGCGTAAACACCCAGCGCAAACATCAGCGCCAATAGAACATAGAAAGAAAACGTTTTGCGTCTTCGAATCAGTTCGATGAGGTAATTCATGATTCCATCCTAGCTAATCCGGTCACCATGTTTACGGGGAGCTTCACCAAGAAGGCTGGCAATGATGTGCTGGGTGATGTAGCCTTTACACGCGCCATCATCGTCCACCACCGGCATCCAGTCGGTGGCGTGGGCATACATCTGCGATACGGCGTCATGCAGGTTGTCATGCTCATGGATCGTCCCGGGTATCGGGTCGCTGTATTCACCGACCATCCCGCTGGTGTCACCCCGTATCTCTTCTTTGGTGATGTAACCCCGTGCACGACCCCGAGGGCCGACCACGACGGCGATATGGGCGTCGCGGTCGCGCATCTTTTCCGCCGCCTTGTCCAGCGGGTCGTCCGACTTGACCGCCATGCGAAAGGGCATGATCGCCTCAGTGACCTTGATGAGTTTGAGCCGCTTCAAGGCGCGATCCGAGCCGACAAACTCTTTCACAAAACTGTTTGCCGGGTTCGCCAGAATCTCGTCCGGCGTATCACACTGCTCGAGAACGCCCTCACGGAAAATGGCAATTTTGTCTCCCATTTTTACGGCTTCATCGATGTCATGACTGACAAACAGCACGGTTTTTGCCCAGTTCCGCGTTCATTTTTCAAAATTCGTCCTGAATCACTTCACGGTTGATGGGGTCGATGGCGCCAAACGGCTCGTCCATCAGCATCACCGGCGGGTCGGCGGCCAAGGCGCGGATCACGCCGATGCGCTGCTGCTGGCCTCCGGAAAGCTCGCGCGGGTAGCGCTTTAAAAAGATGTTGGGGTCCAGATTGACCATTTCCATCAATTCCCGGGCCTTTTCCCGGCTTTGCTGCTTATCCTGTTTCAACAGGTCCGGGACCACACAGATGTTGGCTTCGATGGTCATATTCGGGAACAGGCCGATCTGCTGGATCACGTAGCCGATCTTGCGCCGCAGGGCGATGGGATCCATATCGTCGATATCCTGGTTGTCGATATAGATTTTCCCGGACGTCTTTGGGATCAGCTTGTTGATCATTTTCAATGCCGTGGTCTTCCCGCACCCCGACGGCCCCAGAAAGATACAAATCTCCCCTTTGCCGACCTCCATGGACACATTGTTGGCGGCGATCACCGGCTCTTTGCCCGGCACCTCAAAATGTTTGGTCAAATTTTCAAGCCGTATCATGACGTTGCCTCACTCAAGCCTTTTGGTGTCAACAGTTTCTGGACAAATAAAAACAGGTAGTCCGCGATGATCGCCAGCAGTGACACCGCGACGGCGCCGACAATCAGTTTGGTGCTGTTGGTACCTGTAATCCCCTCATTGATGATGGTCCCGAGCCCTCCTGCACCGATGTATACCGCAATCGTTGCCACGGCGATGTTCATGACCACCGCCATTCGGACCCCGGCCATGATGACGGGAACCGCCAGTGGAATCTCCAATTGGGCCAATCTCTGCCAGTAACTCATGCCCATTCCCTTGGCCGCTTCACGAAGCGCCGGGTCGATGTTGTTGATGGCGGTGTAGGTGTTCCGGATGATCGGCAGCTGGGAATATAAGAAGATGGTGATGGCCGCCGGCCAAAATCCGATCCCCCGGTTGACCAGGGACAGTATGGGAATCATCAGACCGAACATCGCAACGGATGGGATCGTGATGATGACCGAGGCGATATATAAAACGGCATCGGCAAACTTTTTATCTTTGGTGATCAGGATCCCGATGGGCACGCCGGTCAGGATCGCCACACCCACCGAGATGCTCACAAGATACAGATGTTCGATCGTCAGTCTGAAAATAGTCGGATAGTTGGTTATAACGTATCGGAAGATATCTTCCATGGGTCACCTAGGATATATTGAGGTTCGGTGCTGCCAAGGGATGGCGATCGAAGGAATATGGCGTCACCCCTGGTGTTTTGCTTCTGAAGGATTCAGTTTATTTCTGATGCTGGAGTGGTGACACACGATTGGACTCCACCACCGTAGCGTAACACAATCGCCGGGTCAACGATGTATCCACATAAACATCTCCGTTTGGTGCAATGTCCGGGGTACATTAATGGCGTTCGTATAGAGACGCTCAAAAACGGTCAGAGGAACCAGCTTTTCATCTCCTTTCAACAGGTAGTGATCTTCCCTGATTCTATTTTGAAAAATTCCGGTCGATATTCTGCAGCGTGTGATCGTCGCTCATATAATTAGGCCGGCTGCCGTTTCGGGATATGACGTCCACACCCTGATCGTCATAGGGTTCGATAGTATATTCCGGCGCTTGATCAGCACTGGTCTCCATGCACAATTCGATATGCCGCTCCAGCTTGGCCACCGAGAAGGACACCAGCTCCTTCAAAAAACCGAAGGCATGCCGCATCTGGTGAAACCCGTATTTTTTCAAGATGGCAAAGCCGGCCACCGCATCGGCCTCGGACTGCGCATTGGGCTGGCCTTCGTTGGTGCCGCAGGCACTGTGGATGGACGGCAGGTCCAGGGATTCACAGATCTTGTCCATGAGCAGGTTGGCCACGGTGTGGGCCACCAGCCCCATATCCACCGCATAGTTTTTCTGAATATTGGCGATGGACGGCAGGCCGGCATGCGCCACGGTAATTCCCGGATGGATCACCTGGGCCAGGGTGATGCCGAACAACGCCTCGGCATGGGTCAAGGTCAGCAGGCCCGACATGGAGTACGGGGCCGACAATCCGGCCATGGGCATGGTGGAGACGTAGATGGGAAGTCCCTGGCGAACACAGGAAAGAAACGGGGCCATCTGCCCTTCGATGATATTCAGCGGGCTATTGATGATGGAAAACTGTACGGTGATGTTGCCCCGGCTTTCATGGATCTCTTTCGCCCGCTGGATCCCGGCCTTGGTAACCGCGCCCACATAGATCGGTTTACGGCAATGGGCGATCATGGTGTCGATCACCTCAACTTCGCGATTGAGTACCAGCACCCCCCGTGCCATGAAGTTGACCGGACCGGCCTTGTTCACGATGGTCGCAATGCGGGCGACGTCCTCCAGGGTGGGAGCCACCAGCTCACCGCTGTGATCGTCAAAGACAAACGGCGCTGTCCCTCCCACGCCGAAGCTGTTGGGGGGGATCCAGTAGGCGTTCCGACCGGGAGTGGAGGCCAGGGCCTGTTCGACCAGAGGGGAAAGCACATGAAGATGGCCGGTCGTATCGTCATACGCAGCCAGTCCGGTGTCCACCAGAATGTTTTGAACTTCCGTTGAAGCGCATCGGACGCCGACTTCCTCGAGAATGCGCAACGCATCCTGATGGACCCGGGACAACATCTCCCGGGTTTCCTGACCTCCGGGTACCGATCCTGTATCTGGAACTGGTCCTGTGGTGGTGTGCATGGCGATAGCTGTTTATTCCACGAATTCTCGGCCGATATTGGCTGTCGTTAGGGGATCGTCCATATACATGCCCAGACCGACTCGCTGAATGGCTTCCATTCCGCGATCGTCATATACCGGCATCTCCACATCCGGGGCCTCATCGGCGGTGACCTCTTCTGCAATATGAATGGCCGCCTCCAGCTTTGCAAAAGAAAAATCAACCAGGTGCCGCAGAAAACCGAAGCTGTGCCGGATCATGTGAAAACCATACTTTTTGCACAGGGCCTGTCCCGTGCGGGCGTCGGCTAACGCTCGTTCCGTCAGGTGCTCCTCGTTGGTGGTGCATCCGCTTTGAAACGTGGGAATGTCCAGGATCATGTTCAAATGGGCCATCAGGAGGTTGAGCACAAAATGGCTTTTCAAGCCGTAGTTGGGATTGTACTCGAAGCGCGGGTCCGCAATTGTAGGGAATCCGGCATGAATGCATGTGTGTCCCGGCCTGAGAAGCTGGGCGGTGCAAATGCCAAACAGCACTTCCGCATGGGTCATGGTTAGGACGCCGTTATAGCAATAGGGCGCACTGATGCCGGCCATGGGCATGGCGGAGATAAATACCGGCAAACCGGCCCGGACGACCTGTACGAAGTTCTCCGAGAAATTTTCATTCACTTCCAGCGGAGGACGGGTGAGACAAAAGACGATCATCTCCTTACCACGCTGTTGAAAAACCTTTTTCGCATGCTCCAGTGTACGCTCCGAAGTCACGGCATAATACAGCGGCTTGGTGCAGTTTTCGACCATGACATCGATCTGGGCCACTTCATCCTTGAGCTTGACCCCTCGCCCCATACCGGCAACCACGGGGTTGGATTCGGCAATCTGGGCAATCCGCTTCACATGGTCCAGGTTCGGCAGCACGCCGCCCACCCCGGCAGCGTCATCATATACGTAGGGCGCTGTTCCCCCAATGAAAAAGCTGTTGAGCGGCACAAAAAATCGATCAATTCCAGGGACCTTGGCCAGGCATTCCTTGACCAGATCAGAGGTAATATAGACGCGGTTTTCGTATACAACGGCTTTTCCATCCGCTTCATACTGCCGGTAGGCATCCAGCATATCCGGCTGCTTGCAGCCTACGCCGACATTTTCAAGCATCCAGAGTGCATCTTCGTGAACCTTCATGAGCATGTCCACGGTAGCGGTGCCTAACAGCGCTTGGGACGTTTTCATCTGATCCGGATTCATTGGGGCCTCACTTTTTTGGGTGTCGGGGAGTCCAAGGGTGTTTGCAACACCATTGCAAGGATTCCCGGCTGGGTGGCATTCTGCAGACAACATGTTTTTCTCCGTAATTAAAGTTGTGAATTTAGCATCTTAAAAGATGATATTTTCCAATTGCAGATGAAATAAAACATGTCAAATAAAAAATTACATTTATTAGAATTTTTTTGACAGTACGCTGGATGTTGCTTAATAATATAATTATATTGGTAGGATATGTTTAAATTTGCAAAAAAAAGGAATTTATATCTTTTTTAATAAAATGAAATAATTAACATCATATTGATGATTTTTACCGACAGAATCTTGATTAAAAAATCTTTTCTTGGCATTGTAAACAAAACTACCAAACCCGACGGAGCCGGCATGACAGGAAAAACGCCCCATCCCATCGTTCAAAAAATTGAAGCACTTACTGACAAATTGACCCCTAAAGGTCGCCTGATCAGTGACTATCTCATTGAAAATCCTCGTAAAGCGGTGTTTATGACCGCCCGCGAATTGGCGGCGGCCTGCGGCATCAGTGAGGCCACCGTGGTTCGTCTTGTGGCCCAGTTGGGATACAAAGGGTACAGCGACATGCAGCAGGCCTTGCGTGACTATGTGGACTCGGAAATGACACTCCTTGACCGGCGCGATTTAATGGGTCGAAGGGGATACGGTGTGGAGGGGTTCCGAAAAACGGTTGCGGAAGAGATCGACAATCTGACCTATCTGTACAACACCATGCAGTTGGAGGACCTGGAGCAGGCCGTTCGCATGTTGTGCGAAAAAAGCAATGTGTATGTCATCGGTTCGCGGCTGTCTTACACCATGGCCTACTACATGGGCTGGTCGCTGACGAAAGTGAGAAAACGCATCCATATTTTAAAGGGAAGTGACAGCACGACCTTTGATTGGCTGACCATTGCCCCCGAAGACAGTCTCGTGGTGGTGGTGGCCACATCCCGCTACCCGAACGAACTGATTCGCGTGGGCCGCTGGGCCCGTCGCAAAAACATGGATCTGATGGTGATCACCGATGGGGCGAACTGCCCCGTTATTCCGTTCTCCAATCTTACTCTAGTGGCGCCTTCCCAGCACATCCCGTTTCTGGGCAGCCCGACCAGCCTCTCCTGTCTGATCAACTATCTGGTCCACGAAGTGGCCAACCACATCGGCAGTTCCCTGAAAAGCCATCAGGAGGAAATTGAACGGACCTATTTTGAAAACGATTTGTTATTCAATCCGACGCATTAAGGTCGAACATCAGTCTGATGGATCAAACTAATGGATCAAAACAACAAATGAATTCACCGGTCGTCAAATCGCTTTGGAATTCGAACGCTATCTGAAGACGCTCCCTGAATCCGAAACCCATGTACCTTAACCCCTCATCCACTTTGATTCCAATTAAATACGTATAAGTTGAGAACGTTCCCTGAATTCACGAACAAGCTTTTGGCAGGGAGGAAATATACGGTATGGGAAAAATCATACGAACGACGCTGATCGGTGGTGTCTTGTTCCTGCTTCCACTGGTTTTCATCGTTGTGGTGGTAGAAAAGGCGTATCAGATTATAAAGGTGGTCGCGACGCCACTGGGAAATTTCTTTTCCACCGACTCCATTGCCGGGATTGCCCTGGCGGATGTCATGACAGTGGTCATCATGTTGCTGTGTTGTCTGATCGCCGGTCTGTTTGCCCGCAGCCCAGTGGGGAGAAAGCTTCACAGGAAACTCGATACCATCCTGTTGAACGTTATTCCCGGCTACGCCTGGTTGAAAGGTGTTATCGGCAATATTCAGGACGAAGATGCCGAGAAGGTGCTAAAACCCGTGCTGGTTCGTTTTGATGATTTTTACTAACTCGCGTTTGAGTCAGATCGTACCCGGGACGGGCTCGTGGCCATCTATTTGCCGGATGCACCGGATCCGCGGTCGGGCGCGGTAAACTATGTGACGGCAGACCGTATCCAGCCCATCGACGCGGGTTTTATGGATGTTGTAAAGAGCTACAAGCACCTGGGGCGTGATTCCCTTGAGATGATCCCCCGTGATGGGGTAGATCGCTAAAGCTTTCAACGATCTGGGTCCATCATCGAGGATCCGGGAGTACGATATAAATCCAGGGATAAAATATCTATCGCCTCATCGAATGTGGTTTTACACTGCGCCTTAATTAGCCTGAATCCGGGAGACCATCCCCTCAAAAACGGTTCTTTACTCACCGGTCTGGGTGTTTATTCTGTTTTTTAACAGTTCGCAGTTTTAGTGAATCCCATCTCGCCGGAGTCGCAGCCATGGTGATCAAAGAAGAGATCGAAATAAACGCTCCCATGAGCGTGGTGTGGGAAAAGTTTTCTCTAATGGAAGACTGGGACAGCTGGAACACGGCATGCCGCAGCTGCAGCATCACGTCGGGGGATGAGGACCTGTCGGTCGGGACGTGCTTTTCTTTCGTGATTCGCCCCATGGTTTTTCCACTTAAGGTGCAACCCCGCATCGTAAAATGCGAACCGGGCCGGGAGGTCGTTTGGGAGGGGGGCAAACTGGGCATCAATGCCTCGCATACCTGGCAATTTAAAGAGGAAGACGGCAAGGTCAAGCTGCTAAGCGTAGAGAGTTTTGAGGGCCCAATGGTCTGGGTCGGGTATATGCTGAACGTGCCCAAACGGCTGCACCGACTGACGGTGGAATTTTTAAAGACATTGAAAGACGCTTCAGAGGCCTGCAGCCCCTGATGGGCGCTGCATGATCCGGGTATCCTCAGCAATCGCATCAAATGTCAAACTGGAACATATATATACTACGATGCCGTGATGGATCGCTATACACCGGAGTGACGAGCGATCTCGATTCCCGTCTTGCGGCACATAATACCGGGAAGGGAGCCAAATACACAGCCTCCCGATGTCCTGTGAAACTGGTGTACCGTGAGACGGCCAAGTCGAAAGGAGATGCCTTAAAGCGGGAAATCCAGATCAAGCGCTGGCCGAAGGCAAAGAAAGAATCTTTGATCTCCAGCGAATAATAACCACGCAAAGCCCTCTCCCAACATCAGGCTACCACTCCCCACCTCTTTGCGTAACTACTTCAGATGTGCAACATATAATCAATAGCTCCTCAGTTCCCAACAACTGGAAAAAATAACCAGCGAGAGATCAAAAAGAAGTCGTGTATTAAATGCTGTACGAGCGCATTGATTGTCGAAGAAGGGATCAAGGCTTTTCACATGCCCCTCACCTAATATGGAGAAATAGAAAACGATGAGACCCCAATACGTCCCTCTTACTCAATACCGCGAATATGCATTGGATGTGATGCGGCAGCGTGCGATCGATTTTTATCAGGACCTGAAGCGGCGGCGATCCGTTCGTGACTTTTCCAGAAGGCCTGTGCCTCTTGATGTTATCGAGTATTGTTTAAGGACCGCCGGGACGGCGCCCAGCGGCGCCAACCAGCAGCCCTGGCATTTCGTAGTGGTCCGTGATCCGGCAACCAAATATCACATTCGAAAAGCTGCGGAAAAAGAGGAACGTGCATTTTACGAACGCCGGGCACCGGATGCCTGGCTGAATGCACTCTCGCCACTAGGAACCCATGCAGAAAAACCCTTTTTAGAGGAGGCCCCATACCTGATTGCCATCTTTTCCCAGAAATATGGGATGGACGACAAAGGCAACAAAATCAAACATTACTATGTTAAAGAATCGGTTGGGATAGCCACCGGGATTTTAATTGCCGCGTTGCATCATGTTGGACTGGTTACCTTGACCTACACGCCAAGTCCCATGGACTTCTTGAACAAGATCCTAAGTCGGCCTTCGAATGAGAAGGCTTTCATGATCCTTGTAACAGGATACCCAAAAGAGGATGTGACTGTTCCGAATATCTCCAAAAAGAGCCTGGAAGAATTCACCACAATTATTTAGAATTCTCCTCGCACCATCGCTTCCTGGCAATAGCTGATAGTCTTAAAGTCGGTACAACCCATGTCGCCAATCTGTTCAAAAGGGCCGTGAATCAGCTTCTGAAATCTCAGGTTCGCCAATGAAATATTGTCAGAGGTATTAAATCACCGTATATCCATCCAAGGACTTTGATGAAGCGAACAAACTGCTTCTCAACCTAAAAATTGTCGGGGAGGATGACCCATGGAAATAGCCATCGTCGGTGCCGGTGTATTGGGATCCATCTTTGGCGGTATATTTCAAGAAAAAGGGTTCGGCGTGACCCTGATCGAGGTCCTCAAAGAGCGGGTGAATCTCATCGACAAGGAAGGCTTGTGGCTTCAGTGGCCGGATGGTGAGCGGACCCATACGCAGATTTCCATTACGTCGAATCCGGACGAGGTCGGCGGAAAAGACGTGGTCATGATTGCGGTGAAGGGCTACCATACCCGTTCGGCCATCGAGAGTGCCCTGTCCATGATCGGGGAGGATACGATCGTCCTTTCCGTTCAAAACGGTTTGGGGAATCTGGAAGTCATTGCCGAGACGGTAGGGGCGGAACGCGTGGTTGGCGGTATCACAGCCCATTCGGGGATGCCGGTGAGCATGAATGAGGTCCGGTACGTCGGGGGGCTCGGGCCATTGCTGGTGATCGGTCCATATGACGGCGTATCCCGGCCCGGGTTTGAATATATGGTGGATAAATTTCAGGGGGCTGGGTTGGACGTCCATACCGCTCCTGACATTAACAGCGTGATCTGGAAGAAATTGATCGCCAATGTCTCCACAAATGTGGTGGCCGCCTTGACGGGCCTGATCGGCGGCGTTGCCGTTAAGCACGATCCGTCGATAAAAATAATCGAAGCCCTTTCTCTAGAATTGGCGCAGGTCGCCCGAGCCAAGGGCGTTGATTTTCCGGAGTTGGACGATCCGCTCGATTTTTCCCTAAAAGCCTTCGCCTCTACCAAGGACAACCGCGTTTCCATGCTTCAGGATGTTGAAGCCGGGCGACCCACCGAGATCGGCAATTTAAACGAAGTGATCGTATCCGAAGGGCAGCGGTTCAACATACCGACGCCTTACAATGAGGCGGTTTCCTGGTTGACCCGTGGGGTGGAGGAGCGGAACCGTCAAAAACAGTATATCGCTGATTCAGCCAATGAATCGGAAGCCGTTCGGGATGCCATCAAAAGCGAGGACCTGAAAGAATTGCGCAAAGCTATGGAGGCCTCCCCCCTGGCCCGCTCCCTTTCCATCCAATATACGAAATTCGAACCCGGCCACACCGAAGCGCGGTTGCCGGGTACGACACATTTGCCGAATTTTTTAGGATATACCCATACAGGCGCTTTGTTCACGCTAGCCGAACAGACCATGGCGGCGGCCGCCAATTCCCTGGGCCATGTGGGATTACCATTGAATTGTGATGTCCAGTTTTTGAATGCGGCAGATCCGACGAAAGATGTTGTCGCCTCTGCACGGGTCATTGATACCCAGGGCCGGATTGCCCGTGTCCAGGTGGAATTGACCCAGGATGATCTAATCGTCGCAAAAGTGTCCGAAATGGTGTTCTTGCGGAGTTAGTAGATGGGAAGAAATTCCAATGCTGTTTTTCCGCATATAGCTCAATGCGGCAAAGATATTATGCCATTTTCGAGCTCGTTTCTTAACCATCTCGCCTGTCATCTTAATCGTTTTTCCTATTAGCTCGCATTTTACCATAAACGGCGTGTTTGCCGTTTTCGTTGCAGCCGTCTTTATCGTCGTTTCGGCCGTCCAGGCCTTCGACCTACAGTAGTTCGGTCAGTCCGCCTTCAAGATTGTAACACCTGGCGGAAAGGTCATTTTCATTGATCCATTTATTACCAATAATCCCAAGACGCCGAAGGAGTTTAAGGATCTGCAAAAGCTTGGTCGGGTGGATCTCATTCTCGTCACACATGGTCACGGAGATCATATTGGAGATACGGCTCAAATCTCGAAAACCACCGGGGCCAAAGTAGCCATGAATGCGGATATGGGGAATACCTTTGCGGCATTAGGCTGGGTTCCCTACAATCGGCTTCTCCGTTTCAATAAAAGTGGGCCCATTAAGCCTTTGGGCGACGCCAACCAATTAGAATAATTGACATTTATCGAAATTTTAGGTATCAATAAGGTGTATTGTCATCATCTCGATGCGCGTATCTTTACAAGCAAATTCAATTGTCGAGTGAAGATAAAGGACATGGATGATGGGAGGAAAGCCATTCAACATCGATTCCACCAACGCCTGCAAAGGCGTCGCTCTCATTCTACTGCTCTGGCATCATTTGTTTTTTAGTTTTCCCGAATATGGTTTCTTTGTAGTCAATACAGCCAAACTTTCGAAAGTATGCGTGGCGATATTTGTGCTTCTGAGCGGATTTGGATTTTCGGAATCCATAAAGCATAAACGTGCCGGCATGTTTCACTTTTACAAAAAGCGTCTTGTTAAACTCTATTCCAACTACTGGTTTATTGCACTTATCTTTGTATTCATTGGAACATTTTGGATGGGCCGGCAGCTCGAGGATGCTTTCGACAGTCACATTTATACAAAATTTGTCATTCAGATGTTGGGATTACACAGATTCGCTTATGGTGAATATGGCTATAATGCGACCTGGTGGTATATGAGTGTTATCGTCCCTCTGATAATTCTTTTCCCTTTCATTTATGTCCTGACAAAAAAATTTGGCCTGTTTTTTTTATTCCTGTTCCTGTTGTTACTGATACCCGAAAAGCAAATTATCCCAGTACTCAACACGTGGCTCTTACCTTTTGGTTTAGGAATTTACGCCTCGCAACGAAATCTCATATCAAAAATCGATTTTAAACTAGAAAAATACCGTTCATGGAAATATTTGATGTTGCTTACGGCCGTGTGCCTTGTGGTTGCTTTTAGATCTTTCTCACCTTATATGAGGGGGACCGAAATTGACTGGTTGTTTGGAGGATTGATAATCCTGTTCGTGTTTGAACTGATAAATACTTTTGGGATGTTGGAAAAGTTTCTCAGTTTTCTAGGTAAACATCTTTTTAATATATTCCTTTTTCACACATTCATTTATTATTATTTCTGGAGCGAATTTATCTACTCATTTCACTATCCCGTATTCATATTTCTGGCTCTATTATCAATATGTGTTCTGATATCGATGGGTATTGATCAGGTGAAAAAGCGCATCTATTTGAATAGACTCGTCTATTTCATTGAAGAGCATCGCCTTTGTCCTAAAATGGATTTATTGTTTCAGAAGAATATAGAAAAATCAGACAACTCCCAACGGTATAAATGGATAGAAAACAGATAGGCCATATATCGTTACCGGCATCCGGCGGGCAACGGGCCCGGCCGATATCAATCCAGGCGGATCGCGAGGCGCCGCGACAAGAAGAGAAGTCGACTGACCACGCCGGTCCGTTCGCAGGTAAATAAAGTAGAAATTATTTATGACGAGTCCAAAAGACTCGAAGCAACCTATTCACTTCCACGTCCCTAAAGAGCCGCTTTAGGTTCTATCAGCGGGAGTTCCACCGCCTCATCCATCTCATATCGGAGTTCAACACCAAGGATTTCCTGGATATGCACTTCGAAGGTTGCATAGACGGGGTTTTCTCCGGGAAAGAAGTGTCCCCCATAAAGTGTGCCTCCCGGAGTGGCCACCAGGCCATGGAAATGGATGAAGGGCTCGCCCGTATCTGGGACCCCCAGTCGGCCCATACCGGACCACATCTCGAGGGGGCCCGGCAGATGCACATTGGGCCGGCGCTCCACCCGATCCGGGTCTGATACGCTGAGCCGGATGCCAGGGGAAAACGCTGCTTTGGCGAGGCTGCCAAATGCATTCACCCAGGCCGATGTCACCCCGTGGGATTGGGCCATGTCGATAATTCCGAGCAGAATGTCGCAGCCCGGCAGAAGCCGGCCGCAGATAACCCGGCCCGGTTGACCCGCTGCGCTGTGAAACCGGTGGTGGCCAACATGTTCTTTCCATATATGCCAGGGGAAGCTCTCTACCGGTTGTTTTTTCTCGTTCATTTTATCTCATCCCCAATCGGGCTATAGCATCACCGACCCACCATTGGCGTCCAGGCAGGCCCCGTTCAGGTACGATGCCGAATCACTCAGCATGAATGCGATGGTCTGTGCGTGTTCTTCAGGTTCCGCCAGCCGCCCCAGTGCTATGCGCGCCTCCAGGCCGTTAATGTCTTCGGCAGCCATATTGTCATGTATCATGGGGGTGTGGGTGGCGCCCGGACAGAAGGCGTTGGCCCGTATGCCTTGGGTGCACAGTTCCCGGGCCATATGCCGGGTAATACCGATTACCGCGTGCTTGGAGGCGGAATAATGGACGCCTCCGATGAGGCTTATGGAGCGTCCGGCGACGCTGGCCACATTGACGATGGTACCGCCGCCCTGTTTGAGCATCTCCCGAACCACCAACTGGTTGCACATAAAAAGACCCCGGACATTGGTATCCATCAACTCGTCCCACTCCTCCATGGGAATATCGGTAAATCCGGTTCGGAACAGAATCCCTGCGCTGGTCACCAGAAAATCAATCCTGCCAAACCGGGAAAGGGTCTCCTCTACCATGCGATGGACATCTTTTTCTCTGGACACATCGGCATCCACCGCCAGTGGATCTGTTTCGGATATCTCCCCACACGCGCGGGTTACCGCCTCCAGTCCGGAGGTGTCCCGGTCCACCAGGGCCAGGCCGGCATTCGATTCGGCCAACAACAGGGCCACTGCTTTTCCGATACCGCTGGCCGCTCCGGTGATGACACCGCTTTGATTGCTAAAGTCGTATGTCGTGTTCATGATTCTCTCCGAATGTCATATTGTTTCATCAATCCCTACGCGCGACCGCCGGTCAGGATGTGGCAGAACTCTACATCTTTCTGGCCTGCACATACCACTGATCATTATTGCGGAGACGTTTCAGAGTTCTAAACGGGTTATAGGTTTTGAGATCGGTGAACGGAAAAGTGTTCGGCCCCTTTTTTAATGTTGTGATTTCCCATCCCGTCTTCTCCATTAAAAGAGAAAGCGATTCGCTGGAGAAATACTGCAGATGTCCAAAGGGACGAATCATGCTCCATCGCTCTTTTTCCCGCTGGGCACTGGCAGCGTCCTTATTCGGAAATGCGACGAACAGGGCCGCTCCGGGACGCATTCTTTCCGTATACATGCGCAGCGTGTCGATGGGGTCTTGGGTGTGTTCGATGACATCCTGAAACACCAGGATATCAAACGAGATATTTTCCGGAATCATTTGGATGTCTACCACGATGTCTTCGATGTCGGATGCCCAGTCTCCGGGTTCGATGCCATAGCACAAGCCGACTTTCTCACGCATTGAACGGATCAATTGGCCGCCGCCGCAACCCACCTCGAGATAATTCAGGTCAGACATGTCTGCTTTAAAGCTGGTAATCATCTTATGAAACACCCCTTCTTCCCGGGGCTTGCGAGTTTCAACATCCCAGTTTTTACCGATCACATACAACGAACCCGACTTGTACAGATCGATCAACTCCTCTTGTGTTGGACTTGGCGTATTCCACCAATGGCGGCATGCGCCGCATTCTCTCAGTTCTGTGGTCAGGTCCGACGCCTCGTTGATGGTGGGGACCGCATCACACAACACCATACTGTGCGTATTTCTGCAAATCGGGCACTCTCTTCGATGATGTAAATCCATTATGGTGTCTCGGCGTCTAATGATGACCTTTGGGAAATTTTATATCCTTTCCACTCTGTCTGTGTAGGCTCGGTTCTACCCGACAATCCATCAGTTTACAATATGGTTGATGTCGCGCACCCGATGCATTCCTGTTTAGATCCGATTCCTTAAGCGAGCGATGAAGACGGTAGTTTGAAAAAAAAGTAGTCGAATTTGAATTATTCTGGTAGCAACATGTGAAGTCATCTGTTCCCATTTATTTCATTCCGACTTTATGAAGCGAATATTCCCCACACCCTGGATGGCCGTTGTCTTCACTGGCATTTTGTTGCTTAGCCTCTCTCTGGTGATGATTTCGGAATCCAACGCCGATGAGGCTTCCACCTCTCAACGGGCGGCCGACGACGAAAAGAATCCAACTGGAACAGCCGCCATGGAATCTCCAGAACCCCGGTCCACCAGCTGGCATTATGGGGCCTATTTGGATGTGGGATATACCCTCGACTCCAACAACCCTGAAAATAGGACGTGGCGCAGCAAGTCCACTACGTTTAAATTCAGCGAGCCCAAAATCAATATGGCGAGAGGCTATGTCAGAAAGGACGCCACTCCTCAATCCCGGTGGGGCATGGAGTTTGGCCTCCAGGCCGGTGTCGATGTCGAAGGCCTGGTCCCCGGGCCGCCGCCGGCTGCCAATGAACCCGTGACCAACGCCGACACGCTTCGGCACTTTTCGGAGACCAACCTGTCCTATCTGATTCCCGCCGGAAAAGGGCTCAAACTGACTGGAGGGCTGCTAAAGGGAAATCCGGCCTGGGAATCGTTTCATGCCATCGACAATCCCAACTATACGCGCGGATACCTGACGGACAATGTGCCCTACTTTCTCTTCGGGGCCCAGGCGGACTACCCGGTGAGCGAATCGGTGGATATGGAATTCCTTGTGGTGACCGGATATAATTATCTGGCCAATCCCAATGACGTACCCAGCTACGCTCTCCAGGTCTCATGGCGAGCGACTTCAACCATCACGTTTACGCAAAATCTGTACTATGGGCCGGACCAGAAAGACACAGCCCTGGAATTCTGGCGTTTTTTTTCGGATTCCATCCTGGAATGGAAGCGGGGTCCGTTTCTGGTGGCGGCTTCATTCGATTTTGGTACCGAGCGGCAGGCGGATCAGATCGGAACCCCACAGAACAACTGGATGTCCGGAGCGCTGTGGGGCCGGTGGCAATTCGGCGAGCCTTGGAGTGTGGCCTTCCGGCCGGGATTCTACTGGGATCCGGACGGTCTCATTACAGGTGCGAAACAATTCATCCAGGCCTACACCGCGACGCTCAAATATGAATTTTCGCCGCTCCCAATCCATACCCTGCAGGCCAGCCTGGAGTACCGCTATGATCATTCGGCCGGCCCGGAAGGAGGGTTCTTCGAAGGACCGAATAACCGGCTCGTTCCGGATCAACATCTTGTGCTTCTCGCCTTCATGTGGGCCTTCGGTAGGTAGGTCTGTCAAATCTGTGTTAATTTCCCATCGCTGCGTACTGGAGCCATAATAAAGCACTTGACATATCGTTCTCCCGAATACCTGTGCATAATGTTACTGGCATTTACAGGTTTAAATCCCTGACTATGTTGTAGTAATGGCGCTACAGTCAAGTTAATCCGATTCTCCTTGGATATATCGATTTATACCCATCGACTTCCCAGTTGTTCCAGCGCTCAAACTATGATCCATATCCTGCCGCTCTGCAGCGCCACCGGAGGTGTATCATGATTGATAAACCACAGAGTCTGTATGACCGCGTCGGTGGCGAACAGGCCGTTGCGGAACTTGTACACGATTTCTACGATCGTGTGTTGGCCGACCCTGAGTTGCAGCCTTATTTCGAGCACACCTCCATGGACAAGCTTCGCCGTATGCAGCGCGAATTCTTCAGCGCTGCGATGGACGGCCCAATCACCTATACCGGCAAACCGCTTAGTCATGTCCACCACGGAAGAGGCATTACCAATCATCATTTCGCCCTTTATGTCGGTCACTTGCTGGATACTCTTCAGAACCGGGGGATTGACGATCAGGATGTGCAGGATATCATCGGTCGTATCCGCACCTACGCAAATGATATCACCGGGGGCGTCGGATGCTCCTGTCGATTCCTGCCACCCTCTATAGCGTTGACAAACTGTTGCTCAACGTTTAGCAAAGTCTTCCATTGCCAATGTGGCACCCAGGTTTGTCGCTCACTTATGTTGCCGCCTTTTCCGAAGCATAAAACCTTCCGATTATTTCAGGAAAATAGCGATTCAGATCTAAAACATTCCGTACTACAGGATGGGCAAAACTCTGGGAGACGACTGTTGTAGGCATCGCCGTTGTGACGTGGGCGATACAGTAGCATCAAATAACCCGAAAAAATCTCATTTTAATCTTTTCAAGGTCGTTGCCCTTAAAAAGCCATGATATCTGAAAGGACAAGAGTCGCCGTCATAGCGTCCGCCCTTTTGGCGCTGTTTCTGGGCGCCCTGGATGCCCTCATTGTGACGGCGGCCATGCCCACCATCACATCGGAACTGGGCGGACTCAGTCTCTACAGCTGGGTTTATTCCGCTTACTTTCTGGCCCGCGCCGTTTCGCTTCCCCTATTTGGAAAGCTTGCCGACAGGTACCCCAGCAAAGCCCTCTTTAACATCGCGATTTGCCTCTTTATCGCTGCGTCGATCATGGCCGGCGCCGCCCGGAGCATGGAATTCCTGATATTCGCAAGGGCCGTCCAGGGCATCGGGTCCGGAGGTATCTTCGCCCTGGTCTACATCGTGTTGTCGGATATTGCCGATCCTGCCGCCCGGGGGCGGGTGATCTCCATCGGCAGCTCCATCTGGGGTATCGCCAGCGTACTGGGACCGAGCATGGGCGGCTTTATCGTCACCTATCTGTCCTGGCGATGGATATTCTGGATCAATATCCCGCTGGGACTCATGTCCCTGATAGGGATTGCCCTGTTTCTGGTGGATGTCCGGGAAAAACAGCGGGCCGCTTCCCTGGATCTGGGCGGTGCCGCGATTTTATCGACGATGATCCTGAGTTTTCTGACGGCATTTTTGTTTGGGGGCCGAATCTATCCCTGGTTTTCTCCCCAGATTCTGTCACTTCTGGGTATCAGTGGGCTTCTGGGGGTGGCCTTTTATCAGGTTGAAAAACGGGCCGAAGACCCCATTTTATCGGTCGATTTTTTTCGCATCACCGGATTTAGCACCGGAAATGCCGCAGTATTCTGGAGCAGTTTTGCCATCTTTTCCCTGTTTGCTTACGCGCCTCTCTATATCCAGGGTGTGTTGAACAAGACCCCCATGGAGGTCGGCATGGCCATGCTGTCCCTGAGCCTGGGATGGTCCCTGGGATCGCTGGGTCTGGGCCAAATTCTGCACCGTTTGGGGAAGAAAATCGCCGCGGGGGCAGGGGGCCTGTTACTGATCGTCGGATCCGGCTGGACCCTGCTATTTTCTTCATCCACCAGCCTGGCAACCTGTTTCACAGCCTTTTTTATTGTTGGTCTAGGCATGGGGTTTGTGACCCTGTCCACCCTGCTGGTGGTTCAAGATAGTCTGGATTCATCGGATCTGGGCGTCGCCACGGCCTCCCACCAGTTTTTCCGGACCCTGGGCGGAACGGTGGGCGTGGGTATTTGCGGTGGCCTGGTGACCGGACGGATGAACAATATTCTGGATCAGTTTCTCCAAACCGCCGATACCGCCAATACGCCCCCCGGACTCTTTACCGATCTGTCCAAAAATCTGGAGTCCTTTTTCCAGCCGGAGATGCAGGCACTTCTCCACGAAAGCCTTCAAATGGCATTTCGGCACGCCGTGGGCCAGGGTGTACTGGCCGTGTTTGCAGCCGTATTAGCCGCATCAGTGTTCTGCCTGATCTGCTGTGTATGGCTGCCTGAGGACGCCCCGGACAAGAAAAATCCGCTGAAATCATAGCGTCTTTTTCAGTCGCTGGTCGGCACCACAAATAACCTTAATAACCTACCAACGTCCCCCATATCCGTTTGTTGACAGACACCCATATTTTGTCTATGTGCGGTTGAACAGCAACTATATATATGGTTTTTTCACTTCAGACACCATTGATGGCTTTTCGGGAATCCGGCAGGTTTGGCTACGTGCTGAGGTGCGTTCCAGGCCTGTCCACGGGAGGGAAGTATGACGGTTCACTTGGTGACCCATCCGCTGGTGAAACATAAACTGGGTCTCATGCGCAAACACGACATTTCCACGAAAGATTTCCGGGACCTGTCGAACGAGGTGGCGCGGCTGTTGACCTATGAGGCGACCAAGAATCTCGAGACCGAAAAAAAACTCATCCAGGGATGGGCCGGTTCGGTGGAGATCGAGGGGATCAAGGGGAAGAAAATTACCATCGTGCCCATTTTGAGAGCGGGTCTGGGAATGATGGACGGCGTTCTCGACATGGTCCCGTCTGCCAAGGTCAGCGTGGTCGGGCTCTACCGGAACGAGGAAACCTTGGAGCCGACAGAGTATTACGTGAAAATGACGGGAAAAATGGAGGAGCGGATCGCTCTGATCCTCGATCCCATGCTGGCCACCGGAGGCACCCTCATCGCCACCGTCGACCTTCTGAAGAAAGCGGGTTGCCGACAGATCAAAGGGCTCTTTATCGTGGCCTCACCAGAGGGGGTCGAGCGACTGGAACGCACCCATGCGGACGTGGAGATATACACTGCGGCCATTGATGAGAAGCTGAACGATATAGGTTATATCCTGCCCGGATTGGGTGATGCCGGAGACAAGATTTTCGGTACGAAGTAATCCTTTCTGCGCAATCTGTTATTTGCCATCGCATCACAAGAGGTCATGCTGTTTCGGGTGTAATCTGTTAACTCTTCAGGAGGATGGATGTCTGAGAATACTCTCAACGAGGTCGCACCGTCGGGTGGGAGACAGGTCGTTGTCGGCGCCCAGATGCTTTTTGTTGCCTTCGGGGCTCTGGTGTTGGTGCCGCTGCTCACCGGGCTCGATCCAAATGTGGCGCTGTTTACCGCCGGTGCCGGCACCCTGATTTTTCAGCTGGTTACCAAAACGCAAGGTTCCGGTCTTTCTGGCTTCTTCCTTCGCCTTCATTGCGCCGATCATCTACGGGGTACAAACCTGGGGGATTCCCGCCACCATGTGCGGGCTGGTCGCCGCCGGCGGATTATACATCGTGCTCAGTCTTCTGATCCGCTGGCGCGGCAGCGAAATACTGATTCCTGCATTCAATGTTTAAGTGCAACACTCGGCCTTAAAGACTTCCGCCGGTGTTTTGAATTTCAAGCATTTTCTTGGCCGGTTGTTAAGCCAGTGTT
>Ga0049114_1000080_pt1 | contig 23809 bp, 28 predicted proteins | sample WorMettanBELIZE2_FD_55211 | JGI IMG/M metagenome (GOLD analysis project Ga0049114, IMG submission 55211) | Marine gutless worms symbiont microbial communities from Max Planck institute for Marine Microbiology, Germany - Olavius tantulus BELIZE.2 | ecosystem: Host-associated > Annelida >... | reverse complement strand
AAACTCATCCTGTATCTTTCTTGACGAACGTCCTTGGAAAATTCGAACCATATCACTAACGGACAGCTTGGGAGGGTAACTTATATGGAGGTGAACATGATCTTTGCTGACACGCTCCTTGATAATTTGAATTCCATTTTGGTCGCATGCTTGCCTTATGATTTTGCGAGTACGAACACCGACCTCCTGCGTCAGCACCTTAATATCGATATTTCGTAATCCAAATAAGGTGCACTCTTAAATCATGCGCCGTATGCGATGAGCTTCTGTAAGACCTCATAAATGAGAGTAGACTAACCGTTTTGCACTAAAGTGCATGGTTTTTACTAACGAATTGAAACAATAAAGCGTAACAACGGGCCCTTTCAATTGGAGCAAGGCATCACCTATCAAATGCTGATTTCTTCGGTTTTGCAAAACTTCATCAACAAGACACTCGCCTATGAGTGAGGGAAAGCGATTGAGAAATCAGAGCCGATTGCTGTTCCCGCAGCACCATATCCCGGCTGACACCGGAATTCAAGTCAAGGTCACGAATCGAGTTCCGGCTCATTCGGTGAAGAAACCAGATGAGTTGGTGGAGAAGCGAAGGCTTTTTCCTCCGCTACCAAAAACCCGCATGATGTGGGCTTTTCGTTTGAGAATATCCTATTAGCCGATGTGCTGGCCTTTCGGGACGCAGGTCACGATCGCCGGTGCGGGATACAGATCGTTCAACAAATCATCCACATCTTTGAGTCAGATCGAAAGCCTGATCATACCATCGGAAATTCCCCGCCGCAGTCGCTCCTCTCGCGGTATGAAATAGTGGCTGTATGTTCCGGGAGGCTTTCGATACCTCCGAAGCTGGTCGCAATGGGAAATAGCTTCAATCGATCGAGAAACGCCATGGCGATCTCGGTCGCTCCCGCCAATTATAGGCCGATTAAACCGGCGCCGGACATCTGCCGGCGAATCAACTCGCGCGCTTGGTTGTCGCCGAGTCCCGGATAGTAGACATGCCGGACCGCAGGATGCCTCTGCAAAGCGGTCGCAATCCGGGCCGCCGATGCATTCTGCCGCTCAACCCGCACCACCAAGGTTCCCAGATAGCGGGACAAGCGGTCGCAAACCTCAGGTGCGGGGGTTTGGCCCAAGGCGGCACGTCGGGATCAATGGCTCGCATGTGCTCCGTGCTACCTACCAATACCCCGGCGGTCAAATCGCTATGGCCGCCAGGATACTTGGTAGCACTGTGCACCACGAGATCGGCGCCCAGATCGAATGGGCGCTGGTTCACTGGGGAAGCCGCGGTGCTGTCCACCATGAGCATACCGCTGGAGTCATGGACGAGCTTACCGATTGCGGCGATATCGTAGACTTCGAAGGTCAGATTATCGGGGCTCTCGACCAGCCCAGGCTGCCCGTTTGCTGCTCCAGGGCGGTCTTCATGGCATCGGAGGAATAAGCCGGTATGAAACGGACACGCTGACCGAACTGGTCCAACTGCGACCTCAACAGATCATAGGTACCACCGAACAGGTTGCCCAAGCAAGATACCCGACCCGCCGAAAGGCAGCAGCGCGGTGGAAAGGGTACCCATACCGGCGCCGAACACACGCGTGGCCGGGGTCGTCTCCAGATCTGCCAGCTTGCGTTCGAGGGCGTGAATGCTCGGATTGCCGCCGAGCCGGGTATATAGATATCACCCGTCTGCTCGCCGCTCACCACGGCTTGTAGGGCCTCGGCGGACGGATAACGGAATGCCGTGGAGAGGCAAAGCTCCGGCAACAAGCTCCCACCGCAGTCGGATGGTGATGCCAGTTCGCCGTGAACGTAGCGGGTCGCCAGCTTCAGGCGATCAGTCACCGGTGGCCAGTGCCTCGTCCCCACGGGGGCTCCATGCACATGGCCCGATATTGATACCGACCGCGGGCGCTCCGAATCAGCATTTTCTCGAACTTGTCATCTAGCCAACAGCGCTTCGGATCGAGCTTCTTAATGTCGAATTCATGCCTCTCGAAAGGTCAGTGTTTTCGAGGCCACGATCCTTTTCCGACAGCTCCACCGGATTTTGTAACTCAGTCAGCTGAATGAATCCCCGAGGCAAGGGTCTCCGCGTTGGAGAAGTGTCTTCACTGTTTTCGCTCGGAGGGGCCAGCCTGCTGAGGACACGGACCACCGCGATAGACAACTCGCGTCCCTGTACCGGTCCCAGGCCCGTGGGTGTGACCACTGCTACGGCCTTCTCCACCTTCTGGAGCGCATCCGCGACGACTTCGAACCACCCCCTTTGGGAGTTGTCGGCATCGAACTGCTCCTGATCGAACCAGATCGAGATACAGTAACGGCTGAACACCTGTCGCACGCAACGAACAGCCAGTCCGGCCTTGCTGTGATAGCTGAGAAAGATCTCCCACTCTTTGTTTCGTGTTCGATACAGGTACTCGAGCAGGGCTGGCAGTTTTAGCCAGAGCGACGAGCGTTGGAGGATATCGATGCGTTTCGGATGCTGTCCTTCGACACAATGATTGCGAGAAGTACCGAACTCTTTATCGATGAGTTCTTTTAGGGTATCCAGTCCTTCCTTTCGAGCCTCCGGTGATTGTCCAACTGTATCAACGAGAGCACGTGTGGTCTCCCGCTGCATTACCCAAGGCGGTTGCAGGTTGTGGTCCCGAAAATCCTGAAGCAACATTTTCCAGGCCGGAACCATCTTGGCTGCGAAGATCGGTAGCCAAAGGTCTTTCGTGCCACAGTCGGCGTTGACCTTGGAGATGATGAGATTAAGACCTCCCGGGCGATTGAGTAGCTTGCGGAACCGATAGAAATAGAGTAAAGGCGGCGCGAAGCAGGACTGGTAATGGCATAGAAAGGTCTCGGTATGCTCCTGGGAGACACCAAGGCCTTGAAGTTGCGCACCCAATTCTCGACGGTGATCCGAAGCAAGTTGCTACGCCCTTCACTCGCATTCGGTGAGGCGCATATCAATTTCTTTTGCCATGTGATCTTGTCGCCCTTTCTCCTTAGATCAACGATTTGCCGACTTACCCTTATCCTCATTATTTTCCGGAATCCAATCATCAGCCAACATCAGGGTCTCTTTATCACGCAGCAAGGCACTCAGCAGTTCGATCTTCTTCAAGGCATTGCTCTCCATCGGCTTGATGACGGTCTTTTGCAGGACGTCGGCAATCTCACTGCCTATGGTCTTGTCCCAGAGCAGCACCATCAGGTCTTCGAGAAACACCGCCGCTTCGGCGCGCAATTCAACGATCCGCTCCACGTGTTTTGATATCCCCTCCGTGGAGCTTTTTGCCTCACGCAATGTATGCGTAAACTTATCCAGTGTCCGGTTGATCTGTACTGCATGCTCCCACCGGATGCGAGAGAATTCGATAGCGCGGAGCAGGGTCCCCACTGCCTTTTCATAGACGAAACGAAGATTCCCGATTCTCTCTTTCCTTCTCCTTTGAAAACAACAATTTATTAGCATCCGGGGTCAATGACAGAGTGGCGCAAGAAGTAAAAGTAGTGTAGACGAGTTGATTGACATAACGGTTCTGGAAGCGGCCGTTACCGGTGTGATTCTGCCCATCCAAATACTCTTTCGACACGTAGAGAATGTTGTGGGGTATGCTACCAGCGGTAGAGGATGGAAGCAATCTGCTGCGAAATATGAGCGTTGAAAAGTTCTATTGGAGGGGCTTTCCCTTGCTGATCCTGCATTGACTGAAAGTAGCACTGTTCGAACGTCTTTACGTTAGAATCGTCCTTAAGAGCTACCACGTCACCGAGGATGTAGAAATACAGAATCTGGGGATCAAGGCAATGAGAGGGTTTTGTTTTTGTCTCTTCAGATCTGGGGAGAACTGTATCATCAGGGAGCTGGATCTCTTTTGCTACTAAGGAAAGGCCGATGGCAAAGAACTGATAAACCGGACTGTAGCTATCTGGCATTATCAGATTTCCATCCCTGAGCTTTTTGAAGATATTGTGCAAATAAGGGTTCTCTTCTTTATCCTCCAAATTGATACGTGCTATTGGATCTTGCCCAGAGTTTCCGATTGTTTGGGGCGCCATCAGCAAGGTTGTTATTATGTCTCCGATCTGCCATTTGTCTCTACCCTTATCCTTCGGGAGAACATGCAAGGCTATTGTCAGTGCTCCGTACCTGTCTTGCTGAAGCGTAGTAGAGTATTCGACCTCTACTTTTTGTTTTTGTTCAGGTGTTTTAATATTAACGCTTATAGATCCTTCAAAATTAGAGTCTCCATTCTCGATTACGAGTTGTTTTGTCAAGATGCGTTTATCCATACGGATCGGAAAGGTCTCATCCGACTTGATGTCGGGACGATAGACAGGGGACCAGCCAGGCCGCAATGCGTGATCCAAACTTTTCTTCTCGATCCACATCTTAATACACTCGCGAACGCGCTTGGCATTGTCCTTCCTAGCATTGCCCTTCTTATTGTCTCGGTATCCAGCTACCAAAGAGAAGCCATAGGTCATGTATACGGAGAAACGGGAGAGTTCCAACTTCGGGGACTCACTTCAATTGGTATTCATTCATTAATTCCTCTATTATGAGGTGGATGGCGTTACAGGCCGAGCATCCGACGAATGCGTACCACGGTATCTGCAAACTCGCGTGTTTCCTGAAAATCCGTCGGTCTCAGCTGCGGCTCAGCGATCTGTAAGGTGTCGACAACCGTGCCGGGGCGCGCCGACAGCACGATGACCTGATCGGCGAGTAACACGGCCTCGCGGACCGGGTGGGTCACCAAGATCAGGATGGTGCCCAACCGGTGCCACATGAGCGAGAACTCCAGGTTGAGCAGCTCTCGGGTGAGCTCGTCGAGACTGCCGAAGCATTCATCAAGCACCAGGGTCTCGGGGGTGTTGATGAGGGTGTGGGCAACCGCGACCCGTGAGCACATGCCGCCTGAGAGCTGGCTCGGGTAGTAGCGTTCAAAACCGGCGAGTCCGAACAGATCGATCATACGTTCGACGGAGGTGTCCGTCTCTTGTTCGGCACCTAACCTCTAGCGGCAGTGCGATGTTTTGGACAACCGTCCGCCACGGCAGTAACGCCGGATATTGCGGTACAAAGCCGAACAAGCGCCAGTTGCGGGCGGTCTCGACGCTTGCGCGATAATAGCTGACGGAGCTGGAGGTGGGTCGGATCAGGCCCATGAGGACCTTCAGGATGGTCGATTTGCCGCAGCCGGAGGGGCCGACGATCGCCAGCTGGGAACCTCGCGGTACCTCGAAGGAAACGTCCTGCCCCGCCCATAAGCTTTCGCCATCCGGGGTCTGATAATCCACGACCAAGTTTTGGGCGGTGATCGAGCTGGCATCAACCTGTCCACTGACAAGGTCGATAGTATCGTCACTATTCTTTAGGTCTGAGCATCAGGCAAATAGGATTAGGCTGTCTTTAAGCCCTATTTTCACTGTTTTCACTCTTCCAGTGTTGCCACAAGTCTCTCAGAATGCAACTAGCTTTTCGGTTATCGCTTTCGGAATTGGTTGCGGCTCCGGTATACGATAGAAAAATCGTATCAGCTCGATCAAATGGCGATCGTTTTTCACGGTCGCCGAGTAATCGACCTGCGTTTTGCGTAGACCCGGTATCGAGTCCTCGACCTGTTCGAGGAAGTCTTCCGCGAAGATGAACGACTGTCTCATCGGGGATCGCGCGGAATCCATCGGTGGATCGAAGATACGCCACCACTCGCCGGCGCGACGGCGCATGACGATTACGCCTGCCCCCCGGGGGCAAGTCTCCCGTGTACCAGCTGCAACCACTCGACCCACTGGTCGCGCCGGCCGTGATAGAGCAAATGGCTTGCCAATACCAAGTCCAATGGGCCGGACGGACAAGCTCACAGATATTCCCAGATGCATGTCTGCCGTGCTCGGGTATCGACTCCTGGCATGTTAGCTAGCCGGCGAACTGCATTCGCCAACATGACAGAATCGGTGTCGATCAGATCAAGCTCGATCCGGCCCGGTGGAAACAACTTCCTGTACTGCGACAGCAATCGCCAAGCAAGCTCGCCACCACCGCAGCCGAGATCCGCGAGCCGAAATGCGTGACCAGGGGTCTGCGGGGGCTTGCCTCCGATTATGGCCGCAATCGGGCCGGCCAGGGCCTCGTATCGGGTCGTAGCAGGCCTCAGCGCAAGATAACCCGTGCGCTGAAACCCGATTTCCTCCATTTCAGGCACCAGTGGCGCAGAGCTGTTTTCTTGCCCGTGGTCGTTCGACAAGATCGGAACCGATTCCATCTGCTCTGTCCCGGAACCCCGGCACCTGATCGCGAAGTCCTCCGCCGTCTCTGATCGGGTGACGAAATCCTGCCGGTCACGAGAAGCAGAGTCTCATTCCTTGCATCATTCTTAGTATGCGGTAATGGATTGCATATCGAAGACCTGGTCGATATCCATTTTCGCATCGGAGTCGATGACGCCGATCTTTTGGAGCATGTCCAGAATGGCCACCCAGCGGTCCTGTTCCATCCAACCGATCTGGCCATCATTGCGTTGCATCAGCGGTTCCGTTGCCTGCAACCTGTCCAGCTCGATGTCTTTCTTCAGGGTCGGCGCAAAGCCGACCAAGGTATCGACGGCCTTTTCAGGATCCCGGAAGGCGCCCTCCCAACCACGTAACACGCCGTTCAGGAACCGCTGCACCAGCTCCGGTCTCTCGTGAATCATACGCTCAGTAGTGAAATAGACGTTGCCGTAGAGCGTACCCCGATATCGGTCGGTGTGAGTACCCGGAAAGCGACGCCTGGCGCTTTTGTGGTCGCGGGTTGGTTGTTGAGGTAAATAGGCTCGATGTCGACCTCGCGGGCGAGAAAGATCTGAAGCTCGGTGAAGTTTACGATCTCTTTGATCGTGCTCGTATTCGCGCCCAGCCTTTGTATGATTGCACGATACTCAATCTCGGTATTGTGCCCAGGTATGACTCGAATGCATTTGCCGCCGAAATCCTCCATGCTGTGGATGTCGTTGTCGGCATGTACCATGAAGCCGGCCGGGGTCTCCTGCATCAGAGTGCCAATCGCAACCACGGGGAGCTCCTTCGACTTATCAGATAGAACAAAATACCAAAGGCAGCGATAAAGAGTATCGCGCTGAACATGATGGTGGTTTCCAATCGACACACGGATATCTGCAAAATGTGGCCGATCTCCTTATCGGAACCGGATAACTCAGCGACAATTGTGCCCACGACGGCGATTGTCGAGGAAGTCTTCGCCGCGGCGAAGGTATAGGGCAATGACGCCGGTATGCGGAGGAAACGAAAGATCTGAAGCCGACTCATCCTTTGCAGAAACAGAGCCTTGAACATCATCAATGGTGGCCATGCCTTCTCGCCTTTCCGGTTCGCACGGACACCCGATAATAATTTTTCAAGCCTTGTCCGATCAATCAGCTCATGAAGCTCATCCAGCTTCTTGCAAGGCATCGTATTCTATCAGCATTGAATCTGCTAATCTGCATTGTTGCAAGTTTTTCTACGCCAACTTTATGGTCCCCCGGTGCGCAATTTTTATGAGTCAACCTTATCTCAAATTTCAGCAACTTTGGGGGTCTCGTGCAAAGGTCTCACTGTATCATGTCAAAGGACCGCTCAGCTGCGGCGCTGCCAAGGGTAGGTGCGCCGCCTTACCCACTTCAAGCAGTTTGATGTGCTGGTGGTGGACCTGACCGATGTGCCAGTGATGGACTTCACTTCCAGTCGAGCACTGAATGACATGATCAGCAATACCATGGCGATAAATCGTCAAGTATTCGTTGTGGGCATGCGACCCAAATTAAAGACGTTCTTAGAGACACAAGGCATGTTAGAAAAAATTGAGCATGTGAATATTCACAGTCAACGGTCAACCGCCCTGTGTGCGGCAGCGAGGTCGACCGACCTGGACCCGAATATCTGTAGACCCGAATGAGACATTCAACGATGAGCAACAAAGGTTCGCGGAAAGATATTCCAATCAAAGACCGCCTGATCCTGGCACTGGATGTGCCTGACAGCGATACCGCTCTGAAGATGGTGGATCTGCTCGGCGACTCGGTCAATTTCTATAAGCTTGGCCTGGAACTCTTCATATCCGGTAGCTACTTCGAGCTGGTGGAGCAGCTACTTAGACGCGACAAGCGGGTTTTTTGCGATCTGAAGTTCTTCGATGTACCGGAAACGGTGGCCCGTGCGGTGCGTCAACTCAAGGATCGGGGCGCGGACTTTACGACCGTGCACGGTAATGACTCGATGCTCCGAGCCGCAGTCGGTGAAAAGGAGGGGCTGAAGATTCTCGCCGTCACTGTGTTGACCAGTCTCGATCAGGGTGACCTGGAAGACCTCGGTTTCCAGTGCGACGTAGAAACCTTGGTACGCTCGCGCGCGCAGCGTGCGTTGGAGATCGGTTGCGACGGCGTAGTTTCCTCCGGTCTGGAGATTTCGTCCTTACGGAGAGATCTAGGCGACCAGCTCATCATCGTCGTTCCCGGCATTCGTCCGGTGCAGAACCGTCCGGTAGACGACCAGAAGCGTGTCGTCACGCCCACTGAGGCATTCCAAAAGGGTGCCGATTTTATCGTGGTTGGACGACCAATCCGTGACGCCGAAGACCCGCGTACCAAGGCTGAAGCGATCCAAGCTGAAATCGCGGCTGTTTTTGCTCGAGCCGAGGGGTGATGCTGATATTGGGGACTGTTGACATTTACGAATCGCATCAGGGGACTTTAACCAAATAGCGTCTTAGTACGTAGTTTCAGTATATTTTTCTGGTATGGGGCTGACGGACACAATGAGGTGCCCATCGGGCTGACCGTATCATGCCGGAAAAATAGACTGAAACTGTATACTAGACTCCTCGACTGACCTGTTTACGCGAATTTATGCGAATCGTCTGCCCTTGCCGGCGCGCATAATGACACTGCGTGGTCGATGCGTGCGATTCGTAGTTTCCGTCTTGGCGACGGGTATAATTCGCGGACCACCCGATCCAACAGCTCCAGGAACCATCAATGTCCATAAACATCTACTACGACAAAGACGCCGACCTCTCCCTTATCCGGAGTAAGCAGGTCGCCATCATCGGTTATGGCTCCCAAGGCCATGCCCACGCTAACAATCTCAAAGAGTCCGAGGTCCCGGTAGTGGTGGGGCTGCGTCCCGATTCGGTGTCGGCCGCCAAGGCAGCCGCTGCGGGACTCCAGGTCAAGACCATCGAGGAGGCGACCAAGAACGCCGATGTGGTCATGATCCTGGCCCCGGATGAGCATCAGGCCAAACTCTACCGGGAGCAGATTGCCCCCAACATCAAGCAGGGCGCCGCCCTGGCCTTTGCCCACGGCTTCAACATCCACTTCGGTCAGATCGAGCCCCGCGCGGATCTGGATGTGATCATGATCGCACCCAAGGGCCCCGGGCACTTGGTGCGTTCGACCTATACCCAAGGCGACGGCGTGCCTAGCCTGATCGCCGTTTTCCAGGATGCTGGCGGCCGGGCCCGAGACATCGCCCTGGCCTATGCCTCGGCCAACGGCGGCGGTCGTGCGGGCATCATCGAGACTAGTTTCCGCGAAGAGTGCGAGACCGACCTGTTCGGCGAGCAGGCAGTGCTCTGTGGGGGGTTGACCGCCCTAATTCGGAACGGCTTCGAAACCCTGGTCGAGGCCGGCTATGCCCCGGAGATGGCTTATTTCGAATGTCTCCACGAGGTCAAGCTCATCGTCGCCCTGCTCTACGAGGGTGGCATCGCCAATATGCGCTACTCGGTTTCCAATACCGCCGAGTACGGTGACCTCACCCGCGGTCCGCGCATCATCACCGGTGAGACTAAGGCCGAAATGAAGCGCATCCTGGCCGACATCCAATCCGGTGAATTCGCCAAGGAATTCATCCTGGAAAACCAAGCCGGTGCCCCCAAAATGAAGGCCCTGCGCCGTCTGGGCAAGGAACATCCGATCGAAAAGGTCGGCGAGCGACTGCGCGCGATGATGCCTTGGATCCGCGAGAAGAAGCTGGTCGACAAAAGTAAAAACTGAGCGCCTTTGCTGGCCGATTGCTGGTCACCAGCCGAGTAAGGTGGTCTGTCCCCACCTGACCGTCGGATGCGGTGAGCGCCTGTCTGCGTGCAGGGATATCCAGACAGGCAGCGAGCCGCATCAAAAGGAAAACTACGAATCACGCGAATCGGATTCGTATGATTCATGAGATTCGGAGTTGTCGAGCACGCCCGCTGTCAAAGATGTGGCTCACAGTTTACCCCCTGTTTGCCATATCGGCACAGACAAGTTTCCCCGGGACGGTCGGTAGGCGTTTACCTTATTTTACGGGTTATGATGTCAATGCTGACATTTTAACACAACCTACCAACGGAAACATTGGCGTCGATTCATGTGATGCGTCGTCTTTCCTCTTTCCGCCGAGCTGACCTCTGTCACATCGAGAAGGTTTGCTGTAGAGAGGAAATCAAAGGACATCTCTAAACTCCATAAATAATGTCGACGCGTTCGCTTGGTAGTGAATCGAATGATCAATTCGACCGCGATTGCGTAAGCGAGCCAGGTTTCGGTGGAATAGAGAACGAGTGGGTGGTTCGTTTGCTCGATTACAGACTGGTTCTCCCCATCGAGAAATAGGGAACGTCCTCTTGCACTCCAGGACCTTTCATCGCAACGCGCATATAATGCGATCGTGAAAATTCCTTAACAGGATCGCTACGGGAAACTACGGTCGATTATAAACCAATGCCATTAAGTTGAGACTTGTCGGTGTTAGGTTAGGTTGGGTTAGGCACGCTTGCGAAGCGGGCGTGGGTAACTGAGGCAGAACGCGCTGTAACCCGACATTCCAGGCTGGCCCGCGGCATCCGGTGTCGGGTTACGGCGCACTTGAATCCTGAGGACTCAACCAAACACTGAAGCACGCGCCTAACCCGACTTACACCGATAAGCGGCCGGCAACTAAGCTTATGGCATTGGATTACAGACCGCCGGCGCACGACCATGAAAACGCCCGAACACATCGGTTTTGTCTCGACCCGATTCGCAGGTACCGACGGCGTCTCCCTGGAGGCGGCGAAGTGGGCAGAGGTACTCTGGCAGGACCAGCATGTGAGCTACTGGTACGGAGGGGTGCTGGACCGGGATCCGGAGATAAGCATGTGTGTCCCTGAGGCCTTCTTCGGGCATTCGGAGAATCGCTGGATCAACGAGCGACTTTGGGACCGCACGAGTCGCGGTCAGGAGGCCAGCCGGCGCATCCGCGAGCTGGCCGAGTATCTCAAGGGTACCCTCTACGAGTATCGGGAACGGTTCGATCTGGACATCCTGATCCTGCAGAATGTGCTCACCATCCCCATGCATATCCCGCTCGGGGTGGCCGTGACTGAATTTCTGCTTGAGACCCGGATGCCTGCGATCGCCCATCATCATGATTTCTATTGGGAGCGCCAGCGGTTCCAGATCTCGGCCGTGGGGGACTATCTGGAGATGGCCTTTCCGCCGCGCATCCCGCACCTGCAGCACGTAGTGATCAATCAGGCGGCGAAGGATCAGCTCGGGTGGCACAAGGGTATCTCCAGTATGCTCATCCCCAACGTGCTGGACTACGAGAACCCACCCGATCTGATCGACGACTATGCGGCCGATGTCCGCGAAGAGATTGGGCTCACCCCCGGCGACCTGCTAATCCTGCAACCGACCCGGGTAATTCCCCGCAAGGGCATAGAGCACGCCATCCACCTGTTGCGGCGACTCCAGGACCCGCGCTGCAAGCTGGTAGTATCCCACGCGGCCGGGGACGAGGGTCTTATCTACTGCAACGAGATTTGTGAACTAGCTCAGGACGAGGGAGTGGAATTGGTCCTGTTCGGGGATCGGGTCGCTGACCGCCGCCAGCTCAATGAAGACGGGCACAAAATCTATGTCCTCAAAGACCTCTACTCCCATGCCGATCTGGTAACCTTTCCAAGCCTGTACGAGGGCTTCGGCAACGCCTTGCTGGAAGCCGTCTACTTCCGCAAACCCCTGGTGATCGGAAATTACTCGGTCTATAGCCGTGATATCGCACCCAAGGGGATCTTCCTGCCCACCATCGAAGGCTTCATTGACCGCGATCTGGTAGAAAGAACCAGGCAGGTCCTGGAGGACCCGGACTACCGAGAGCAATTGGTGGAACACAATTATCAGGTTGCAAGACGTTATTTTAGCTACCGGGTGTTACGGGACAGTCTGCGCTTGATCATCGCCAACATCCGTAACCTGACGGAGTGAGCCATGCTGGTCGTCGATCGCACCGTCTATCAACGCCTCAGGACCCACCTGTCAGCGCTTTACGGACAGGATGAGCTGCTGCGGCTTATGAGCCGGATTCACCTGCTCGCCGGGCGTTACGGCGTTGGTACCTGCCCGGATGAACCTTGCGGCCGTGTCCGCTGGGACCAGCGCGATGCCGTGCTCATCACCTCCGGGGATATGGTGCGCGTCGAAGGGGAACCGCCCCTGCGCTCCCTGCTGCGCTTCCTAGAGAATCATCTGAGCAATAGCCTCTCCGCGATCCATGTGTTGCCCTTTTTCCCCTCTAGCTCGGACGACGGCTTTGCGGTCATCGACTACCGGCAGGTGGACCCAGCCCTCGGTGAGTGGGAGGACATCCGGGCCCTGGGCGCGGACGGCCGGTATCGGTTGATGGTGGATCTGGTCATCAACCATGTCTCTAGCCAGAGCAATTGGTTCCGTAACTTCGCCAACGGGATTGCCCCGGAACGGCATTATTTCATCGAGGTGAAGCCGGATACAGATCTGAGTGTCGTCACCCGTCCCCGTACCTCGCCGTTGTTGCGCTCGGTGCAGACGCCTTCCGGCGAGCGGCTGGTGTGGACGACTTTCAGTCACGACCAGATCGATGTGGACTTCAGCAACCCGGATGTGCTGTTCGAGTACCTGGACATTCTGCTGTTCTATGTGCACAACGGTGCCCGCATCATTCGTCTGGACGCCATCGCCTATCTGTGGAAGGAAGTCGGTACCAACTGCATCCATTTGGAGCAGACCCACCTGGTGGTCAAGATCCTGCGCGATGTGTTGGATCTGTTGGCGCCGGGGATCGTTCTGCTCACGGAGACCAATGTCCCTCACCAGGAGAACATCGGCTATTTCGGCGCCGGGGACGAGGCCCACATGGTCTATCAGTTCAGCCTGCCGCCCTTGTTGCTGCATGCGCTGGAGACCGGAGAGTCCCGGTATCTCATGGATTGGGTCACGAGGCTCGAACCTCCACCGCCGGGTTGCACCTTCTTCAACTTTACCGCCTCCCACGATGGTATCGGCCTGCGCCCCCTAGAGGGGCTGTTGCCGGGCGCCGAGTTCGATGCGTTAGTGGAGCGGATGCAGCAGAAGGGTGGACGGATCTCCCGGCGGGAGAATCCGGACGGCTCCCAGACGCCTTATGAGCTGAATATCACCTACTTCGACGCTCTGAGCACCCCCGGACGGAAGAACAGCGACGTCGGCATCGCTCGGTTCCTGTGCTCCCAGGCCATCATGTTGAGCCTCCAGGGAATACCGGGTATCTACTTCAATAGCCTGATCGCGGCCCCGAACTGGCTGACGGGAATCGAAGAGACCGGCCGTGCCCGCACTATCAACCGTCGGAAATGGGGCTTGGCGGAGCTGGAGGATCTGCTCGGGGACGCGGTCCAACCGGCGAGTCGGGTCTTGGCCGAGTACCGGCGCCTATTGGGGATCCGGCGCGAGCAGGCCGCATTTCATCCCGACGGTCTCCAACGGGCCTTGCGGTTGCCGGCGGGGTTATTTGGTATCGAGCGGACAGCACCCGATGGTTCTGAACGGATCCGGGCCCTTGCCAATCTCACCGCCGAGTTGCTCGAGGTCCAGCCGCAACAGATCGGACACGACTTCGAGCAACGACAGTGGAGCGAGCTCATCCAGGGTTGGTCTGGCGTGGGCGCCGAGCTCGGGCCGCTCCAGCTCGCGCCTTATCAGGTCATGTGGCTGCAGGGGTAGGCTCAGAAGTGAGCACTGCAAAAGCATTGGCGGCACCTGTTTTCTCGTGCTGGAGGGATTGTCCATGCATGCCTCGTATTTGGTACTGATCACGATGGTCGCGCTCAGCCTCGGCGGGTGCGGTAGTGGCAGTGAGCAGTTGACGCAAAACAATTCTTTGCCCGTGCATTGCCTGGACGAGCCGGACCCCGGACCCTGCAAAGCATCTGTTATCCGCTACTTTTACGATTACCGCTCCAACAGGTGCTATGGGTTCCGCTATGGGGGCTGTAGGGGCTGGGTCCCGTTTGAGACCTTGGCGGCTTGTAAGAAGACCTGTATCGTGGGCAGCCCGTAGCGATTCGATTTGCAACAAGAGTTCATAGAACATTTAAAAAGCGAACCTAATTACCCGTTTTCCTTTGTGAAGACCGAGGGAACTCTGTTATCCTAAAAATATCTCCCACGATCAAATTCCCGTGAATTGGGGTCCGCAATGTACAGGCTGATCGCGCTGTTTTTGCTGCTACTGTCACTACCCCTCCAAGCGCAACAGGTGGATGTCCGTGGTGCACGCATCTGGACGGCGCCCGATCGAACCCGGTTGGTGCTGGATACCGCGGCGCCGGTCCTGCACAAGATCTTTCCCCTCGATAATCCCTACCGTTTGGTCATCGACGTCCCGGATGCCCGGCTCAAGGACAAGCTGCCGTCCATAAAGACCAACGAGCCCTTACTGATCGGTGCGCGCAGTGGGGTACGTGCAGGCGATGATCTGCGTCTGGTGCTAGACCTCAAGCAACCGGTCCGCGCCAAGAGCTTCCTGCTGCAACCCAACGAGCAGTATGGTCATCGATTGGTGGTGGATCTGGTTCCGGCCAGGAAAGGGGCGAGTGGGAAGAAAGCCAAGGGCAGCAAGCCACGGCCTCCCGGCCGGAGTCGGCTGCGGGACGTCATCATTGCCATCGACGCCGGGCATGGGGGCGAAGATCCGGGCGCCGTCGGTGCCGAGGGCACGCGGGAGAAGGACATTACCTTGCGGATTGCCCGCAAGCTGGCGCGACTGGTGGAGAAAGAGCGGGGTATGCAGCCGGTGTTGATACGCAACGGCGATTATTTCATTCGCCTGCGCAAGCGCATCGGGCTGGCGCGCAAGCACCGGGCGGACCTGTTCGTTTCGATCCATGCCGATGCCTTCCGCGATCGGCGGGTACGCGGCTCGTCCGTCTATACCCTTTCCCACCGCGGGGCCAGTAGCGAAGCCGCCAAGTGGCTGGCGGACAAAGAGAACCGCGCCGACCTCATCGCCGGCGTCGATCTGAGCGAGAACGACAGCCTTCTGGCCACCGTACTCCTGGACATGACCCAGAATGCCACCCTGGAGCACAGCAACCTGGCGGCGCAACGGGTGCTCGCCAACCTCCGAAAGGTCGGGGCGGTTCACCAGGGCACGGTTCAGAAAGCGGGCTTTGTGGTCCTTAAATCGCCGGATATCCCTTCCATCTTGGTTGAGACTGCCTTCATCTCTAATCCGGAGGAGGAGAAGCGTTTGCGCAGCAACCAACATCAGGCGCAGCTTGCCAGCGCCATCTTGGGCGGCATCAAGTCCTATTTCACCCGCCACCCACCGCCGGGAACCAAACTTGCCGGTAGAGGTAAAGGTGCGGGGCGTCATCACGTGATCAACCGCGGCGACACGCTCCTGAGGATCGCCGAACATTACGACGTGAGCCTGACTTCCCTACGCAACGCCAACCACCTCGAAAACGACCACATTTGTGTCGGTCAGGTGCTCACCATTCCCTAGCGCAGTTTGACATCCTTCTCTCACGTGGGGATTTTCAGCTATGGCGAGTATCCTGATTGTCGATGATGAACCCGATATCCGAGAAGTGATTCGATTTGCTCTGGAAGGAGCGGCCTTTCGTGTACATGAGGCCAGCCATGCCGAGGAAGCTCGCAAGCTTCTGGGATCCGAAGCCCCCGACCTGATGCTGCTCGACTGGATGTTACCGGGGCGTTCCGGACTGGAGCTGGTGCGGCAGCTCAAACAGAGTACTGCGACCTGCGCCATCCCCATCATCATGGTAAGCGCCCGGGGTGAAGAGGATGATCGCATCAAGGGGCTGGACATGGGGGTGGACGATTACATCACCAAACCGTTCTCCCCGCGGGAGTTGGTGGCCCGGGTCAATACCGTGCTGCGGCGGACCAAACCGGAAGAGCGAGCCGATCAGATCGAGATCTCAGGTCTGCGCATCAATAACGTCAGCCATCGGGTCACTGCCGACGGCAAGCGTGTTGATGTCGCCCCTACGGAGTATCGACTCCTGCACTTCCTCATGACCCATGCGGACCGGGCGTTCAGTCGCCTGCAACTCCTGGGTCAGGTGTGGGGCAATCAGGTCTACGTGGAGGAGCGCACCGTGGATGTCCACGTTCGCCGCCTGCGTAAGGCCCTCGAGCCCACTAAACACGATTATATGTTGCAGACCGTGCGCGGTGTGGGCTACCGCTTCTCCAACAGGGTATGAACACGCGGCATACCGGCGCGGGTGAGGGGTGGGGTCCGTTGACGCTGCTTCCGGCACGGTTGTTATCGTCGGTTCACGCGAATCCGCGCGAATGAGGGTTTTTCGTGCCTACGGAGACATTCGCGTCGATTCATGTGATTCGTAGTTTTTCCCCTTTTCGCCGATCGGTAATGCTTAACTTAACGACATTAACCACTATCACTTTTTCATATGCTCGAACCACTCTTGTTCGAGGTCTTGTTTCTCCTGGTCTCCCTGGCCGTGGCCTTGCTTCTGCCCTGGCTGGGCCTCGACTCGGCCCTGGCGATCCTGCCCTACCTCGGGCGCAACCTCTATTACCTGGGTCGCCTGACCCTGCTCATCCAACGCCGCCATCGGATGGCTCCACCCTTCCCCCGCGGTCTGTGGGGGGTGATCTATCGCTCCATTGCCTGGCATCAGCGGAGCGAACGCAAACGCCACAAGCGTCAGGTCCGTTTCATCCGACGCTTTCGCGAGGCGGCGGTTTTGGCCCCGGATGGCCTGGTCATCCTCGACCGGCACCAACGTATCGAGTGGGCGAATCCGATGGCCGCCGAGCTGATGAATGTTCATTGGCCCCGGGACGAGGGCAGTTATCTGACGGAGATCCTTCATCACGATCTACTGCGGGAGTTCCTGGTCGCCGACGAGTACTTGCGGCCCATCGATCTGACACCGGAGCACAATCGCGCCCTCACGCTCTCGGTGCGCATCATGCCCTTCGGCGAACGCAAGCGACAGCGGCTCGTCGTCGGCCGCGACATCACCAAGGTCTTTCATCTCAATCTGCTCCGCCGCGACTTCGTAGCCAATACTTCCCACGAGCTGTGGACACCCTTGACGGTGATTTCCGGATTCCTAGAGAACCTGATCGATTCCCCACTCACGCCCGAGAACCACCGTCGACCACTGCAACTGATGAGCAGCCAGGCCGAGCGGATGCGTTCCATCATCGAGGACTTGCTTACCCTCTCACGGTTGGAGATGGAAGACGCTACAACCCGCTCGGAACCGGTGGACGTATCGGAAATCCTGCGTTCGATTCTCGACGAGGCTCGGCTGCTGGACGCGGGAGAACATGAGCTGGTCGAGGATGTTGCCCCGGATCTGCTTCTGAAAGGAAACCGACTCGAGCTGCACAGCGCCCTTTCTAACCTGGTGTTCAATGCCATCAAACACACGCCGTCGGGGAGCCGGATTCGGATCACCTGGCGGGAGGGCGAGGACGGGCCCCTGTTTGCCGTCAAAGACAATGGGGAAGGGATTGCGCGGGAGCATATTCCGCGCCTGACCGAACGTTTCTACCGTGTCAACAAGGCGCATTCCCGGACCTCGGGGGGGACCGGGCTGGGTCTGGCGATCGTCAAGTACGTGTTGAATCACCATGATGCACGGCTGACCATCAAGAGCAAGCTGGGACAGGGGAGTACCTTTACCTGCCGTTTCCCCGCGAGTACGGGACTCAAGCGGTCCGAGCACCATCCTCGGGCCCTAGTTGCCCGACTGAACACCTGTTAAATCTACATTTTCAAGGGGTAGATACCGTGGTATCCGTGGGCTTGAAGGATCAGGTGGCGCGGGATTTGAAAAAATCTCTTGGACACCTCGACTATAGCTACCAAAAAGTCAAGCGCTTCGAATTCGATGGCCACGAATGGTCGGAAGCAGAATTGGAGACCCTGGAAAGTTTCTCCAGTCAGTTTGCGCGAGCTTCCGATCTATTCGTGTCCCGTTATTTGCGTATCCTGTGTTTGGAGGCCGATCCCGCCTTTCGCGGATCCCTTGTCGATACGCTAAACCTGGGTGAAAAATCCAATTATATCAGTTCCGCCGAGATGTGGAAGCGCATTCGCGCGTTGAGAAATGTGGCGGCTCATGAATATGCAACGGAGGACGTGAATATGCTCTATCGAGAATTGGTTTCGCTGACGCCGACTATTCTGGATATTGCAAAGCTGCTATGAGACTTTCCACCCGAGAACGGAGCACTGTTTTCAATGTGCTCTCGAAGCTTGATGGCCACTGTGAGATCTACCTGTATGGTTCCCGCGCGGATGATGCGCTGAAAGGTGGGGACATCGACCTTCTGGTTTTCAGTGAACAGCTGACCTTTTCAGACAAGATCACGGCTCTTGTGGAAATCAAGGACATCCTTGGGGAGCAGAAATCAAGCCTTTTTCCGCGCGACATTCAGACCTCTTTATCATGGAAATCATGAAGACAGCGGTGCCTATTGCCGATCCCTCGGAGGGTGGTGGTTGAGGTTCGAGTGGAGATAGCGCCAATCGCAGCGTCGTGTTGCGTTACGCTGCGTCCGACACCGCGCCTGTCCGGGCACGCCTACCGGCCTGGATCGAAATCGAAATCGGGTTCGCAATCGAATCACGATTTCAATCCCGATTTCGGGCATGGTGCATCCCTCTCTCTACATTTAACCAAACAGCTTCTTAGTTTTTAGGCAGTCTTTCAGAGATAGCCGGAGACCGGTGATCGGCAACCGATGATTGATTTGGACTGGCGTTAAACCCTGTCGGTAGGGTATTTTTACAGGTTGCCGCATGGCGGCAAAGTTTCCCGGATTCCGAACAGACAACACATCTCATCAAGCCGATGCCACCCGATCCGCAACCGCCGTTTGGCTCCGATCAAATTGCTTGCGACAAGGAGAAGCTGGTACACCTGGTGCCAATAGCCGGGGTTTCCTCTTTGCATTCGGGCGGATACACGAGGATGACGAACGCATGAATATCCATGAATATCAAGCCAAAGGGCTTCTGGCCAAGTTCGGCGTAGCCGTACCCAAGGGCCGGGTCGCGTTTACGCCCAACGAGGCGGAAGTGGCTGCTCAAGACCTGGGCGGGTCGGTGTGGGTGGTCAAGGCCCAGATCCACGCCGGTGGCCGCGGAAAGGGTGGCGGGGTCAAGGTGGTCAAATCCCGCGATGAGGTCAAGAAGGCCGTCAACCATATGTTGGGGATGAAGCTGGTCACCCATCAGACCGGACCCGAGGGCAAGGAGGTGAAACGGGTCTATATCGAGGAGGGTTGCGACATCGCCCGCGAGCTCTATCTGAGCGTGCTGCTGGACCGCGCCACCAGCTGGGTGACGGTAATGGCCTCCACCGAGGGCGGCATGGACATCGAGGAGGTAGCCGCCAAGACCCCGGAGAAGATCATCAAGGTTGCTATCGACCCGGCCATCGGTCTGCAGTCCTTCCATGCCCGCAAGCTGGCCTTCGGGCTGGGCCTGGAGGGTCCGCAGATCCGCTTGGCGGTGAAGTTTCTGCAAGGCATGTACAAGGCCTACACTGAGCTGGACGCCAGCTTGGTGGAGATCAACCCGCTGGTAGTGACCGGCGCAGGAGAACTGGTGGCCTTGGATGCCAAGATGAACTTCGACAACAATGGCCTATTTCGCCAAAAGGAGGTCGCCGATCTGCGGGATGAGAGCGAGGAGGACGCGGCCGAGCTGGAGGCGAGCCAGCACGAGCTCAACTACATCAAGCTGGACGGCTCCATCGGCTGCATGGTCAACGGCGCGGGACTGGCCATGGCGACCATGGACATCATCAAGCTTGAGGGCAGCGATCCGGCCAACTTCCTGGACGTGGGAGGCGGCGCCAGCGCCGAGCGGGTGACCGTCGCCTTCAAGATCATCCTTTCCGATCCCAACGTGAAGGGCATCCTGGTCAATATCTTCGGCGGCATCATGCGTTGCGACACTATCGCGGAGGGTATTGTGGCGGCGGCCAAAGAGCTCGATATCCATGTGCCCCTGGTAGTACGACTGGAGGGCACCAATGTGGATAAGGGCAAGGCGATCCTCGACAAATCCGGATTGGACATCGTATCTGCAGACAATCTGGGTGACGCTGCAAAGAAGGTCGTCGCGGCCCTGAAGGAGGCACACTAATGTCAGTTCTCGTCGATAAAGGTACCAAGGTCATTTGTCAGGGCTTCACCGGCGCCCAGGGCACCTTCCATTCGGAGCAGGCGATTGCCTATAGGACCAAGATGGTTGGCGGTGTCACCCCCGGCAAGGGAGGAACCAAACACCTGGGGCTTCCGGTCTTCGATACGGTGGCCGATGCGGTGGCCAAGACCGGCGCCACGGCCTCGGCCATCTATGTGCCGCCGCCCTTCGCCGCGGACGCCATTATGGAGGCGGTCGATGCCGAGATCCCGCTGGTGGTCTGCATTACGGAAGGCGTTCCGGTGGCGGATATGGTGAAGGTGAAACGAGTGCTCACCGGCTCCAAGACCCGGCTGGTGGGCCCCAACTGCCCCGGCGTCATCACCCCCGATGAGTGCAAGATCGGCATCATGCCCGGCCACATCCACCGGCCAGGGAGCGTGGGTATCGTCTCCCGCTCTGGGACTCTGACCTACGAGGCAGTGGCGCAGACTACGGCGGTGGGTCTGGGACAGTCCACCTGCATCGGCATCGGCGGCGATCCTGTGAATGGCACCAACTTCATCGACTGCCTGGATATGTTCCTAAAAGACCCCAAGACCGAATCTATCATCATGATCGGTGAAATCGGGGGCACGGCAGAGGAAGACGCCGCCGATTTCCTCAAGCAGTCCAAGACCAAGAAGCCGACGGTGGGCTTCATCGCCGGGTTGACCGCGCCGCCGGGCCGCCGCATGGGCCATGCGGGCGCCATCATCGCCGGTGGCAAGGGCGGTGCCAAGGAAAAGATCGAGGCGATGAAGAGCGCCGGTATCCATGTTTCGGCCTCGCCGTCCGAGCTGGGCACTACCCTGAAATCGGTTCTGGGCGGTTAGCGAGTAGGTTGAGGTGAGGGACGAACCCCAACGGCTTAGGCTCGTCATTGTTCGGACTCCATCTCGTCGTTCCGGCAGGGATGCCGGAACCTTGGATACCATGGACGGCAACCACAATGGGGATCTGGACAATTACCTCGGCTCGAGATGGCGATTCATCGGGGGTGGCAGGCCCATCCCAACCTGTGGGCTTTTATCATGGTCTTGGCAGTGGGCGCACGCACAGCCCCAGGTCGCGAGGGGTTTGCCGGATTACCCTTATGTCAGCTGCAACCGGGGATGGTCTGCCGCGGTGATGTGTTGGTTCCGGAGGTGCTTAGTGGCCTCGCCTTAAGGTCGATCCGGCTCGATGACACCAAATTTCTGGTAGCCGTTGCCGAGGAGGCTTCACGACGGGCCCAGGGTCTCATGTGCCTGGGGTCGCTCGGTGATCTCAACGGAATGCTCTTCATGTTCCCGGATGAAGGATCGAGCGATTTTTGGATGAAGGATACCCTGATCCCTCTCGACATCGCCTTCTTCGACTCTCGGGCCGTTTCGTGGACGGATTTCGAAATGGAGCGCTGTAAGGTTCCCGAGTGCCCATCCTACCGTCCGTCCGGGTTATACTGATATGTTCTTGAAGTCCCTGCGGGCATGATGCCGGACAATCCCGGTGTGTTGGAGCCGGACTCCTCGGGGTAGATCGGTGGCAGTAGGGTGCGATAGGCACCCTTCACTGTGTACATCCTCTCAGGCAATCGCGATTCGCAAACCTCTTTTTTTAGCCGCAAATGAACGCAAATGGGATCGATATTTCCAGGAGGAATAGTGGACATGTTGAAAGAGTTCTCGATAAAAAACCTGAGTGTCTTCCCAGATGCGCAATTGACGTTTTCTTCTAGCCTCAACGTCATTCTCGGTGAGGACGGATGTGGAAAGTCACATCTCCTTAAGGTGGCTTATGTCGTGATCTCGATCAGTGCAGAGGGGGGTAAGAACAAAGCCGACGACCGACAAACCCCAAAAGCTTACAGAAGGCGTGGGCAGAGAAGCTGGTCCATATCCTGTGTCCGAAGTCCCTGGGGAGACTGGCGCGTCGCAGTTGCCACTTCCAGTAAATCGAAGGTTCAGATCGAACAGCCGCCAAGCGCTTGGCATCCCGACGCGTCGGTGTTTCTGTCAACCAGGGAATTGCTGACCATTTATCCCAATTTCATTTCCATTTACGAGACCACTATCTGGAGTTCGAGGAGACCTATCGGGATATCTGCGTACTGCTAGGTGCCCTGACCTTTAGAGGGCCGAGAGAAAAACAAATAGGAAGCTCTTGGACCCCCTCGAAGAGGCCATGGGTGGCAAAGTTGTGCTGGATAAGAACGGCCGCTTCTATCTTCATATTCCCCGGCAGGGCACAATGGAAATATTGCTCGTCGCCGAGGGCTGCGTAAATTGGGGATGCTGGCACGGTTGATCAGCACCGGCTCTCTTCTTGATAAGGGGTATCTATTCTGGGATGAACCAGAAACCAAATCTAAACCCAAAACTGATCAAGCTTGTCGCCAGGGCGATCTTGGAGCTCTGCCGGCACGGCGTCCAGGTATTTGTCGCAACCCATTCGTTTTTTTACTCCGTGAATTCGAGGTGCTCTCCCAAGGGAAGGTGTTCAAAGAGATGAGACAATGTTATTTCGCGCTGAAGCCAACCAGAGAAGGGTGTCCAGGTCGAGCAAGGCGATGAGGTCGATAGAGTTACAGACGTTGCTTCTGCTGGACGAGGAGTTGGCCCAATCCGATCGCTATATGGATGCCGGTGTCTAGGGGGCCGTGTTGGCATATGAGAAGGTCCGCACAGCGGACCCTACGCCGACTCATGGGCGAAATGTTCTGAAGCGGGGGTACCAGGATGAAATGGTCGACGGAAGGACGCCTCACCTTCGAGTTTCCTAAAGGTTCTGTGGTAAGCAAATACGATAAGGTCTGGGATTCCCTAGCAGGTCTAGTCGCAGCCAGGAGTAATGCCAATGATCCGCAAGAGCGAACAATAGCCCGAAAGGCATTGGCAAAAAACGAGTTGCATATGGTGTTGCACCTGAAACAGCCCACGGAAACATTCGAAGCTCTTCCTGCGTGTCATCGATCCCTCCAAAGTCCTCACCAAAATCAACCACTATGGACTGAAAGTCCATAGTATGAGTTGCAGCTGAAAGCCGCGTTTTCGGCTTAAACCGACGGAAAGAAGCTGACTAAAAGTCAGTATATTTCGACTGAAAGTCGAGGTTTCAGCTTAAGCCGACGAAAGAAAATGATTGGAAGTCATTCAACACGAAACTCATCGTCGTTATGGTTCGGATGGTTGTCGTGATGGGCTAAATATTCCTGAATCATTTCGTCGGTTACATGCCCTGAACTAAATGCCGCATAACCGATCGCCCAAAAGTGTTTGCCCCAGTAGACCTTCCCTAACTGTGGAAACTCATCCTG
>Ga0049114_1000078_pt1 | contig 24037 bp, 24 predicted proteins | sample WorMettanBELIZE2_FD_55211 | JGI IMG/M metagenome (GOLD analysis project Ga0049114, IMG submission 55211) | Marine gutless worms symbiont microbial communities from Max Planck institute for Marine Microbiology, Germany - Olavius tantulus BELIZE.2 | ecosystem: Host-associated > Annelida >... | reverse complement strand
TAAATCAAACACATACCACCTACAAGAAGGAGCTTAGTTCGCTCCTCACGCTGAGATTCCAAGTGTTCAGGAAATGTAACATTGTGCCAATATGAGGTATATACTCAGTCTAGCGCAATATAGCGCAATAGCCGAACTAAGTAGGCTGTTTCCTTCGGATCTGATCTGACAGGATCCACCCCATCACCGCGAAGTGTATCGACTCTGGCTCGAATCGCTATTCGTGGCTCGTTCCTACGCTCTAGCGGCACACATCTCGTGACGCTGGAGTGTCAGGATCGGCTTCCACGCCGGGGGGCCTGTGAGAGAATTCGCCACCGAGCCGTTGCCGCAATGAAGCTGGCCTCAGCCGGGCGGATCAATCCCCCGGTATGCTGGCTATGAAGACCACGGTTTCCCCTGGGCAAGAAATAGAGCAGGAAATCCGATAGTCCAGTCCATGCGGGACCAGGAACACACCTCCACGCCTAAGTTCAAATCCGTCATCGCTCGCGGTGGAGATAACCACCTTGCCTTGGGTTACCACACCCAGCGTCAGACTATGGCCGACAGCACCTGCATAAGGCCGTGCGGCGGTTACCCGCCGGCGCGAAAGTATGAACTCCTCGGACGGAGTTTCATAGACCACCCGCTCCTCCTCGGGTCCCAGTCCCTTCCCTATGATGTTCACCTCACCGGCGTCGAAGGTCAGGATTCGCAGCAACTCGTCCACGTCTGTATGTTTAGCCGTCAGCCCACCGCGCAACACATTGTTGGAGTTGGCCATGATCTCCACCCCAGCCCCCTGCAGGTAGGCGTGGAGCTTGCCAGCGGGAAGATACATGGCCTCTCCGGGCAGCAGATGCACCAGATTCAGGAGAAACACGGAAAATAGCCCTTTGTCCCGGTGGCCGTGGTTCGAAAACATGGAATCTGCCCGCAAGACCCAGTACTCCGTTTGTTCCTTGGAGAATACCTGTCGGGCGGCTTCTTCCCGCAACCGCCGCACCAGGGGCGTAAGGATAGCGTCGACCTTGTTCTGCTCCATGCACATGACCCGCGTATAGAGGTCCATCAGCGACTCCCTGGTTGGGCGATAATCGGCCGCCAGGTCACACAGCTCCGGGATCGATGCTAAGATAGCACCGAGCTCGTCCAACGGACGAAAACCGCGCAAGGCATAAAAATCGGTCAAGGCCGCAATCAGCTCGGGTTTGTGGTTATCGTCATAATAGTTGCGGTGCGGGGCATCCGGGCGGATGCCCAACCGATGCTCGCGCTCGAAGCCCGTTTGTGCCTGCCGTTTATCGGGATGGACCTGGATCGAGAGGGGCTGGGCTGCGGCTAGGATCTTCAACAGAAACGGCAGCTTACCGCCGAATCGCTCGGCATCCTTCCGGCCCAACACCACCTCTGCGGCGCCATGCAACAACAGTGGCAAGGGTACCTCCGAATCGCCCACCCGGGCCACCGCGGGCAAAGCGGCATGGGCACCGATCCAAAGCTCCGCGTAGGGTCTCTGCTCCCGGTTCGAAACACTGATCAGCTCAGGAATGTAATCTGGATCGCCCCAGGCGTAGTGTTGGACACCACAGCGTAGGACCAGAGGCCGCGGTTGCTGGAGAAAATCCTCAATGGCCGCTTCGGATGCCGATTGATTCACCGGGAAATCCTTGTTGCCGCTTTTTGGCATACTAAAAAATCATTCTTGAAGTGATTTACCATCACGGATTATCCGCAGATTACGCAGTTTGTCGCAAATGTTCGCGTCCTTTGACCGTGCAATCCGCGGATTCAAAAATATTTGATTTGTGGTTCCAGCCATGATCGATGTAGTTCGCCGCCCTAGGATCTGCCTCATCTACACCGGGGGCACCATCGGTATGATCCGGGAGCCTAAAGGCAAGGAGTATGTCCTGCGTCTCCCTGAAGATCTGAGTGAATTCCTGTGTTATCTCAAGGTGGAGGAGGTGCGGGAGATTGCTGAGCTGGATTTCGTGGAGCTGTCGAACAAGGACAGCACCAACATGGTACCCGCGGACTGGACAAAAATGGCCCAGGCTGTCTACCAGCGCTTGGGTCAGGGATACCAAGGCTTTGTGATCACCCACGGTACGGACACTATGCACTTTTCCGCGTCCGCTCTGGCCTTTGCCTTCGGGGACCGGCTAAACCTGCCTATTGTCTTCACCGGCGCCCAGACCACCCCCCAAGTCGCCCATGGGGATGCCCGGGTCAATCTACTGCAGGCGGTCAAGGTCGCCTGTGAGGATCTGGCGGAGGTGGTGGTCGCCTTCGGGGAATACGTCTTGCGCGGCTGCCAGGTACAGAAGAAGAACGCCCGACGCTTCGATGCCTTCGAGTCCCCGGCGGAATTCCCCATCGGCTGTATCACCGGGGAGGTCCTGCTGGCGACCGGACGGGTACGGACGCGCCGTGACCGATCGGGGCCACTGGAATTTCGCCCCGGGTTCTCGGACGGCGTGGTCCAGTTCTCATTGATCCCCGGCCTGGATCCCGAGGCCCTGCATCCGGTCCTCCACAGCGAGCGCTGCAAGGGAGTAATCCTCCAAGCCTTCGGTGTTGGCAATGTGCCCAATGAGGGGAGCTACTCTTTCAGGGGTTTCATCCAGGAGGCGGTAGTACTCGACAAGCCGGTGATCATCACCAGCCAGCTCCCTGCTACCTCCACCCTCGCCTCCCCCTACGCCCCCGGCCGAGAGGCCCTGGAGGCCGGCGCTATCCCCACCGGCAACATGACCAACGCGGCGGCGGCCGTCAAGCTCAGCTGGGTCCTGCACCAAGTGCAGACAGCCATCGATAGCGGCAGCCTGGTGCCCGCCCGCAAGTTGGCACGGGTCAGGGAGATGATGGGCAGAGTCTATGTTGGGGAAATGACGCCCAGCGACGAGCTGAGAGGAAAATTGATGCCTCTGCCCTGTGAAATCCGGTAGTAATCAAATTAAGTAGTTCGGTTTCTCTCGTTCCCACGCGCCGCGTGGGAACGCACAAGCTCCACGCTGCGGAGTGTCTCGGAGACGCTATGAGCTGTAGCTGCTACCCGATTGTCGGACCGCAAGCCTGGAAAGACAAGTGAAGAAAGTGCGCGGAATTATTTGGGCCTGACGGGTTTAGTTTCTGTATATACGGAATGGTGGACTCAAGCCTGTTTCTCTCTGCGGCGCAGAGTCCCCATGTTCCCACGCAGCGCGTGGGAACGAGATAAAATCTTTCCGGCGATCGGCTAGGCGCGGGCTAAAAATAGGTCTTCATGACCAGCGAGGCAACGCCGGCGAGCAGCACGCCGACCATTCAGCGATTGGGGCGAAGTTCACCGTCCATACGCTCGAAACGGGCATCCAGCTTGGCTTCCAACCGCTCGATATCGAGTCTGGTAGCTACTTCCGCTTCACCTTGAGCCTCCGAAAAGGCATCGGCCACCGCTTCGGCTTGCCGAGACTTGAATCCGGCCGCTTCCAACCTGCGGACGAACTTGTGCGTGTCGAAAGTTATGATTGTCATAGTGCGGAGAGTAAAGAACGTCCGCAAAAGCGTCAATGTCCTGCGCGAAGGATGTTCATGTCAGGGATAAAGATCAGCCCCAGAGGTCCGTCAGATCGATAGCCGCCGCCTCGTAAGGAGTCGATGGACACCTTCTCTCGTTCCCACGCGCCCAGATTGTGAAAGTATTGCTGGATTTTCAGAGTCAAGGGACAGAGGGGGCAGTTATCAGAGGAACTCCCCTGACACCTGCTCCTCAGCGCAAATAGACGCCGTCCTCGCCGATCTTGCCTGATCCCCCGAGGACATAGATGCCGGCGGAGTTGCCCTTGACGTGAAACGAAAGGTTTCCGCCTCGGGCCGTGATCTCATTGCCGGTGACCGCATCGCGATAGGTGCCGTCGCGCACGCCGTGGACGTGGATGTCCTGGCCGCCACCGATGGTGAGTCCGACCACGGCGTAGCTCTCGCCGTCATTCCAATCGCGGACGACGGAGAGGCCGGAGCCTCCACTCGGCGATGTGGCCCATGGGGACTTTCTGCAGGGCGGGGATGGTACGGCGGATCCGGTTGAGGCGCCGGATGTGCCGGTGGAGCAGGTGGTTTTGGGTCTGTGCGATGTACGCATCGTTGATGTGATCGCCGAAGTAGGCGCGTCCCGTGGTCTCCAGGATGTCGTCATTGCCGATGACATCCTGGGGTGCACCCTTCATGAACTCGATCTCGTCCCCGAAGTAGAGGCAGGGGATGCCACGCACTGTCCATAGGAGGTTGTAGGCGGCCACCGCCATCCATTGTTCGCCCTTGAAGCGGAAGCGAAAGTCATTGTCCGGGCCCACGTCGCGGTTCTGCAGGGAGGTAACGAGCTCGGTAACGTTGCCGTAGACCAATCCATCTCCAACACCCGACCGATGCCTTCGAAGCTACTGCGACTCAAGTTGTCGCGCTCGATGTGCTTGACGGTGTCTATCCGCAAGGCATCGACACCCATGTCGAGATAACGGTTGATGTTGCCGATGATGTACGCTTTGATGTTCTCCCGCTCGGTGGCGAGGTCGATGCAGTCGCTGGCGAGGTGCTTGTGTTGCAGTGGGTGGGCGCTCTCCCAATCCCCACCGCAGATGAATCCCTCCTGGTGATACCACTCGGGCTTGAGGGTATTGGCGTCGATGCTGAAGAAGCGGCTGGGGTCATAGCCGGGCTTGGGGTCGACCGGGGGTTCGGTGCCTTCCGGGTCTCTGGCATGGCGCTCCCGATACCACGCCGGGGTGACCGGGTTGTCGATGTTGTCCCGGTTCGGCCAGGCGTGGTTGCCCAGGTTGCCTTGATAGGGGCCATGGCCGCCCCGGCCCGGTTCCGAGCCATGGGGGACGTAGTCCTGGATGATCTTGATGCTCCGCGCGTGGACTGCGTCGATGAGATCCCGATAACGGGCGTCCGGCGATTCCAGCCGTGGATCGATCCGAGTCCGGTTGTAGCCGTGGTAGTCGAGACCGGAGCGGTTCTCGATGGGTGGGGTGATCCAGATGGCGCTGAACCCCAGGTCACGGATGTAATCTAGGCGCTGGATCAATCCCTTAAAGTCCCCACGCCAATGGGGGTCCGTGGCCTTGCCGGCGGTATCGAATCGGATGCGGTCGCGGCAGAAGAAATTGTTGGACGGATCGCCGTCGTAGAATCTGGCGGTGAGCAAAAAGTAGATGGTCTCCTCGTGGAAGTCGGGTAGCCTGGTGTCTTCCGCCTTGATTTGCGGTATCGCCTGGGGCTCGGGCCGCGATGAAGACCTACCTGGGGCGGCTACTGCTGACTGTGGTGGTTGGTTGTACCACTGGCCGTCCTCCGTATACCAGCCGTTGCGATCCCGATGCAGATCGCCGCTCTGACGGCTTTGGCAGTCGTTGAAGACGAAGCTGGCGGCTGCAACGCCCGCGAACCGATGGGCCAGCCAGCCGTCCACCTGCTCCATGGGAACACCTGGCCAGGTCGAACCCTGCTCATGGGGACGGGTATTCCAGTAATGGATGTGAACGCTGTCGGCCCAATCGGTGGGCTTTCTGAAACGAACGACCAAGGCAGTCATTGCAGAGAGGACTCCGGGCAGGGGACGCCTTAATGAAGGCACTTGGAAACTGCGTTTTTTGAGCGTCGCCTTAATTTGGGACCGCATAGGCACAAACTACGAATCACGCGAATCGGATTTTTCGTATCCATTAGGAACATTCGCATCGATTTGCGTGATTCGTAGTTAAAACAATAGAAACTCCGGCATACTCATCGCTGCGTGAGCAGTCATGCCGATTATCCCCGTGAGGATGTCCGTTCTTCCATCGGAACGTATGATCGTTGCGTATGCCCCGTATAAATCTGCCGAGGCCGGGAGATCTTCTGCGCGGGGTCGTTCAACATTTCCGTCCATTGGGCTAGCCAACCCGCAGCCCGTGGGATGGCGAACAGCACGGGAAACATGTCGGTAGGGAAGCGCATGACTTGCAGGATGATCCCGCTGTAGAAATCCACATTGGGGTAGAGTTTGTGGGAGATGAAATAGTCGTCTTCTAATGCGATACGTTCCAGCTCCAGAGCGATATCGATCAGTGGATTGCCGCCGGTTACCTCGAAGACGTCATAGGCTACCTTTTTGATGATGCTGGCCCGCGGGTCATAGCTGGAGTAAACGCGGTGACCGAAGCCCATGAGGCGGATTTCGCCCTTCTTGACACGTTCGACGTATGTGGGAACGGTGGCTACGGAGCCGATTTCCTCCAGCATCCTCAGGACGGCTTCATTGGCGCCGCCGTGCAGGGGTCCGAATAGGGCTGCTGCTGCTGCTGCGACCGCACTGTAGGGGTCTACCCGTGAGGAACCGACACTGCGCATGGCGGAGGTGGAGCAATTCTGTTCGTGATCGGCATGCAGTAGAAAGAGTACATCCAAGGCCCGGGATAGGGGTTCGGGGACCTCATAGTCACGCTCGTTCATGTAATCGAGCATGTAGAGGAAATTGCCCGCGTACCCCCGGCTGATATCCGGGTAGTTATGGGGGCGACCAATGCGGACCCGATAGGCAAAGGCGGCAATGGTCGGCAGCTTGCCGAGAATACGCCAAATCTGCTTTTCCCGGATCTCGGGGTCGTCCACGTTTCTGGCTTCCGCATGAAAGGTGGACATGGCTGCCACCGAGCTGATCAGGATCCCCATCGGATGGGCGTCGTAGCGGAAGGCTTCGATGATCCGAGCCAGGTTCTCATGGATATAGGTGTGCCGCATGATACGGGTAGTCCAATAATCGAGCTGTTTCTCGGTCGGCAGTTCGCCATAAATCAAGAGATAGGCACACTCGAGGAAGCTGCTTTTTTCGGCCAGCTCCTCGATGGGATAGCCTCGATACCTGAGGATGCTCTTCTCCCCGTTGATATAGGTGATCGAGCTGGCGCAGGCCGCCGTGTTCATGTAGGCAGGGTCGTAACTCATGACCCCGAAATCGTCGGGGTCCAATTTGATCCGACGCAGATCGGGGGCACGGATGCTGCCGTTTTCTATCGGGACCTCGTAGGTCTTTCCATTGCGGTTGTCGGTGATTGAAAGGGAATCTTTCTTCATGCTCGTTCTCCTCTGGTGGAGATTTGGTCCTGTCCGGTGTAAGAGCCCCGGTTATAAATGGATTTATCCGATGGCCTATCCGGCTTACGGCTGTCGATCCCACCGCTACCAATGTACACGCCGGATAGGCCCCCAAAACGGAAAACGGGGGAATGCATCGAGTCGCTGTCAATCCCGGAAGTTTTTCACACACAGCGATGCGTTCGTGCCCCCGAAACCGAAGGAGTTCGACAACGCGTAATTGATATCGACGTCGTCGACGCGTTCGCGGGCGAGCTTGAGCCCCGCGCACCCGGGGTCCACCTCCCGGATATTCAATGATTCATGGATGAACCTTTCTTGTATCATCAACAACGCCATGATGAGCTCCGCAGACCCGGCTGCCCCCATCATGTGGCCGGTAAGCGACTTGGAAGCGGTGACCCATGGACCATCCTCGCCGAATAGCTCCATGATCGCCGCCGCTTCTTTCTTGTCTCCTACCGGGGTGCTTGTCGCATGGGGACTGATCAGATCGATCGCCTTCGGGTCGATCCCCTCCATCGCCATCTGCATGGCTCTGACGGCACCCTCGCCGGAGGGTTCGGTCATGTGATGTCCATCGGAGGTGGCACCGTAACCGACGATCTCTCCATAAATCTGCGCCCCGCGGGCCAACGCGTCCTCCAGGGTCTCCAGAATCACGATGGCGGCTCCGCCGCTGATGACAAATCCGGCCCTGTCTTTATCGAACGGGCGGCTCGCCGTCTCCGGTGAATCATTCAAGTTCGACAAGGCCGGCATGGCGTCGAACATGACCGATTGGGTCCAATGGAGACCCTCGGCACCACCGGCAATCATACAGTCCTGGCGCCCGGTCCGGATCATCCACCAGGCTTCGCCGATATTATGGGCACTGGTCGCACAGGCCGACGAAATCGAAAAGCTCACCCCCTTGACCCCCAGGCTGGTTCCGACCGTAGCCGAGCAGGAGCTCGCCATCGTTTTGGGTACCCAGCGGGCCCCCGCCCTTTTGGGTCCTTTTTCGAGCGCGGCGTTGACGGCATCGACCACATCTTCGGTGGAAGGACCGCCGGCACCGATGAGCAGTCCGGTCATCGGATGCGACCGAATCTCATCGGGAAGACGGGCATCGAGGAGCGCGGATTCCGTGGCCTGATAGGCCCAGCCTGCCTGCTCTCCCATCCACTTGTGTACCTTCAGGGACAGACCTTCCTGATACCCGTGCTCGATTGCTCCGATCACATTCGAGCGGAATCCCAGTTCCTTATATTCCGGGCAATACACGATGCCGGATTTCCCCTCCATCATCGCTGCTGTTACCTCTTCTTTCGTGTGACCGAGCGGACCGACGATTCCCGCGCCGGTTATGACGACTCTTCTGTACATAATTTGTTTTCTCTTTTTGTCGATTCAGGGGAAAACCAGTGGCGATAGACTACAGCACGGACGCTTCTGACGCACCCTGGTTTCGGGTCGGAGCGGGAGGGTCATACGATGGCGAGAGACGGGGTTTGAAGCTCGTCGGCGAAGGTGCGTAAGATATACCCGTCGCGCATGGATTTTACGGAAAGCGGGAGGTATCTCTCGTGCCCGAGAGCGGCGCTGCGACTCGTCGCAATCGGGCTTGCTATTCCTCCTCGTCGCGCCTTGCTCTCGGGCACGAGAGATACCTCCCGCTTTCCGTAAAATCCATGCGCGACGGGTATAGTCGTCAAAATCGGAGCTTAACAGATGCAACGCCTGATACGAGACGCTGCCTGCCTGCCTCATGCCCTCTACCGCGCCGAGCAGGTGCGCGAGCTCGACCGGACCGCCATCGAGGATCACGGGATCTCCGGGGCCGAGCTGATGGAACGTGCGGGCCGTGCTGCTTACCGATTGCTGCGGCAACGCTGGTCGGATGTGCGTGTTATTTCCATTGTCTGCGGCATCGGTAGTAATGGCGGTGACGGCTACGTGGTCGCCCGTTGCGCGCGGACCGATGGGCTCGAGGTGCAGGTCTTACAACTCGGGGATCCGCAACGGCTGCGAGGGGATGCCCTGACGATGGCGACGCGGTTTCGAGCGGCGGGCGGAATCGTCGCGCCCTTTCAAGGACTGCCCGAATCCACGGATCTGATCGTCGATGCTATCCTGGGTACGGGGCTGGAGCGGGAAGTCACCGGGGAGTGGGCCCAGGCTATCGGTGCGATCAATGGACACCCCGCTCCGGTGATCGCCATCGACATTCCCTCCGGGCTGCACTCGGATCTCGGGCGGATCCTGGGCATTGCGGTTCGGGCAGAGGCTACCATCAGTTTTATCGGGCTCAAGCAAGGCATGTTCACCGGTGCCGGACCTAATTGCTGCGGAGCGGTCCGCTTCGATGCCCTTCAGGTGCCGGCAGCGGTCTATGCCCAGCAAATAGCCTCTGCGCACCGGCTCGATTGGACGCAGCTCGGTAGGCTTCTCACGCGCCGACCGCGCTCTGCCAACAAGGGGAGTTTCGGGCATGTGCTGGTAGTCGGCGGGGCCCGGGGTTACTCGGGGGCGGTGCGGTTGGCCGGGGAGGGTGCCCTGCGCACGGGTGCGGGCCTGGTGACCATTGCTACTCATCCTGATCATGCCGCCTACCTCAATCTGAACCGGCCCGAGCTCATGTGCCTGGGGCTCGAGGAGCCGACAGAGTTGGAGCCGGTACTCAAGCGGGCCACGGTTATTGCGGTCGGACCGGGACTGGGAAAAGACGCTTGGGGCGTGCGGCTACTCGCTCGGGTCCTAGAGACCAGGCACCCCCTGGTGGTCGATGCGGATGCCCTCAACCTCCTCGTCGCCGCGCCTGCCTTGCGGGACGACTGGGTGCTCACGCCGCACCCGGGAGAGGCCGCTCGACTGCTCGGAACCGAGACGGGCACGATCCAGGCGGACCGCTTCGGCAGTGTCCGCCGCCTGCGTGACCGCTTCGGCGGAGTGGTGGTGTTAAAAGGCGCGGGGACCCTCGTCCTCGGGCCATCACACAAACCACCCAGAGTCTGCGCCGGCGGCAACCCCGGTATGGCAACCGCGGGAACCGGCGACGTGCTGACCGGCATGATCGCCGCCCTGATCGCCCAGGGCCTCGGTCTCGAGGACGCCGCCGATGCCGGTGTATGCTTGCATGCCGCCTCCGGCGACGCAGCGGCCGCCGGCGGTGAGCGCGGATTGCTGGCAAGCGATCTGCTGACGCAGATTCGGCCCTTGATCAACCCCGTCACGACATCGCCGGCGGCGGATAGTGTCCGTGCTGACGCCCAGTTCGTTGGTTAACTGCGTGACGGGTTAATTTGATGCCCGACGAAGGTAACGGCGAATCTTCGGGGGTGTGGTCGCATGTCAGGTCCCGTGTGATTGTATTGAGTCAAGTGTCAGATGAGCTGCCGGGTAAGCGGACCATTCGACTCGATAGAGCGGTTACGCGGTCACGGTCTTGGCGCCGTCCTCGGTTCCTAGAATCAACACGTCTGCCGGTCGCAGGGCAAAAATACCGACGGTTACAACCCCGGGGATGTTGTTGATTTCCTGCTCCAGCTTCGATGGCTCCATGATTTCCAGGTTCTGAACATCCAGGATCAGATTGCCGTTGTCGGTGACGAATCCTTCGCGCCAGACTGGTGTGCCGCTGAGCTTGACTAATTGCCGCGCCACGTAGCTGCGGGCCATGGGGATAACCTCCACCGGCAGGGGGAATGCCCCCAACACATCTACCAACTTGCCGTCGCTGGCGATGCAGACGAACTGCTTGCTGGCCGCGGCGATGATCTTCTCGCGCGTGAGAGCGCCGCCGCCGCCCTTTATCAGCTGAAGCCGGCGGTTCGATTCATCCGCGCCGTCCACATAGAGCTCGAGTTCCCCGGCATGGTTGAGATCCACTACGGGGATCCCCTGCTCCTTCAGATGTGCCGTCGATGCCTCGGAACTGGAGACAACCCCCTGGATGCGGCCCTTGACGGTAGCCAGAAAGTCGATGAAATGATTGACAGTGGAGCCTGTACCGACACCGATGATGCCGTCGTTTACGTATTCTAGGGCCGCTTTAGCGGCCACCTTTTTCATTTCGTCCTGGTTCATTCCAAATCCTCCGCGGGTGGATTTTGAGCCATTCCTCGTCATAGTAAAGCACCGGGCAGTCTTGTCCAACACGAAGCGTGGGAGGAGTGGCAGGTATGGAAGCCACTCGCGGTCGAAAAGACGGCGTAGGCTTCCTGGGTGTCATGGGTGGCGAGGAGGGCTCCGACGTCGCGAGATACGCCTGCACCTTGGCAGGCCGGGTCCATCTGTTAGAAAATTCACATATTTTAAATTGGTTGCATTTTTTTGTGACTTGAATCATTCTTCCATGCTCCGATCCAGTGGTTAAAAGTCAAAATTTCTTGCTAGGGGTTCGCTCAGTTCGGTGTTGGCCATTTTTTCTACGGCCATTGGGGCGGGCTTGAAAGGAGGTTCGAATGCCGGTATTCCAAGAGCAGGGTTCCGACGGATACCGGTTTGTCGTGCGTCCCAACTGCGCGCTTAATTGGCGGACGACCAAGCTCGTCCTTTTGTTTTTCACCGCCTGCTTCGCGGCCTTGGGGGCATGGTAGGTGCTGCCGTTTGCGGGGCTCGATCTCTTCGTATTTATGGCTGGCTTCTATCTGAGCGCCCAGGCCGGCCACGCCCGCGAGGTGATCGAGGTGGAGGGTCCGGTGCTCCGAGTCTTGTGCGGTAGGTGCCGACTCGAAGAGGTGGCCAGCTTTCCGGCCAACTGGACGCGGGTCGAGTTACGGCGCGATCCCTGGGGCTGGTACCCTAGTCGTCTCCTCCTACGCTGTCACGGAAAGGGGCTGGAGGTAGGCTCACAGCTAGTCGAGACGGAGCGTGAGGAGCTGGCCGGCGAGCTTGGCGACAGCCTGGGTTTGGGTCGGCCGCACGTCGTCCCATCCCTTCCAGACCCCGGATCGGCCGATTCAGCGCGGGTTCGGACTCGCCGGGCGGCCGGTTCCGATCCCATGTCGGGTACCTCTCTCGGTTCCGATGGAGCGAGAGCGGCAGGTTGCGCCAGCGGCGCGTGTATCAACGAATGAGAGGAATTATGGCAGCAATCAGCAAGCGCCTCGGCGCCCTATCCGTATTTTCACTCCTCGCCGGCTGGGCCGGTACCACCGGTGCCGAGATGGCCCTGAATTTTCCCGAGCCAGCCGCTGGTGTGGCGCAGGAGATCTACGATATCCATATGCTCACCTCGCTCATCGCTACGGTGCTCTTGGTGATCATCTTCGCCTTCGTCGGTTATTCGCTGTATTACCATCGTAAGAGCCGTGGGTACCAGGCCGACCAACGCTTCCACGAGACCTGGTTCGGTCAGTGGTCCTGGGTCATCGTGCCGGTGTTGGTGCTCGGGATCGACTTGACTATTGCCGGCTCGGCTCAGAAGACCCTGGAGAAGGTGTGGGAGGTGCCCAAGGGGGAAGACCTGCTGGATGTGAAAGTCATCGGTCACCAGTGGTGGTGGGAGTATGAGTATCTGGACCATAGCGTCGAGATCGACGGTAAGCCGAAGCCGGTCCGAGTCGAGAGTCGCTATCTCCCGGAGGATCAGGCCGGGGAGGATACTGCCGGGTATCTGCGTGCGGTCGACAATCCCTTGGTGTTGCCGGTGGGTAAGAAGGTGCGTTTTCTCCACACTTCAGTAGATGTGCTCCACGCCTTCTGGGTCCCAGAGCTGGCGGTGAAGAAGGATGCCATCCCCGGCTATGTGACCGAGACTTGGGTCGACCTCACCCGCGAGGGCCGTTTCTCCGGGCAGTGCGCTGAGCTTTGCGGCACCTGGCACTCGCGCATGCCGATCGAGGTGGAGGTGGTCGCGGAAGCGGAATTCGACACTTGGATGGAAGGACAGAAACAGACGATGCTAGCCGCTGCTGCCGAGGCAGCGATGGACAAGGACTGGACTATGGAGGAGTTGATGGAGAAGGGGCGGGCCAGCTACAACACCAAGTGTGCTTCCTGCCACCAGATCACGGGGAAGGGCTTGCCGCCCGCTTTCCCGGCACTCATCGGCAGCGCCATCGCCGTCGGCCCCCTGCCCGCGCATCTGGATATCGTCCTGAACGGCAAGCAAGGGACGGCGATGGTGGCCTGGAACACCCTCACCGATCTCGAGATCGCCTCCATCATCACCTACGAGCGCAATGCCTGGGGCAACGCTACGGGTGATCTGGTGCAGCCTCGTGACATCAAGGCCGCCCGCACCTTGGCTGTCAAATAGCGGTGGGGCCGGGTTTCACCTTCTCATCGATCGGTCAACGAATTCAAATCAAGCGTTACTGTAGAGGAAGATTGCCATGAGTACCGCAACTATCGACCTTGAACATCACGAGGAGCATGAACACCACGGACCGCCCAAGGGCCTCAAGCGCTGGTTGTTCTCCACCAACCATAAGGATATCGGGACCATGTACCTGATATTCGCCTTCACCATGCTGTTCGCCGGGGGGGTGAGCGCCATGGCGATTCGGGTCGAGCTCTTTCTGCCCGGACTCCAACTCCTGGAACCGGACCTCTATAACAATCTGGTCACCAACCACGCCTTGCTGATGATCTTCGGTGCCGTCATGCCGGCGGCAGCCGGACTGGCTAACTGGATGATCCCGCTCATGATCGGGGCGCCGGACATGGCCCTGCCCAGGCTCAACAACCTGAGCTTCTGGATCCTACCAGCGGCGGGGACCATGCTGATCCTCTCCTTCGTGGTACCCTTCTTCCCCGGCGGCGGCACCCAGATCAACACCGGCTGGACCATCTATCCGCCGCTGTCGGTCCAGGTTGGCATGTCCATGGACTTCCTGATCTTCGCCCTCCATATGCTGGGCATCTCCTCGGTGTTGGCGTCCATCAACATCATCGTTACCATCTTCAATATGCGCGCTCCAGGCATGACGATGATGCAGCTGCCGATCTTTGTCTGGACCTGGCTGGTGACCGCCTTCCTGTTGATTCTAGTGATTCCGGTCCTGGCCGGCGGGATAACCATGCTGCTCTTCGACCGTCACTTCGGCACCAGCTTCTTCAATGCCGCCGGTGGCGGTGACCCGGTGCTGTTTCAGCATCTATTCTGGTTCTTCGGCCATCCCGAGGTCTACATCCTGATTCTTCCCTCCATGGGGGTCCTCGCTTCTGTGGTACCGACCTTTGCCCGTAAGCCCCTCTTCGGATACGCATCCGTGGTGGGTGCCATGATCGCGATCATGGTCATCGGCATGGTCGTTTGGGCCCATCACCAGTACACCATCGGCATGTCCTTGGGTGCCGTAAGCTACTTCATGATCGGCACCATCATCATCTCTATCCCGGTGGGGCTGATGGTCTTCAATTACATGGCGACCATGTGGCGGGGGGCCATGACCTTCGAGACTCCCATGTTGTTCGCGGTCGGTATTCTGCTCATGTTTGCCTTCGGTGGCCTGACCGGCATTATGCTAGCGGTGGTGCCGGCGGATATGCAGTACCACGATTCCATGTTCGTGGTGGCCCACTTCCACTATGTGTTGATGCCCGGTGCGGTGTTCGGGTTGTTCGCGGGCGTTTTCTACTGGCTGCCCAAATGGACTGGACACATGTACGACGAAAAGCTGGCCAAGCTCTTCTTCTGGATCAACGTTATCAGCTTCAACGTCACCTTTTTCCCGCAGCACTTCATCGGTCTGGCCGGTATGCCTCGGCGCATCGTCGACTACCATGTGATGTTTACCGAGTTCAACGTCATCTCTAGCGTCGGCGCTATGGTCTTCGGCCTGAGCCACTTGTTGTTGCTCTACATCGTCATCAAGACCGTTCGCAGCGGTAAACAAGCGGAAAGGAAAGCATGGGAGGGTGCCAGAGGCTTGGAGTGGGAGCTGCCCTCACCGCCTCCGTTCCATAGCTGGACCACGCCTCCTAAGCTTGCCGCTTCCTGATGACCCATAGGCGGTGGGTAGGAGAACACCTGCCTTCTTTTTGAATGACTTGGGTCTATATGATGAGTGCCGATAATTTCCCTGAGCAACACCGCAAGAATCTGCGTTTAGCCTGGATCCTGGTGGGTTTTGCCCTGTTCATGCTGCTGAGCTCCATCCCCTTTTGGATGGGCCTGTTCGATCTGGCCGTCACCGGTGCCCAATGAACGGTATCGAGCGGCGCAAGCGACGCACGCTGCTCCTGCTGATGGGATTGGCCGTCGGCATGTTCGGTTTCGGTTTCGCCATGGTTCCCTTGTACGGTTTGCTGTGCAAAGTGACCGGCGTGCAATCGGTGGAACAGCGGACCACCATCGGTGCCGGAATACAGGCGGCCCCTATCGGGGTGATTCAGGACCGGTGGGTGACGGTGAAATTCGATACCACCATCCATCCGGACCTGCCCTGGAAGCTCGAGCCGATGGAGCGCAAGCTGCGCGTGCATCCGGGCGAGAGCTATCGCGTGAACTTCATCGCCGAAAACCGTTCGGGGCAGGAGATTACGGGTCAGGCCATCCCGAGCATTGCCCCTTGGCAGGCCACCGGCTTCTTCGCCAAAATGGAGTGCTTTTGCTTCAATCGGCAAACCCTCGCGGGTAACGAGATTACCGAGATGCCCTTGCGCTTCTCCGTGTCGCCCGATCTACCCGCGGACATCGATTCGCTCACCTTGTCCTATAGCGTGCTGCGGGTCTCCAATTGATCCCGACTCGCTCGCGGCCATGAAGAAACTTGAGCGATGAATATCAACTGCCCCCAACATCAAGAGGAAGATTAAGGATGAGTAGCGCTGCCCATCACGGTCCCACCGACTATTACATCCCGGATTCCAGTCCTTGGCCGATTGTCGCCATGCTGTCGATATTCCTGATGCTCTCAGGAACCGCTCTGACGATCAACGCAGTCGGTGCCGGCGTCTGGATGATCCTTACCGGTTTCGCTCTGCTGATGGTCATGTTCTACGGCTGGTTCAGCGTAGTGATCAAGGAAAATCTCTCGGATAAATACAACGAACAGGTGGACGGCTCCTTCCGTCAAGGCATGTTCTGGTTCATCGCCTCCGAGGTCTTTTTCTTTCTGAGCTTCTTCGGTGCTCTCTACTACATCCGGATGATCGCTCTGCCCTGGCTCGGGGGAGAGGGCTATCTCGGGGTTACCCAAGAACTCCTCCATAATCAATTCACCGCGAATTGGCCGACCGCAGGACCGGAGCAGCTGGGGGGCGGATTCGAGCCCATGGGGGCTTGGGGCATACCGGCGCTTAATACACTGATCTTGCTCACCTCTGGTGCCACCGTGACCTGGGCCCACTGGGGATTGAAGGAACATAACCAGAAAAAGCTCGTGCGGGGCTTGGCCGCGACCATCGCTCTGGGCCTGCTCTTTGTCGCGATGCAGGCCTATGAGTATCAGCATGCCTACGCCGCGCTCAATCTGACACTGGAATCCGGCGTGTACGGTTCGACCTTCTACATGCTGACCGGCTTTCACGGTTTCCACGTCACCATGGGCACGGTCATGCTCATGGTCATCCTTATCCGGGCGATGAAGGGCCACTTTTCGCCCCACAACCACTTCGCCTTCGAGGCCGTGGCTTGGTATTGGCACTTCGTCGATGTGGTCTGGCTGGGGCTGTTCGTATTCGTCTACTGGTTGTAGCGCCTAGGTAGTATTGACATCTGGTATCATTTCGAGCGAAGCGAGGAATCTCGTGCCTTGCGAACCCTTGCCAAGCCGGAAGACCCCTCACTACTCTCGGGATGGCAAAAACGTTGGGCACGGGCTATTCATTTGTGCTACTGGTAACTGGAAGCAGTGAATGCCGGGTTCCTGCCTGCCGCAGGTTGCAGGCAGGAACCCCGACCTTGAGGGTGTGCGGCGGATTACATCCCGTAGGGTTGGAGCACGCCGAGGAAGTAGCCGAGGATGAGCAGTAGGAAGAGGGTGAGCGAAAGTACGATCCGTACCGTCAGCGCCTTTACCACCCGGGTCTTGTCTTCGTCGCCGTCGTCCTTAGCGAGATAGTACATGCCTTGGGCAAGGGAAAAGACGATGAATCCGAGGATGATAATCACCGGAATCTTGTACATGAGTTCCATAGGCTACCTCTTTTTGTTTGGATGTGGTAGGGGCCTTGTGCGATAACCACCCACTAGCCTGGTTTTCCGGGGGCTGGTGAGCAGTTTTCTCCTTGATGCACGTAATCTCCATATTTCCGACTATAGCACTTAGATGACGCTCTTGCTCGCGTTGCCGATTCCCCTGTTCATTGCGCTCGGCGTCTGGCAGCTCGACCGCGCCGAGCAAAAGCGGGAACAAGCACGGGTCCTCGACCAACGAGCCGAGCTGCCGGCGCTGGAACTTGGTGATCCGATCGTCGATCCCGAGGCGCTGCGGTTCCGTAAGCTACGGGCCCGGGGAACCTTTGAGGCCGAGGGACAAATCCTGATCGCAAACCGTCGCCGGGGTAACCGCATCGGCTTTTACGTCATCACACCCCTGCGTATCCGGGGATCGGACAGCCGAGTCCTGGTGAATCGGGGTTGGATTGCCGCACCCGATGATGGCGGCCCAGTTGCGGCACCGATGCCCCCAGGGGAAGTGACGGTGATGGGAGCGGCCCATTTTCCCTCACCCCCCGCCCTCGCGCTTCATGGTAGCCTGGAGGCGGCGAAAGGCTGGGGTCGGCGTTGGCCCTATCTTACCCTGGAACTCTACAACGCAGTGACCGGTATCCAGGTGCAGCCGGTAGTCATTCTGCAGCATCCCGACGACCCCGACGGCTTCGTTCGCGTGTGGTCGCGGGAGAGCCCGAAGGAAGGCATGCACATCGGCTATGCGATTCAATGGTTCGCATTTGCACTTATCGCGTTGGTACTGTGGCTGCGACTCAGCCTAACGCGCAGTAAACCGCGGCATAATTTTTAAAGTGAAGCGATAATCGTTCCGCTACCCGATCCAGTTTCGCAGAAAACCGTTGAACTCGATACTACAACCAATGTTCACCTGTTCAGGATGCCCTGCTCTCCCTCCAGCTTGCCGATGACGACCGCCCCGGCGGAATCGCTCCAAACATTGGTAGCCGTGCGCAGCATGTCCAAGACGCGATCCACGGCCAGAATCAGTCCGATGCCCTCCGCGGGCAATCCCATGGCGGCGAGGATAATGGAGATGGCGACTAGACTGGCGGCCGGAATGCCGGCCACACCGATGGATGTCAGCAGCGCAATGAGTACGATTGTGAACTGGCTGGCGAAAGTGAGCTCCAGTCCGTAGGCCTGGGCGATGAACATGGCGGCCACGCACTCATAGAGGGCGGTGCCATCCATGTTGACCGTGGCTCCCAAGGGGAGGACGAAGCTGGTGGTGCGGTTGGATACCCCGGCGTTCTTCTCCACGCACTCTATGGTGATGGGGAGAGTCGCCGAGGAGGAAGCGGTGGAGAAGGCGGTAAGCAGGGCCGAGCCCATGGCCTTGAAATGCCGAATGGGGTTGACCCCGCCCACGAAATAGAGCAAGAGCGGCAAGGTGACTAGAAAGTGGATCGCCAGGGCTGCCACGACGCTGAAGAAGAATGCCGCGAGCGGTACGAAGGCGTCGAAGCCGGTGCCGGCCACCACCTTGGCAACCAAGGCGAATACCCCCAAAGGGGCGAAGCGCATGATCAGATCGGTAATCTTGAGCATGACCTCGAATACACCCTGCCAGAAATTGTATTGGACCTCGGCATAGGCCGTACCGATGCGGGTCATGAAGAAACCATACAGCAGACTGAAGAAAATCAGGCCCAGCATCTGGCCCGAGGCAGCGGCCGCCACGATGTTGGCCGGAACCATGCGCAGGAAGACCTCGATGACATCGCCGGCACCCCTGCCGGCCACCTGGTCCTCAAAGGTGCTGACGTCGGTGGTGAAGCCGATGAGGTCCTTGGCCGGTTGGCCGTCGACGATGCCTGGGGCGATGGTGTTGACTACCAAGAGCCCTACCAGGATTGCCAACAGACTGGTACTTATATAATAGAGTAGGGTCTTGCCGCCGAGCTTGCCGAGGTGCTGGGAGCCGCCGATTCCGGCGATGCCGACGATGATGGAAGAGACGATCAGAGGGACGATCAACATCTTGAGGGCATTGAGGAAGAGCTTGCCCACAAAGTTGAACAACGAGTAAAAGGTGACGCCGAACAGCCCTGCTTCGGTGCCCGTCAGCAGACCGGCGATCACGGCCAGCGCGAGTGCGATCAGGATTTGCCAGTGGAGCTTGAGTTTGAGGAAGGCCATCGATTGTCTCCGATCGACGTGAAAACCCTTGCGTAGCGGCATCTACCCATAACCAACCAATAATACCACAAATCTTTGTGAATTGGTTCTTTTCAGCCGATTTCGTGACCTCATGGAAGCTGGGTGGGTCGTCGAGTCGGTGGGCACAGCCCGCCCTACCCCATCGGGACTGGTAGCCGGAAGCTTTACCCTATACTCTAAATACTCTGGCATACATCGGATTCACACCGGGAGCCTGCAGCGGGAGTCAGCCTAAAATGTTTGGGTTCGGCAAGAAGAAGCAGGAACGCGCTTCCCAAGGCGAAGGGCAGCCCCAGGAGCGCCGGCGCCTTATCGCGCGTTTGAAGGATAGCCTGGCGACGACGCGGGCGGTGCTCAACACGAATATCGGTGACTTGATCCGCGGACGTAAACGTATCGATGAGGACCTGCTCGAGGAATTGGAAACCCAGCTCTTGACTGCGGACGTGGGAGTCGATGCGACCAGTCGCATCATCGGCCACATCACGGAGCGGGTGAAACGGCGCGATCTGGCGGCCCCGGCGACCCTGATCGGTGCTTTGCGGAGCGAGCTCGAGGTAATCCTGCGCCGTTGCGACGCACCGGTGCGCCAACCCTCTGCCGGCCAACCCCAGGTCATACTGGTGGTGGGGGTGAACGGGGTCGGCAAGACTACCACCATCGGCAAGCTGACCAGGCGACTCCAAGCGGAAGGCAACGACGTCATGCTGGCTGCTGGTGACACCTTCCGGGCCGCCGCCGTGGAGCAGCTCCAAACCTGGGGGGAACGCAATGGGGTGTCGGTTATCGCGCAGCACCAGGGGGCGGACGCGGCCTCGGTGATCTACGATGCCCTACAGGCGGCTACTGCCCGCCGGATGGACGTACTCATTGCGGACACGGCGGGCAGACTGCACACCAAGGACAACCTCATGGACGAGTTGGCGAAGATCGCCCGCGTAATGAAAAAGATCGACCCGGAGGCCCCCCACGAGGTGATGTTGATCGTAGACGCGACCACGGGGCAGAATGCCCTCAGCCAGGCGATTCAGTTCGACCAGGCCGTGGGATTGACGGGCATCGCCCTCACCAAGCTCGATGGTACGGCCAAGGGTGGTATCCTATTTGCCGTCGCCGACCGACTGCGGGTGCCCATTCGGTTCATCGGTGTCGGCGAAAAGATCGAGGATCTACGCCATTTTGACGCCGAGGCATTCCTCGACGCCCTGTTTGCACAATAGACCGCCCTCCGCAGCCGAAGTCTCAATCAGGTGATCCGCTTCGAACACGTCACGAAACGCTATCCGCAGCGCGGGGATGCCCTCAGCAACCTGAGCTTCGAGCTCGAAGTTGGCGAAATGGCCTTTCTCACCGGCCACTCGGGCGCGGGTAAGAGTACTTTGTTGCGACTGGTCGGTTTGATCGAACGCCCGACCCGGGGCCAGGTCATGGTCAACGGACGCAACCTGAGACACCTGCCCGCACGTAAGATCCCCCTGCATCGCCGCGAGGTCGGGATGATCTTTCAGGACCACCGCCTGCTCGCGGACCGCACGGTGTTCGACAATGTGGCCCTGCCCCTGGTCGCAGCCGGTTACCGGCACAAAGAGATCCGCCGCCGGGTACGTGCCGCCCTCGACCAGGTCAGCCTGCTGGGCAAGGAACGGACCTTTCCGATCACACTGTCCGGCGGCGAGCAGCAGCGAGTCGGCATTGCCCGGGCGGTTGTTGCCCGCCCGCCCCTGATCTTGGCCGATGAGCCGACGGGCAACCTGGACCCGGAGCTCTCACGCGAGATCATGGGGTTGTTCGAGCGTCTCCATCGGGTCGGCATTACCCTCCTCATCGCCAGTCATGATCTGGCATTGATCGCGAGCCTGCCCTACCGGACATTGACGCTGACCGGCGGCTCCTTGACGGGGGACACGGGCACCTGGTGACCTTATGCGCGCACACCGTCGCTCTGCCCACAGACGCGTTCGCGTCCACCCGTTTCATCTTCCGGCCACCTGGTTGAGCCATCACCTTCAGGTAGCACTCGGCAGCCTTGGGCGCCTGTTGCACAATCCGTGGGCAACAGGCATGACGGTTGCCGTAATCGTCATCGCCATCGCATTGCCCGCGGGCCTGTATGTGTTTACCCGGAACCTGAACCTGTTGAGCGAGTCTTGGGACCAAACCACTGCCATTTCCCTGTTCCTGACGCCGGACACAGATATCGAGCAGGCACGGGCATTGGCGGTAGAGCTCGAGGCACGCCAAGACCTGGACCAAGTCACTCTGATCAGTCCGGACCAGGCGTTGTCAGAGCTCGGCAGTTACGACGGCTTCAGCGAGGCAATCGCCCAACTCGAAGAAAATCCGCTACCGGTGGTGCTTGCCCTGCAACCGATACTGGAGGTCCGGACTCCCGAGGCCCTGGAACGCCTGGCCAAGGAGGTCGAAGTACTGCCCCAGGCCGATTTTACGCGTCTCGACACCCGCTGGGTACGTCGCTTTCAGGCCATCCTGAACGTGACGCAACGCGGGGTCGTGCTGCTCGGCGGTGCGCTGGCGCTGGCCGTCCTGCTCGTGGTTGGTAACACGGTCCGCCTGGAAATCGAGAACCGCCGCAACGAGATCGAAATCATGGAGCTGGTGGGGGCAACACCGGCGTTTGTTCGTCGTCCCTTCCTTTACACCGGCGGCTGGTATGGGTTGTTCGGCGGGATCGGCGCCTGGCTGCTGGTAACCTTAGCGCTGGTCCTTATCCAGGGTCCGGTCTCCCGTCTCGCTGTGCTCTATTATACCCAGTTCCCACTTGCCGGCTTGGGTTTGACCGCCTCCCTGACGATACTCGGCGGCAGTCTGGGTCTCGGTCTGATCGGAAGTTGGGTCTCCGTCGGACGCCACCTCAGGGCAGCGCAGCCGCACTGAATTCACACGCAAGTCTGCATACTGAACGCCAAATCGATATTGCCTGTGCACTTTCTCGGTGTTAGAATATTCCTTATCGAAATACTCGGAATTAAGCTAAATGATCAAAGATATTGCAATCTTGCCCACAGGCAACATCGACGCCTATATCGGCGCCGCCTATCAGATACCTGTCCTCACGGCGAACGAGGAACGCAGGCTCGCCGAGCAGCTGCGTGACCATGGTGACATGGAGGCAGCACGGCGGTTGGTCTTGTCCCATCTGCGCTTCGTGATTCGAATCGCTCGCGGCTACCTCGGTTATGGCCTGCCGCTGCCGGACCTCATTCAAGAGGGCACGGTTGGTCTTATGAAGGCGGTCAGGCGTTTTGAACCGGACATGGGTGTACGCTTGGTGTCCTTCGCCGTTTACTGGATCCGCGCCGAGATTCACGAATACATCCTACGCAATTGGCGGATCGTCAAGGTAGCTACTACCAAGGCTCAACGCAAGCTATTCTTCAATCTGCGCAGTGCCAAAAAGCGTCTGGGGTGGTTCTCCCGAGAGGAGGTCGAGGGGGTCGCCGAGGATCTGGGCGTCAAACCGGAAACCGTGCTGGAAATGGAATCGCGATTGGCCAACCAGGATCTTGCCTTCGACGGCAACGACAATGATGACAACGAAGGCCCGTCAGCACCGGCGGCCTATTTGCCGGATATGCGGATGGAGCCGGCAAGCACCATCGAGCGCGAAGATACCATGACGGATCGTCGTCACCGCCTCTTGAGTGCGCTCAATGGCCTGGACGACAGGAGCAAGACAATCCTGGAAGCGCGTTGGTTGACCGAGAAGAAGCAGACTCTGCACGAGCTCGCACGGCAGTTCGGCGTTTCCGCCGAGTACATCCGGCAAATCGAGAAGACCGCCATGAAGACGATGCGGCTACAGCTGGAGGCCTGACAATCTCTTCTTGAGGTGGCGGTAGATAGTGGGGGAGGGCATCCTTGCCCCAGGCGAGTACCCTGGAGCCTTTCTAGCAGCGGATGTTCTACTGCGGAACCAACGCCTCGATCCCTCGCTACGCAGGTACCCTCATAAAGAGTTATTTGGATTTGTCGGAGACGAGCTTTCTAACCAAGCCAACGACAGCCATCAGTGCACCGCCGCCCATACTACTTCCGGCGACACAGGTCCATGCTTCTGGTAGTCCCGGTATCTCCCACGACCTCACCACCGATGACCACCGATGATGCCGGCGATCGAGTTACCGAGTGTCCCCAGAGAAAGGTTCTTAACCACCGACCGCTCCACTGACAGGCTGGATGATTAATCCTAAATCCACGGTGTATGCCTCTTGGTAGCGATGAACAACGAAATTACCGGTCGCATATGGATTATGCGCGGCGTCACTCTTGATGCCGGAGACCTGTATAGCAGCGAAAAATCCATGTGTGACGAGTATACTATGAATGAAAACCTACCGGGTCGCAACGGATAGGTGCGGCGAATGATTTCGGACTCCGAACCTGAATAACCGTTTGACGGTAAGACTCGAAGTGACCCCATGGTTGCAATGAGATAGTCTGGATATGAGACCTTTGCGTGATGTGCGTAGACTTCTAATTTATTAGGCCCCCCGTTTTTTCAATCAACCGGCTGCTCGTTATTTGTTCGAACGAACCTGAATTCATTTGCCTTTTGACTGATTCCGGGTATTTCCCGCGCTGTTTTCCTTATTCTCCGTATTTTAGGCGCAACTTGCCTGCTTAACCGATAACCCTCGCTTGATGGTG
>Ga0049114_1000077_pt1 | contig 24232 bp, 19 predicted proteins | sample WorMettanBELIZE2_FD_55211 | JGI IMG/M metagenome (GOLD analysis project Ga0049114, IMG submission 55211) | Marine gutless worms symbiont microbial communities from Max Planck institute for Marine Microbiology, Germany - Olavius tantulus BELIZE.2 | ecosystem: Host-associated > Annelida >... | reverse complement strand
ACTGGCTTAACAACCGGCCAAGAAAATGCTTGAAATTCAAAACACCGGCGGAAGTCTTTAAGGCCGAGTGTTGCACTTAAACATTGAATGCAGGAAACAAAAAAAACTGTTCGAATTGTATTTTGGTACCGAAGACTATGTCATTTTTTACCCCGATCCAGATATCCAGACAACCCATGTGATGGAAGCAATTTATGGCCCCAATGGAATCAAAGCCGGACATTTAAGCGGCAAGGTAATTGAAAACCTGGAAATCGCCTGCGAGCATCTTACGGCTAAAGGGGCGGATGTAATTATACCCGGTTTTACTGAAATCCCCGTTGTTATTGACGCATTACAAAAAAGAAACCCATTTAACATCATAGACGTGAATCAAATATATGCGGATTGGGCCATCCATTTTTACGCCAAAGCGTATGTGCCCAAACAATACAGGATTGGTATCATAGGAGGCCTCGGTCCATCGGCAACCATCGATTTGATGGACAAGATCATTAAAAACCACATCCGCGGAAAGTGACCAGGAACATTTTAAAATGATTGTGGAACACAATCCACAAATACCCGACCGTACGGCTCACCTTCTGCACGGAGAAGAAGATCCGACGATTCATCTTTACACGTGCGCCAAAAAGCTGGAACAACAGGATGCCGATTTTATTGCCATACCCTGCAACACAGCCCATGCTTTTATTGATCGAATCCAGAAATATCTCTCAATACCGATAATTAACATGATTGAAGAGGTTGAAACCTACATCACACATCATCATTCCCAAGCCAGGACCATCGGCCTGCTTGCGACATCCGGAACTATTTCAACCGGAATCTATCATCGAGCATTTGAAAGGAAGAATTTACAGCTGATAACGCCGGACAGTTTTCACCAGGAACTGGTGATGCAAGCAGTCTATGGGACCAGCGGTGTGAAGGCGGGATTTACTACCGGTGAACCGAAAGAGAAGCTTCTAAAAGCAGCATCTTTTCTAGTTGAGCAAGGTGCCCAGGTGCTGGTACTCGGATGCACAGAATTGCCGCTGCTCATAAAAGAAAATGAGAATTATGTCATTGCCGGAAGAACAGTCGCGGTTCTTGACCCAACAACTATTCTCGCTAAAAAATGTGTTCGCCTGATTGAGGAATTGACCCAGGTCCATGAGACCCATCCCGACCGTTTATCTACGTAACGCAAAGAAGACAGCCACTAAAATCGCCAAAGCGATATCATACGCCGCGCAAAACGGTACATACCATCGAGGGACGACGCCTTTTCCGCGCCGGCCATGGTGCAGGTAGTCCCAAAACCGTGCAATGCCAATCCAGCCACCAGAAACCACCAGCTAAACCAGAGGCCCAAAAACGCCAGTAAGATAAAACCGATCGCACCGGCCACCTGCTTTATAACCGGCAGTTCCCCTTTTGAGGCAAGGGAAAATCCGATGTAGATCGCCGCAATGACGCTCAGCAGGATCGCGACGGCTCCTTTTGCCATTGGCTCCGGCAATGCCAAGAGAAGAGCAGCTGTCACACCCGCCAGAGTTATGCCAACTGTGATTTCACGTTTCATCTCACCGCCGTATATGTTGGGGATGCCCATAAAATTACGGAACTATAGACAAAACTAAGACTACGGTATTCAGCCATTCTTTCACCCCCACTCTACCCTGTTAAATGCCGCCGTTGGCGGCTCCCGCAAACCAGGGATTTAACAGGGCAAGCCTCCCCCCCATCAAGGGGGAGGACTATATTTTCTCCCTCCCCTGGCGGGAGGGAGCCAGTGGGAGGGGGTAAGATTCGCTAAATTCCTTATTTTTGGTTATAGGCCCGTAAAATTATGAATTTCGTGGCTCCCCTCAATTAGAGCGTTTGTCAGAATAACGTTCCGATTACAGGGCGTATTGTGATCTTACCGAGTCATCGAAAACGACTGAAACAGTTCGATCCAAACGCTCTATTATCCTTAGCGAAACCTTCCATCTCTGGTGTAGGAACAGGAAAGGTTCCACGGTACCGGCGACCTCTCACGCGTTCATTTTCTTTGCTTGCCCAAAGAAAACGAACCAAAAGAAAGGGCACCCCGCCCTTTGGTCCTTCGGACGTCCCTGTGCTTCTCGACCCGGGCCTGGCGCGCAAAAACTCGCCCCGCCGACGGCGGGACTCAGACAGTTTGCGCACCTTTTCGGCCCGGCTCTGCGATGCTCGGCTGCAGGGCAATGGGGACAGTCTCCACTGCCACTGCACCCCTGCAGGGGGCTAACTGATGTCTCCCGCTAGGCGGGAAGATCACTCACTTGTAGAAACATCCTAATAGTGATTGTCATCATTCAGCTCGGGTCCAAAGTGATATCGGCGCTCCTCTACAAAATGGATCGCTCTCCCCAATCGGAACATATTCTTGACAATCACTATATGCCATTGGTTTACGCTAAGCGTCTATACAGCGTAATCGACCGGGGATCCCGCACCACATCAAACCCATCCATGAAGACCGGCAGATAGGGACTCTCCGTTGCGATCTGGTCATTGATAGTCTCGATGGTGATATGACGCAGCGGCTGAAAGGCGCGGTTGAGCAGGTGGTGGAGAAAACCGAGACAGGCTGCAATATCGGGATCGTCCGGCGGGATGTTAAACTGCATATGGCGGCCCCGGCGACGCGATGTCACGATCACCTCGGCACCGCGGTACACCAGGTGGCTGGACTCGATGCGGCGTGGCAATGTTTTCCCCAAGGCTTGCAACCCCAGGCCGCACACCGATGCCGGATCCGCAGCATTGAGCCAGTAAATCGACCGCCCTTCGGGCTCATGTTGGAGAAGTGATAAACTTTGCAGTGAGATGAACTGCAGGCCGGCGATGCCTTTGAAGAAACTGCCGGAGTAGATCTCGCCGGATAGATCCATCAGGCGGAGGGTTCTGAGCAGGGAGGCCCAGCGGAACATCGGAAGCTCGCGGACCAGAAGCTCACGAAACAAAATGCCGTATCGGTTCAGCAGCAGACGGATACGGTCCCGCTGGAGTTCCTGCTCGGACAGCACATCGCCGGCAGGCTCCGGCCAGGTTATCTTAAACCAATTGCCGGCCTGGGGCCGGGCGGCCTTCCACCGTGAGAACGCGATGCGCCCGCCTCCCCTTCGGGATCTTATGCCGGTGCGGCGGGCGGCGGCGACCCGAGGCGGCTTGAAGCCGGTGACAAGGCCTTGTCGCATGGCCGCGAACGCATCATTGGAATAAATGCCTTGCCAGACCCCCTCCCATAACGCGTGGGCGGCATCTGCCGGGGATATGCCGGTCAATTGGACTAAGGTAGAGAAATCAAAGCGGCCGGCAGAATTCAGGACCTCGTCGACAATGGTGTCCGGAATCGGCTCCCCCGGTGCTGTGTGATCGTTGTCTTTGTTTGGTGTGGTCAGAGCGTGCGGTATCAGCAAATCCAGGTCCGGCTGAAAGCAAAACGTCAGATTCCGGTTTGGGCGGCCGATCCACATGAGATCCGTGGTTTGCATGAGGGAATCGAGCCACGCCGGATCGTAACCGGGCATCCGGACCGGAAGCACTTCACCCTCCCATAAATGGGCCGCCAGCGAAAAACCGCACATCTGTTCGGTGATACCCAATAATCGTTCTGCCTGGTCCTGACGGTCGGCAGTACCGGGCATCAGGCCCTGAACCCGGGCCAGAAATGGTGCCAGTGCCTCACAAGGTCTTGGTTCAATCACCGGCTGGGAAGCACGGCGCTCCAACCGGAGCAGCATTTCAAAGTTTCGGGCGTCGCAGTAAACGGTTTCTGCTTCTTTTTTTATCAGTTCCCCGGAGATTAACTGGTTATCATCGACCAGTAGATCCAAATAGCTCGCTGCCTGCGGCTCTTCGATGCCCAATGTCCCTGCGATAAAATCGACCGGCTTCGGGCCGTAAAATTGCAACCATTCGCTCAGCAGCCATGCCAGGTCGACTTCGGCGGCAGCCCGGTCGTCGTCGCCATCCATTTGACCACTGAAGTCCCGGGCCGGTTCCAATCCGTCTGTTTCAGACCCTATGGGCTCGATTTTTATGGCTTCCGTTTCCCACGGCAAAGCGGTCATGATCGGGGGAAGCATCTCCCGGGCGACGATGAATGCTTCGTTTGCCTTTGGCGGATGCAGGCGTGCCAACCTGGGGGCAACTTGTTGGAGCAAGTCACCGGTGGCCTGTTCTGTCGTCTGTGCCATGAGATCCACAAGTGCTTGCCATTCCGAAGCCGGGATCAACAGGCGTTCTTTGACCCATTCCACCAGCTCGTCGCTGTCTGTGGGGGCATAGCCGGGGATGAGCCGAAGACTTTTTGCTTCGAATTGGGCGGCTGTGGCCTGGGATACGGACGGCCGCAGAGTAGGACTGTGGACGATTTCCTGCAGAAGGTCGCCGCTGAGCTGGGAAGGCCGGTCATCGTCCGGGGTGTCGTCCATGTACATATATTTGTTGACCTGGCCCCAGGCCATCTGTTGGGCCATGGGACTGGCCTGGCTGGAATGGATTTCGGACCAGGCGATGGTACCGGTTTCCAGTTCAACCAGCAGGCGTCGCAGCCCTTCCAGATCAAATTCATCCTGCAGACAGGTGCGCCAGGTTTCGAGCAGGATCGGAAAATCGTCGTATTGACGCACCGCATGGAACAGCTTTTGGGATCGCAGCCGGCTCATCCACAGGGGCATGCGCTTTTTGAAATTCGGCCGGGTCAACAGAAGTGCCCGTCCTGCGCACTCCCTGAAGCGGGCCCCGAAAATACCGGACGTCTCCAACCGGCGGCGCAGCAGTTGGTCCAGATTATTGCTGTTGACCAGGGCCAAAAGGTCTGCCGCAGTGACATCATGGGGCAGCACCGGGTGCGGCATGCACAAACTCCATTACCACGTGATGGCGGTGGGGGAGGGGGCTATTGAGGGCCTCTTTTTGACGTTTTAGAAAATGGAACAGGGTTGCGGCGGCAGACGATTCCATGTGGCATCGTTGCTGGACCTGTTCCTGCCATGCGGTGTCTGACAGAAACCGATCGGCTTCCTGCAAAAACAGCAGGATTTTTTCCGAAAAATGCCAGTCACGCTGAAAGGATTCTCCTTTCCAGAATGGTGTCTCCAGGGCCTGCGGGTGCCCGGAGACGACCAGTACTTCGCCGGCGGTGATTTTTTCGATGCGCCACTTCTGTGCCCCCAGGTTAAACGTCTGTCCCACCCTGGCTTCCCATACGAATTCTTCGTCCAATTCACCGATACGCGCGCCGGTCTTGGCGTGACGCAGCTGGTAATAGCCCCGGTCGGGAATCACACCACCGGAAAGATAGACAGCCAGCAGAGCGCCCTTGCGGGCTGTAACGGTATTTTTTAATCCGTCGATGGCCACCCGGGGCTTCAGATCGCGCAGGCGGGACAAGGCATATTTACCGGCCAGCATCTGCAGTACCAGATCGAATTGTTTTCGGGACAAATCCCGGTAGGCATAACTCGTCCTGAGGTGGCCATAGAGTTCATCCACGTCCCAGGTATCGACGCCGGTCATGGCCACGATCACCTGTGCCAGTACATCCAGGGGGGCGTGTACCGGTTGTTTGGGCTCGATGGATTGTTCGGGCAAATGCTGAGCCAATACCGCAGCCTCCAGAAAATCCCGGGCGTGGGTGGGATACAGGCTGCCTCGGCTGACCTGGCCGACTCGATGGCCGGCGCGGCCGATGCGTTGGATGGCGGCGGACATGGACGGGGGGGACTGAACCAAAAACACTTCTTCCAAAGGTCCGATATCGATCCCGAGTTCCAGGGAATTGGTCGCCACAATGGCCTTCAGGCGGCCGGCTTTCAGACGGGATTCGACTGTCTGGCGGATTTCACGGGACAGGGAACCGTGGTGGGCGTAGGCCAAGGGTTCCGGCTCGTTCCGATTTAGCTTCAGGGCGATTTTTTCGCACAGGCGGCGATTGTTGACAAACACCAGGCTGGACCGGTTTTGCCCGATTTTCGTCTTAAAAGCATTTACCAGGGCATCCCAGATGGATTCACTGCCGGGGCGCGGGTCGGTCTCCAGCGGATAGCGGACGCGAATGTCATACGCCTTGGCGGACCGTGAAGAAACGATTGCGATATCCCGTTTCACATATTCCGGAGCCGTATGGGAGCCTTTTAATTGATACCCGCCGACAAAGGCTGCCACGGTATCCAGGGGATTGATGGTGGCCGACAACGCGATGCGCTGGAACTCACCGGCCAGCAGCACCAGCCGTTCTACCGCAGTCATCAAGTAGGTCCCGCGCTTCGAATCGAAGACCGCATGGATTTCATCCAATATCAGTGAGCGTATCGTGCTCAATATGGCGCGCGCCCGGGGCGATGCCAGCAGTAAATTCAGACTTTCCGGTGTGGTAATTAATACTTCCGGAGGACGGCGGAGCATGTGGCGACGTTCTTCGAATGGTGTGTCGCCGGATCGGGTCAGCACCCGTATGTTGGGGAATTCCTCCCCGCCCTGGCGAAAACAGGCCTTCAGCTCGTCCAGGGGTTGCAGCAGGTTGCGTTGAATATCGTTATTCAGGGCTTTGAGGGGGGAAACATACAAGATCCGGGTGTGGCCCAAGGGCTCCGTAGCGGTGGCCAATTGATGGATGGCCCATAAAAAAGCGGCCAATGTCTTGCCGCTGCCGGTGGGAGCGGTCACCAGAACGTGCCGGTTCGATTGAATCAGCCGCCAGGCCTGGTCCTGAATATCGGTGGGTTGTTTATAGCGATCGTGAAACCATTGGGCGATGATCGGGTGGAATCGGCTCAGCGGATCGATGGTGGTATCTTCTGCATCCATCTATTAATTTTAATCATTTTTCCATGAATCAAACCTCTTGGAAATTATTTCCAAATCTTTTTCGCTATCGATATCCACGGCGGAGGCCCCAAAATCCATACAATACACTTTAAACCGTATGCCTAACGCATTGGAGATGCATTCTTCAATTTCGTGTAAATCAATGAACGGCCTGAGTGATTTCGATAACCCATAGACTCCCATGTAATCCCCAATCAGAGCCAGTTGTAATAGAACCGTTAGCCTGAGAACTGCGCCTTTTCTTACCGTTGACGGTATCGTCGATGCGACCCACTTTAAATAGTTTCGAAATTTTTTCTGGTATCTCAGGTTGTACGTCGTATTGATCAATTCCACGTTGCGAACACGACCGGGCCATGCGATATGAAGATTGTTGTGCCTGCCAACGAACTGCTTGAAATAAAAGTAACTCATCCGTATGCCGGCATGGGCTTCTGTTGGATAAAACACGGACAACGCCTTTTCTGTCTGAAACCCCATCACATAATCGCACTGTAAATAGTCGGAACCTGCGATGAAGGCGTCAATTTCAGATGATGTCGCTAAGGGTATATCGGAAGGCAGAATCAAGAGAGGGAAATCGGAATTCCAAGTATACATTTTGTCGTACGAATCTAAAATATTGTCGATGATGTTTCTGGACTGGGGTAAGAGCTCAACAGGTTTTTGATAACCGGACGTATCTATCCTGGAGGTCAACGCATCCAAAGGCCCCACCACAAACAGTTTATTTACATGTTTCGTCCCATCAAGGGCGTCCAACACGTGTTCCAGTACACATCTGCCCTTCAGTGGAATAAACGCCTTGTTTCTTTTGTGCACAGAAACGTAGCCTTCTTTATCTCCGGCAAGGATCAGGGCATCTAACATGGCTGACTCATGCAATTAAGCGTTACGGGTTACTCCAAGTCATTAAGAAATTTTTTTCCCCAAATCAAATGGAGAAATGGGTCCTGGGTCGGATAAACCGTCCAGAGGCGGGTAAATCCGTCAGGGGCGGATAAACCCTCCAAAGGGCAACACACGCGATAGAGGAAGATTTCCCCTCAGCTAAAGATTCGAGCGACAATATGCCGACAGGCGGCACAATGTCCCGGGGCCCGGGCTTGGATCCTACGCCCTGGCCGCAAATACGCAAATATATTGCATTCCATACACGGGTTTGGATATTTTGAGGTATGACCCTTAAGAACTAGGGCTCGGTCGTGCCTTGTCCTCTGATGAATTGATGATTCCGCCGAACAGTCATTCCCGGGTTTTTGTAAACGGCATTTCGAATTGACCTCCTGAATCCGCCGCCGTTGTTCTCAATCCGTCAGACACATCAATGGAACCTGGGCAAGCTGGCTTCGTCAGGGATGGCGCACCAATTGGTCAAACCGGTAACCCAAAAAATACCTGTTATCATTATGGAAAAGAAACCGACGTACGCGGAACTGGAAGCAACGATCGAAAATCTCAAGGAAAAACTGCATCGATATGAATGTCACGAAAGTGTGGATGAACGTTTTCCTTCGGAGAGTCATATCTTTGCTCTTCTGACAGCGCTGATGAATCAGACGAACGATTATATCCTCATCGGTGATGAACACGGCGTGCCCAAACTTTTCAATCATGCCTATGCCCTGCTCATGAAAGAGGCGATGGGTATCGATATGAAGCCCGGTGTACGCCTCCAGGAATTGCTGGATGATCCCGAAGCGGTCACATACTGGGACGAACTCTGCAGCAGAGCTTTACAGGGAGAACGATTCCGGGCGGAGTACAGTCATGTATTCGGGAAAAACGATATCCGAACGTTCGATGTCCGTTTCAGCCCGATCTTAAAACACGGCGAGATAACAGGATTCATCGAGGTCTCACGAGATATTACCGATCATAAGCAGATCGAGAAAACACTCAGAAAAAGCGAGTGGCGGTTCCGCAACCTCATCGAGGGCTCTCTCCAGGGTGTACTGATTCATAAAGACCACAAGCCGGTTTTCGTCAACACAGAATGGGCGGCTATCCATGGGTATTCTCCTGAAGAAGTTCTCCAGATGGATTCGGTCGTACCGTTGATATCACCAAATGATCGCGAACGTATGATCGGGTATAAAGATGCTCGACTCCAGGGCAAAAGCGCACCTCTCAGCTATGAGTATGAAGGCGTCCGGAAAGATGGATCGCTAATCTGGCTGGAAAACAGAGTCATGGTCGTCCGGTGGGATGGGGAACCTGCCATACAGACCATCATTGTGGATATCAGTGAGCGCAAACATGCGGAGAAGGCATTACAGGAAAGCGAGAAGCGGTATCGCGCAGTGGTTGAAGACATGCCGGTGTTGATCTGCACCTTTCGGCCCGGCGGCATCATCCGGTTCGTCAACAGGAACTACTGCGAGTATTTTGAGAAAACACCGGATGAACTTATCGGATCAAATTTCCTGCAGTTGATTCCCGAATCGGAACGGCAGGTTGTGATGAACAACATTTCATCGCTGACGTTGGAATCGCCTGTTCAGTCCCATGAGCATCGGATGTTTGCCCCAGAGGGGGAAATCCGCTGGCAAAAGTGGACCAACCGTGCTTTTTTCGATAACCGAGGGAACCTTGTTGAATACCAGTCCATTGGCGAAGACGTCACCGAGCGCCGGGAGGCTCAGGAGGCGCTGCGGGAGTCTGAAGAGCTGCACAGAATAACGCTCAGCAATATTTCAGACACGGTCTTCATCACCGATGATTCCGGTTATTTTACGTATATTTGCCCGAACGTAAATTTGATTTTCGGCTATACGTATGAAGAGGTAGCCTCTTTCAAACACATCGAGAAGTTGCTGGGTGCAGATCTGTTTCAACGTGCCGACCTGGAGACTTCCGGAGAACTGGCAAATATAGAGCGCACCATTCAGGATAAGTCGGGGGCAGCCCATATCCTGCTGGTGAATGTTAAATTAGTCTCCATAAAGGGCGGTACGGTGCTCTATACCTGCCGGGACATCACCGAGCGCAAACAGGCTGAAGATGCCCTCAAGGCCGGTGAAGAGAGATATCGGAGGATGTTTGAAGACATCATTCTGGGTATTTTCCAGTCCACTCCGGACGGCCGAATCCTTCATGTCAATCCCGCCTTTTCAAGAATGTTCGGGTATGCTTCACCAAAAGATCTTATCGCATCCATCGGAGACGCCGCAGCGAAGTTGTACGCACAGCCCGAAGATCGGATGAAACTGATTAAAGGGGTTTTGGCCAGCGATGTGCCCGTCGCGGCAGAAGTTAATTTTTGCCGACAGGATGGGAGTACCTTTGTGGGCAACTTTCACGGTTGGAAGGTGGTCGATGCCACACAGGATACGCTTTATGTAGAGGGCTTCATTGAAGATATCACGGATCGCAAAATGGCAGAGGAATCTTTAAAGGACTCCCACAATCGTCTGCAATATCTTTCGGCCCGATTGCTAAGTGCCCAGGAGAACGAGCAGCGGCGGATATCCCTGGAGATCCATGACGTCATGGGGCAAGACCTGGCCCTGCTGAAAATGCAGCTGATTGCGGTCGCCAACCGGCTCCGGAAGGATCAACAAACGCTCAGGAAAGACCTTGATCGAACCCTCGTCGGGATTGACGGCATTATCGAAAAAGCCCGGAACCTTTCTCGAGACCTGAATCCGGCCATTATCGAAGATCTTAAGCTGAGTGGCGCATTGAACTGGTTGATACAGGACATAGAAGAGCATGTTACCACCCGGATCTCGCTGGACATGGACCCTGTGGATCACCTGTTTTCCATAGAGAACCAGATTGTCATCTACCGGATTGTCCAGGAGGCACTCAAAAATATCGTCAAGCACGCCGAGGCGGGCTCCGCAGCGGTGACCATCCGGAAAACCGATCGATATGTGCTCCTGGCGATCGAGGATGTTGGGAACGGATTCGAGATCAATGAGGTGTGGAACCGGCATGTGGCGGACCGTGGACTCGGTCTGGCCGCCATGGACGAACGGACCCGAATGTTAGGCGGCGCTTTTTGTATCCAGAGTGAACCGGGCAAGGGAACGTATCTTTCTCTCCGGATACCGCTCGGCAGAGAAAGGGGCGCGGGATGAGCGGGTCGGTCCGGAGCCGAGGAAAACGGGAGGTTCGGGAAACGGTTTTTTATTGCATTTATTGTAAAAGCCATTATTGTTGGCGCGCGTGAATCCGGTCTCGCGTTACACATGGGTTTAACGTCCAGGATGGACCTGTTTCAGGTTCCGGAATTGTGATGATAGGGAAAATGTTCAACTATTCGGATCAAATGGTGCAGAATTTCATCCCCAGCGCCTCTCCCGAGGTACTGCAGGAGAAATTGAATACCATGGCAGACGCGATAGGCGATGAAGGGTTTGCCAAGCGCGTCGCAAGGGAAATCGTTAAACGGACGGAACCCCACCTGGCCATCCCCGAGATCTACAGCCGCTACCGACCGTTGGTGCATGACGGTATTGAATTTTTTCTATCCCGGATGGGCCGACATCGGCTCCTGGAACTGGCGGGGAGTCAATCCAGGTTAGATCCCGATGCCGATACCCAGGAGCGGCTGCCATCTGGAACTCACTGACAGCCGGGATCGGGTGGAGGTACACCCATCCATTTTATCCGAAGCCAGTGTCGGCGCGGTCATCCCATTCCATTGGGACAGGCCGTTATCTGAAAAGCGCGTTAAAGGGGTCTTCAAGATCCTCAAGCCCGGCATTCGAAAGCAGCTCCAGGAAGAATTGGTAATTCTGATGCAAACTACTGAATTTTTTGAAGAAAACCGACATCGTTATCGGTTCAAGGATTTCAGATTCCTGGATGTGTTCGAGGAAGTGCGAGAGATGCTGGTCAAGGAGATCGATCTCGCTGCCGAGCAGGATTATCTGGTCGAAGCCGCCCGATTTTTCGGGGATATGAAACGTCTTCAGATTCCGCAGCTTTTTCCCTTGAGTACCGACACCATGACCGCCATGGCCTATCTGGACGGCCCCAAGATTACCGATGCCAAGTTGGATCCGGGAGAGCGCAGGCTATGCGCCGAGGTCCTGTTCGAAACCCTCATTTGCCGGCCGCTCTTTTCCCGGCATGAAACGACCCTGTTTCATGGTGATCCCCATGCCGGCAACATTCTGGCGATCCAAAACCGGGGGCAGCTTCGGATCGGCCTGCTGGATTGGACCCTGGCCGGTCATCTGACCAGAAGCGATCGGGTCAAAACCGCTCAATTGATTCAGGCCGTCCTTAAAAAGGATCTGAGCGGTATCCGCCGCTCGGTAAAAGCCCTGGCCATCAGCGCGTCTTGGGACAGCTCCACCCAGAGACAGAAGTTTCGGAAGCTGGTCCTTGGCTGGATGCAATCCCCGGATTTCACGCGTCTGACCCTGATTAAAAAGACCTTCAAACTCCTGGAACAGCTCGCCTTTGAAGGATATGTGTTTCCGGCCGATCTTATGCTTTTCCGAAAGTCCATTTTCACTCTCGAAGGGGTCATTTATGATCTGTGGCCTGAATTCGACATGGACGTCGCGGTCACCCGATATCTGACGGAGCTGATGACGGGGGAGATCCCCAGGCGTTTCGGCAGCCTGTTCTTTCCTCTGGCGGATCGACCGGAAAATTACCCCAGTCTTATCTCCAATAACGATCTTCGATCCCTTATGATTCATCAGTATATGGATACAGTTTTCTCCGGGACCCGGTCCCTCGCCGGGGTCTTCTGGGGTTGGGGCCGGCTGTTCGGTATATCCGTTTGAACCTGCCAACCGCCCCGCTTTAGCGGATTTAGAATCCTGAAAAACGGTTCACTCATGTATACTTTCCTTGTCATCAAGGCAGCCATGCTTTTGTTCTTGTAACCTACAACATCCTGTATTAATTTGAGAATTATGATTGATGGGCCTTCAGCAGACGGATATGGGCAAGCGTAAGGTTCCCTTTCCAGGATCCCCCAGCTCTGGGCAAGCGAAACGCTTTGGGCGTCGTATGGAGAAGATTCATGTTCACTAAAAAAAGCAGTGAGGGTTATCGATCGGCAATCAAAGGGATCAAACAGAAAACCCTGGTTTACGGCCCCAACACGTTGATGGCAGAATTGAAACTGTCAAAAGAAACCCGAATTCCAACCCACAAACACCCTCATGAGCAGACAGGATACCTGGTGAGCGGCAGGACCCGGTTGTTCATTGACGATCAGGTCTACGAATGCGGACCAGGTGACAGCTGGTGCGTTCCCGCCGACGCGGAACACGGCATGTATGCCATAAAAGATTCGGTGTACATCGAGATTTTCTCACCGGTGCGGGAGGATCTTCATCCCGACACCGAGTACGCCCCATTCATTCAATCATGGAATCCATAATGAATAGGGTCCAAAGGTTCAATGGCTCCAGGGGGCGAGGCTCAGGGTAAACAGGGCAAGCGGGACAAGTCACCCCCACAAGCAAGGGGTTCAAGGGGCGGAGAAGCAAAGAGATACCATAACCTTAAACAACTCGTGCAATTCCATGAATATCTATAAAAATGTGCTCGACATGGTCGGCCGGACCCCGATGCTCGAAGTGCGCCATATGGACACCGGTCCCTGCCGTCTGTTTTTAAAGCTGGAACTGATGAATCCCGGCGGCTCGATCAAAGACCGGATCGGGATTTCCATGATCGGGGAAGCCGAACAGCGCGGGGACCTGAAACCCGGCGATACCATTGTCGAGGCCACGGCCGGCAACACGGGAATCGGGCTGGCGCTGGTGGCGGCCCAGAAGAGCTACAAACTTGTCCTGGTGGTGCCCGACAAGATGAGCCAGGAGAAAATCTTTAATCTGCGCGCCATGGGTGCCGAAGTGGTGCTCACCCGATCGGATGTGGAGAAGGGCCACCCTGAATACTACCAGGATCTGGGAAAGCGCATCGCTGAAGACACCGGCGCCTATTTTATCAACCAGTTCGGCAACCCTGATAATCCCAAAGCTCACGAGGAAACCACCGCACCGGAAATGCGGGAGCAAATGGAACACGATCTGGATGCGGTGGTCCTTGGCGTGGGCAGCTCCGGCACGATCACCGGGCTGAGCAGGTTCTTCCGGCGGATGGCGCCGGACGTGACCCTTGTCCTGGCCGATCCTGAAGGCTCGGTACTGGCCGACTACGTCAATACGGGGGCGGTGGGTCCTGCGGGCGGGTCGTGGTTGGTGGAGGGCATCGGCGAAGATTTTTTACCCCCGATATCTGATTTTTCCTTTACCACCAAAGCTTACAGTATCAGCGATTCCGAATCCTTTGCAGCCGCACGCGAGCTGCTCCGGGCAGAAGGTTTGCTGGTGGGATCCTCATAGGGCACGTGCCTTGCGGCCACCCTGCGCTATTGCCGCGAACAGCGCGACGAAAAGCGGGTTGTGACGTTTGCCTGCGACACCGGGAATAAATATCTTTCCAAACTGTTCAACGATTTCTGGATGGAAGATGAAGGTTTTATTATCCGGGAGGCCAGCGGCGACCTGGTGGATCTTATCGGTCGGCGACATGAGGAACACGCCACGGTATTTGTCGGCCCCGACGATATTCTAACCACGGCCCACAACCGCCTGCGCAATGCCGGTTTCTCACAGCTCCCGGTCATGGAAGACAATCGGCTGGTGGGCGTGCTGACGGAAGAAGACACCATCCAGTTTGTCTATGGGGATCCGGGCCGGATGACTTCCCCGGTACGGGAAGCCATGCGGACCGAGGTGCCGAGTGTGGACAAAACCCTGTCCGTCGATCACCTTGTGGAGCGGCTTGAAACCGAACCGTTTACAGCCGTCATGGACGGGGACCGGTTTCTCGGATTGATTACCCGGGCGGATGTGCTCAATTACTTGAGACGCCAGCTATAGGTCAGGACAAGCAAACCAGTGGTGAACTTAGATTTTGCCGTTGTTTGAGGGTTACGTTTGCCGGTTAGCCGGTTTGCCCGTCTGCCCGTTTGCCCGTGTGCCGGGTTGCCCGTTTGCCGGTTTGCCGGTCAGCCGGAAAAGCAAGAGCACTGGATGCTGGTTTTCAAGGATGTGTCATAATTGATATGCATCTATCGCGTCATGCCGGGCCCCGATCCGGCATCCAGAGTTTCAATCACCCGCCTTCGCAATGGATTCCGGATCAAGTCCGGAATGACGATAGAACCAGTTGCTGAAGAAAGACCTCGGATCACAATTACGTCACGGGCTCTTTCACCTTCATGACGGAAGTCATAGAAACAGGTTTTCAGGTCATCTGAAATTTAAGGTGCGGAGAAAAACCATGCCCAAAGACGACAAAGCCTATCGATTTTCGACACGTACCATCCATGCCGGTCAGGAGCCGGATCCCAGTACCGGTGCGATCATGCCTCCGATTTATGCTACTTCCACGTATGTCCAGGAGAGTCCCGGCGTCCATAAAGGGTTCGACTATGCCCGAAGTCATAACCCGACGCGGTTTGCTTACGAACGCTGTATGGCGGATCTGGAGTCCGGCCGGCACGGTTTTGCCTTTGCTTCCGGTATGGCCGCCATCGCGACCGTCCTGGAACTGATCGATTCCGGAGGACATATCGTGGCCATGGATGATCTCTACGGCGGCAGCTTCCGGCTTTTCGACCAAGTGCGCCGGCGCAGTGCCGGTTTGAGCTTCAGTTTTGCCGACCTGTCCGACCCGGCCGCCCTGGAAGAGCAACTACGGCCCGAGACACGGATGGTCTGGGTCGAATCGCCGACCAATCCGCTGCTCAAGCTGGTGGATCTGGAAGCGGTGGCCAGCGTGTGCCGAGCCAAGGGCCTGCTTATGGCGGTGGACAACACGTTTGCTTCACCTTACCTGCAGCGCCCCCTTGAATGTGGTGCGGACATCGTCGTGCATTCGGCCACCAAGTATCTCAACGGGCATTCGGATGTGGTCGGCGGAGTGGTGGTGGTCCGGGAGGCCAATCTGGCCGAACGCATCGGGTTTCTGCAAAATGCTGTCGGCGGCATTGCCGGTCCCTTCGACAGTTTTCTGGCCCTGCGCGGCCTGAAAACCCTGGCCCTTCGGATGGCGCGTCACTGCGAGAATGCGATGAAGATTGCCTCATGGCTGGAGGCCCAGCCCCAGGTCGAACGGGTATTGTATCCAGGACTGCCCAGTCATCCCCAGCATGCGCTGGCCCGGCGGCAGATGCCGGGTTTCGGCGGGATGATTACATTTTTCATCAAGGGCGGGATCGAGGCCGCCCGGCGTTTCCTGGAACGCTGTGAGCTCTTTGCACTGGCCGAAAGCCTGGGCGGGGTGGAAAGTCTGATCGAGCACCCCGGGATCATGACCCACGCCTCGGTGCCGCCCGAACGGCGGGAGGAGCTGGGCATCAGCGATGCGCTGATTCGTCTATCGGTGGGCATCGAGGATGCCGACGATTTGATCGGGGACTTAAAAGGCGCCTTCAAATCCATATAGCCCGATCATGGCATGAAATTTTCCGTTTGGTGCCATGTTCGGAATATAGTGGTTGCACAAATATGTTCCGTTTGACGACCGCAGACGGCCGGTACGGTGCCCGGCCCTACATCACAGTATTTGTAAATCTATCGTAGGGCGGGGCACCGTACCCGCCAGCAGCGCCAAATACTGCTCCGCTGTTTCAATCGGAACGGAATTCTTGACATTCGGTATAGAAAGCTCATGTAAGGCAATTTGGCTTAAATTGGAGATTCGGTTTAATAAAGCCGTTGGAACCAGTCGCTGAACCGGTCATCGGTAAAATTGAAGATGTTCTCGATCAGGTCGATGAGTTGTTTGCTGACAGGCCCCGGTGCCTGGAGGTTTCGATCTTCAAATCGATCCACCGGCGAAATCATGCTGCCCGTCCCCGCCGTAAAGATTTCATCGGCAGTAAAGAGCTCCCGGGCTTTGATCGGTTCCTCCGACGTTGGCAGGTCGATGAATTCGGCCGCCCGGAGAATCGATTTCCGAGTGATGCCGGATAGAATGCGACCCAGGGAAGGGGTTTTAAGGATACCGTCCTTGACGAGGAATACCGACTCAATCGAGCCTTCGGCCAGAAAATCGTCTGTTCCGATCAGCAGTCCCACGTCGAAGCCCCGGTCTGCCGCGTCCTTGCGGGCCAGGTACCCGTTGAGGTAGTTGGCACAGGCTTTGGCGGACACCGGAACCGTCTTCGGATCTATTTTGCGCCACTTTGACAGGCAGGCTGAAACAGGATCGATGTTATCCAGGCCTAGCTCTTCACTGTCGGGTATGGCAAAAATAGCCACATCCAATTTGCTATCCAGTACCAGCTTGATGACGGCTTCTTCTCCCCAATACGCGAAGATCTTGACAATCCCCCGCTCCAGGTCATTGGCCTGAACGGTTTCCATGACGGCCCGGGCAATCTCGTCAGAAGTATATGCGATTTCCATGTCCAGCGCCTGCGCGCTTTGCTCCAGTCGCGATACATGTTCGTCCATGCGAAATGCATACACGCCATCCGGTCCCTTGTGCGTGCCGAGGACTTCGAAGATGGCGGAGCCCCGGGAAAAACCATGGGATAGAAGCGGTACGGTCGCCTTTTCCCAGGGAACCAGTGCTCCATTCATCCATACGCTGCCTTTACGTCTCATCGTTTCTCCCTCCCCGAACCCATCTACAGGCTGTTCATGCGCCGACAGCGGCATTGACACAGAAGTATCGTTTTGCCATAGTCACCGGTGTAAATTGTAACTCCCTATCTCCACCTTTTAACGGGTCCTCCTCTCACTGTCTACCATTTAAATGGCAGGGCCAAATGCTTGGCGCTTCTGCTTCGGGTCCCGCTGACCCCGACATAAGCGTTTGATCAACCGACCGTCGATCCAAAGAGACGGTTGTTCCCGTTGATGGTTTCTCCGATCGCGGATTGCTTCATGCCTGTCATAGTTCTGCAAACAAAAAGAGGGGAAATATGGTCGATTTCAAGAAAATCCTGTTTCCTGTACACCTTGCGGAGATGTCGCCGAAAGTCGCCCCCTATGTGAGCGCGATGGGTGAGAGGTTTGATGCGGAGCTTCACCTGTTGCACGTCGCTCGCGACTTCGGGCATTATGTCGATGTGTATGTGGTCGAAGATCCGGAAACCCGATTCAAAAAACTCGTCAGCAATTTAGAAAAAGAAATTTCATCCGGTGCCAAAGAACGGCTTCTGGAGTTCAAAGAAACCCATTTTCCCGACTATCCAAAGATAAAAGTCACGGTCGCTGCGGGCAACATCTATGAGGAGATCCTGCGCTATGCGGATTCTGAAGGCATTGATTTGATCATCATGGGCGCCTATCGGAAAAAGCTGACCGACAGATTTATTTTCGGTGCCGTGGCTGAAAAAGTCGCCGAACTAAGCAAGATGCCCGTTATGCTCATAAAACACGAAGAGTAAACCTCTTTCGATAGCAAACAGGAAAAAGGGGGTACAGGCGATGGTTAAGCAACGTGAAAAACGTGATCCGTATGTCTGGGAAGCCGTTATTTCCATACTGGCCCTGATCGTTCCAATCAGCCTGGCGATCGTTAAATACGAAACCGATGCCCAGATTCCGATACTCATCGGCGTCTTGGTCGCGTCGATAATGGGCTTGCGCGCCGGTTACCGATGGAAAGAGGTTGAAAGCGGGATGCTGGACGGCATTGCCAATTCGCTGCAGGCCATCGTGATTCTTGCCATTATCGGCATTCTCATTGGTGTTTGGATATTAAGCGGTGTGGTCCCGACACTTTTGTATTACGGACTCAAAATCCTACATCCCAAGATATTCTTGCCGGCTACCCTGATTATTTGTTCGATCACGTCACTGGCCACAGGGACCTCATGGGGCACATCCGGTACCATCGGTATCGCATTGATCGGCATCGGCGCCGGATTGGGATTTCCCTTGCCCGTGGTGGCCGGGGCGGTTCTGTCCGGAGCCTATTTTGGAGACAAAATGTCGCCCCTTTCAGACACCACCAACCTGGCGCCGGCCATGGTGGGCACGGATCTCTATACCCACATTAAACATATGGCCTACACCACAGGGGTCAGTATCGGATTGACACTGATTATCCACTCGGTGCTGAGTTTCGTCTACGGCGGAGGCGAGGCCAATATCGAGAGTGTGAATCAGATCATCGACGGTTTAACTGCTCAATTCTCGATCAATCCGATATTGCTGCTCCCACCCGTTTTGGTGATGGTACTGGCATACAAAAAGATCAAAGCCATCCCCGGCATTGCGATGGGGATTGTCTCCGCGGCCATACTGGGGTTTATCTTCCAGGGGAATGGGTTCGGAGACTTCCTCTCTGCTGCGTTTGCCGGGTACGTCAGCAATACCGGCGTGGAAGCGATCGACAATCTTCTGACCAAGGGCGGTCTGGAGTCCATGCTGTATACCATCTCCATCATTCTCTGCGCCATGATGTACGGCGGTGTTATGGAGCGCACCAACCAGTTGCGGGCCGTTGTCAACAGCATACTGAAAAAAGCCCAGTCGACCGGCTCGTTGATCACAGCCACCGTCCTCACGGCGATAGGCGCCAATCTGGTTCTTTGCGACCAGTACATGTCCATCGTGATGACCGGAAAGATGTATGCCCAATCGTACAAAGACCGGGGGTTGGCCCCCCAGAACCTGTCCCGGGCCGTGGAAGACAGCGCCACCGTGACGGCAAACCTGGTACCCTGGAACACCGGTGGTGCATATCAGGCGGCCACCTTGGGCGTTCCGACCATCGCCTACCTGCCTTGGAACTTTTTTTGCTGGTTGTCACCCATCGTCACCATGATCTATGGCTGGTTCGGCATCACCATCACACCGCTCGATGAGGATGCGAAAGAAAAATCCAGCATTGAAAAGGAACCCGAACCAGCAGCCTGAGCCGGCTCACCGGTTTGGCCGGTTTAGCTCTGATAGGAGGCTTCATCATGCCGACAACACGTTTTAACGGATTTCTGGTTTTTGCCGTGGTATGGGTTTGCCTGGTGTCTCCTGTGCAAGGCGCCGATGTCGAGCTGTCCAAAGATTCGACGCTTGAAGGCATCTTTCAAAGAGGTCAGCTGCGGATCGGATTGGAAGTCGGTTATATGCCGTTTGAAATGATAGACAAACGCAGCGGTCTTCGTCAGAGGGGACTTCGTCACGGAGACGTCCGTCGCAAGGGCCGGCAGCTCAGCCTGATTGGTTTTGACATCGACATCGGTATTGAAATGGCAAAGGCCCTCGGTGTAAAACCGGTTTTCGTCGATACCCTCTGGCCCGGCATTATCCCGGCACTGAATCTGGGAAGATTTGATATCATTTTCGGCGGTATGTCGGTGACCGAGGAACGGAAAAAAAAGGTGGATTTCGCCAATCCCTTTATGACGGTGGGGCAGACAATCCTGCTGAACAAAAAACATCAGGGCATCGTCAAATCCTACAAAGATTTGAATTCTCCCAAATACACCGTGGTCTCCAAGCCGGCCACCACCGGTGAAGCCGCCGTGAAATCACTGATACCCAACTGCACGTACAAACCGTTCGACACGGAAGTCGAAGGCGCCACCCAGGTATTGGAAGGCAAGGCGGATGCGTTTGTCTATGACCTGCCGTACAATGCCGTATTTATCGCCATGCACGGAACCGACAAATTGGCATTTCTGGACACCCCTTTTACAACCGAACCCATCGCTTGGGCCATCCGAAAAAATGATCCGGAATTTCTCAAATTCCTTAACGGTTTTTTAGAAGAAATCAAAAAAGACGGCCGTTTTGACCGCATTTATAAAAAATGGTTCAAAAGCACCGACTGGTTTAAGTATGTACGATGAGCCTGTGCCAACAGGAGTTTTATAAACGTTTAGCGGCGACGTGTCGCAGACAGCGGGGATAGAACTCAGGTGGACCTATCCGGAACGACCCACGCGGTAAAGATATAGACCGACACGTACCCTGGAACCCATGGAGACCAGTAATGGAGGGGTGGAGAAGTGTTGGGGCGATGCGCCAAAACCCACGCCAGAGGATTAAGTCAAAAAAATGTGAACATTTCCCTTGCCATTGTTCTATTTAAGGGTTACCTCCCTGAACTCAATCAAGCCCAGCCTTATATAGCCTGCCTTATATAAACGGGTCAGTTACTTTCTGTAGGAAAAATCCTTTCGAACAAAGTGGCATCCTCCAGTCAGCGACGTTGAAATATTTTGAAAGGAGAATGCTATCATGGCCAATGGAACTGTTAAGTGGTTTAGCGACCACAAAGGTTTTGGATTCATCGAGCAGGAAAACGGACCGGATGTGTTTGTTCATCATTCAGCGATCAACGCCGTCGGGTTTCGGTCCCTCAATGATGGAGATCAGGTTACCTTCGACATCGAGCAAGGGCAAAAAGGTCCTTCCGCAGCCAATGTCACTGTGATCTAATCTTTGTTTCCAAATAAAAAAAGCATTCCTCCACACGAGAGGGGTGCCTTTTTTTTAAGTTATCACAATATTGAAACTCGACTCCATAAGGGCGAACATGTTATAGGGGAACCCCCCTAAGCTTCTATCCACTATACCCCCACATCGTTCAGCTCAAGATACGCTCCGAAGACTCAATAAGGGTATCGGACTGCGTCGGAACATTTTTTGGGCGCATGAGCCCACAATCATATCCATGAGATCCGATCTTCCCTTGGTTCCCATAATCAACAGATCCGGTTGTTTTTCTTCTATCTCCTTTATAAGGGCTTCATAAGGGATCCCCACGCGAACACTGGTTTCCAATTCAAGGCCATCCGTGCCGACGTCTATAACGAGATCTTCAAGACGTTCTGTCCGGTCTTTTATTTTTGTGTCCAGATAATTTTGAACCGAAAAATCGGAAGCCTCGACGGCTACTCTGTGCATCATGTCGATCTCTTTTTCATTCAAGACATTGGTCAACAGCCGCTTCGCCCCTACATCCCCGGCTAACCTTGCTCCGTAGCGGGCTGCACTCATGGAATACTCGGAAAAATCAACAGCAACCATAATTTTGTTAATCGTTTTCATGGCGGTTTCCTTTAATGATTGTGGGTTGATTTAAGATACACGGCGCTGATATCGGCTTAGTGACTTGATTACCAAATATCAATAATAATCATCACCGCGTAAAAATGGCAAACGTGTCAGGGGAGGGGAAGCGGTGATGTCCATTAACCGGGATCTTGGATTATAGCAGAGGACGCGGGAATGGCTATTATTCAATATCCACCTCCTTCGGGGGGTAGGGGGGAAATCGCAATAACCGTCTTTTGATAAATTTCTTATCGATCCGGAAACCCGCCTTGCGGTGTAGTTTGATGGAAATCCGCCAATCCGCATACATTCCGGAAATCAGATACTCGCATCCCAACTCGCGCAGGTGGGTCATCACGCTTCCGAGCAGATAGGATCCCACACCTTGCCGCTGAAACTCCGGCCGGACAAAAATATAGACCAGATAGGCGTAACCCGGGAGTAAATGCAGGGTGTGCCACAAGTCGAGGCGATAGTCCCGAAAGGTTATCCATGCGAAGGCGCAAATCCTCTCGCCGCGTTCGAGCAGAAGGCAGATGTCCCCTTTTTTCAGGGAGCGCTTCATAAAATCGATCTCTTTTACAAATCCCTCTAAAGCGGCAATACGGATCACATCCCGGCTTTCGGCCCAGCGTTTGGAAAATTGAATGTCCGTTGGATGGATGGAAATGGGCTCGCTCAGATTTCGCAACAGTTCAATCCAGTTTTCGGATTCGTCTCCGCTGGCGGTCAATCCGTCGAGAATCTGGCGCATCGTCGGCATGTGTGTATTTCACCAATCAGCGTGTTATCTTACTGCCATGGAAGCAGGCCCATGTAAAACCCGGTGGATGGATGGCTTCGAACGGGAACCGACCCGTGCTTCGGGGTGTATCGGAGTCCATGGATTGTCGGCGGAGGGTGAGGCCAGGGTGCCCAGGTATCCTGCTTTATGACTAAATAATATGGCATATCACTGATGGTTTAAAGATCCGCCGTCCATACGGAACATGGAGGGGCGTGGATTTAGGCTTTCAAAATTTACTGAAACCATATACAGATCAGCCTACAGGAGGTGCCCTATGGAGCCATCGGTTTATGAGGAATTGCTGACGGTGATGAAGTCGCGCCGCGGGCCGTATGCCGGTCTGGACATTCCCGAATTTTTCAATCTGGTCAAAGAATTGTTTACCCCGGAAGAAGCGGAGGTCAACAATATTCTCAGCAAGAAACCGGAAACTCTCGAACAGATCGCGGGGACAGCCGGCCGTGATCCAAAAGAGCTTCAGCCGGTTCTTGAATCCATGGCGGATAAAGGGCTCTGCGCCACTTATGTCGTGGACGGCATTCGTGTGTATCAGGGATTGCCGTTTATGCCGGGCATTTTAGAATACCAGTTTCTTGCGGGGCGCGATACGAAACATGACCGGAAGCTGGCACGGCTCATCCACGATTACAAGACGGCCTATGTAGCGGCCAGGGGCGTGGAGAAAATCACGTTTCCGGTGACACGCGTGATTCCTGTGGATAAAACCATCGATGCGGGGAATCGCATCCACACCTACGACCAGGTGGCCACCTATATTCAAAAATACGATTCCATCGGTGTGGGGTCGTGCTACTGCCGGCATGCGGCCAAACTGAGGGGTGACGACGTTCACGATATGCCCATCGAGGTCTGCATGTGGTTCGGTCACACGGCGGACTACATGGTGGAGCGCCTCGGTGGAAGAAAACTGACCAAAGAAGAAGCCACGGCGATTCTGGATCGGTCCGAAGATGCCGGGCTGATCCATATGAGCCGTAATACCACCGAAGACATCGAATTTCTCTGCAATTGCGATCGCTGGCACTGCGAGGTCGTCACCCAAGTTCTTCAGCAGCCAAAGCCCGGCTGGGTCTTTAATTCCGGTTACCAGCCCACCTTTGATCCGGGAAAATGTGCCGCCTGCGAAACCTGCATCGACCGCTGCCCGCCCGAAGCTCTTGCCATGGGGGACGGAGAGGTTCCCTTCGTCGATATGGACAGATGTTTCGGCTGTGCGGTGTGTGCCACCGGGTGTCCGGAAGAGGCTATCACAATGGAGGCCAAACCCGGTTTCCCATCCCCTCCGAAAAATACCCGAGAGCTGGTTGCCGGGTTGAAAGCGGGTCGACGATCAGAATAACGGATACTCGAATCGTACCTTTCCGTTCGTGTCCTGCATTTTCCCGTCAGGCCGACTAATGCATGGAGTTGCCTGGTGGAGCGACGGTCTCGACCCGTGTAACCACATTTTTATGTACCGGCGGTATTTCATTGAAACCCCAGTTCAATAAGTAAGTGCAACACTTTTAGGTTTTAAGGCTTTCGCGATATGACGCGATATTATGCCAAAAACCTATCGACACCTAAGCGC
>Ga0049114_1000076_pt1 | contig 24587 bp, 15 predicted proteins | sample WorMettanBELIZE2_FD_55211 | JGI IMG/M metagenome (GOLD analysis project Ga0049114, IMG submission 55211) | Marine gutless worms symbiont microbial communities from Max Planck institute for Marine Microbiology, Germany - Olavius tantulus BELIZE.2 | ecosystem: Host-associated > Annelida >... | reverse complement strand
CGGCCATTAGGCCACATGACCGATTCAAAAAACTTACGACACGCATTTTCATCGGGAAATCTTTCTCTGAGCTGGTCGATATTCATGGTATCTTCTCCTTTTGGACCCGAGCTGAATTATGACAATCACTATTAAGATGTTTCTATAAGTGAGTGATCTTCCCGCATGGCGGGGGATATCAGTCAGCCCCCGCAGGGGTGCAGTGGCATTGGAGACTGTCCCCGTTGCCCTGCAGCCGAGCATCGCAGAGCCGGGCCGAAAAGGTGCGCAAACTGTCTGAGTCCCGCCGTCGGCGGGGCGAGTTTTTGTGTGCCAGGCCCGGGTCGAGAAGCACAGGGAAGTCCGAAGGAGCAAAGGGCGGGGTGCCCTTTCTTTTGGTTCGTTTTCTTTGGGCAAGCAAAGAAAATGAACGCGTAAGGGGCTTAGAGATGGAAGGTTTCGCTAGGCATATTAGAGCGTTTGGGATGCTAAAATAGCCATTTAGGCCCTGAAATCAGACACGATGACTTATGAACACCAAAATTGATCTATCCGTCACCATCGGCGGTATTGCCATGTCCAATCCGGTGATGACAGCTTCGGGAACATTCGGATATGCACGTGAATTTGAGCCTCTGTTTGATCTCAACCGGCTCGGAGGCATTGTTGTCAAAGGATTGTCCCTGGAACCCACACACGGCAATCCCCCGCCCCGGATCGTCGAAACTTCTTGCGGCATGCTCAATGCCATCGGCCTGGAGAACGTCGGTATCGAGCATTTCATCGAGCACAAACTGCCGTATTTATCACGCCTTCAGCCACCGATCGTGGCCAATATCTACGGCAAGACAATAGAAGAATACGCCCAATTGGCCGCACGGATCGATGATGCGGCAGCCATTGATGGCGTGGAGGTCAACATTTCCTGCCCGAACGTGAAGGCCGGCGGGGTGGCGTTCGGGGTGGATCCCAAAGCCGCCCACGATGTGGTGCAGGCGGTTCGGGAGCAGTTTTCCCGAACAGTGATCGTCAAGCTTTCGCCAAATGTGACGGATATCACCGCGATCGCCAAAAGCGTTGAAGACGCCGGGGCGGATGGGCTGTCCTTGATCAACACCATTACCGGGATGGCCATCGATATTCACTCCCGGAAACCGAAATTGGCGAATATTACGGGGGGGCTTTCCGGACCGGCCGTCAAACCGGTTGCTGTGAGGATGGTTTGGCAGGTGGCGCAATCCACGAAGATACCGATCATCGGCATTGGAGGGATTCAGACGGCGGAAGACGCCATCGAGTTTTTTATTGCCGGAGCATCTGCGATTCAGATCGGAACGGCCAACTTTGTGAATCCCCGGGCCACCATGGATGTTCTCGACGGCATTCAAGACTACTGCCGGCAACATAACATTCAACGTCTGGCAGATCTCGTGAAGACACTACAGACATAAACGTAAGAAACCGCGACGCATCTTATGCGACACGGTTTCTTACAAGATTTTTCCTTATAGATATTACTTATCGTCCTACACAGTTAGTCATTCCGGCGAAGGAGGCTGTTTCACAATTCAGGAAAGCAATGGAAATGTCGCCGTCATGCCGGACTCGGTCCGGCATGACACCGAAACTCCCCGGCTTCTAATTAAAGTAATCCCATTTGTTTATCTAGTATAAAATCGCTTTGCGATTTTACACCCGGATATTACACCAAACGGAGAATTTCATGGCCCAGGCACTTTGAGATGAAGCTGTAGTTTGCCTCTTCTGGGTTCATAGACAAAACCTGCCCGCCAATCGGAACGGAATTCTGACTTCTTCTAGAAATGACTTGCCAATAAAGAAGGGGCGGTGCAGCGCCCGGCCCTTCTCGATTGTTTCCTATCTTGATCGCACAAGAGAAGTTTCTCCAAGCGGCAACGCCACGCTTCATAAAATCGCGCAGCGATTTTATACCCGGATATTACACCAAACGGAGAATTTCATGGCCCAGGCACTTTGAGATGAAGCTGTAGTTTGCCTCTTCTGGGTTCATAGACAAAACCTGCCTGCCAATCGGAACGGAATTCTGGCATCTTATAGGAAGGGCTCGCCAATAAAGAAGGGCCGGTACAGCGCCCGGCCCTACTCGATTGTTTCCTATCTTGATCGCACAAGAGAAGCTTCTCCAAGCGGCAACGCCGCGCTTCATAAAATCGCGGAGCGATTTTATTTATATCACTGCCCGAACAGGATTCTCCTTCAAATACTCCAGGCGGTTCAATCCATTGATGTAGGCCTTCGCGCTGGCGGTGATGATGTCCGGATCGGAACCGCGGCCAAGGGTAATCAAGCCGTTTTCTTTCAGTCGGACCGTGACTTCGCCCTGGGCGTCCGTTCCTCCTGTCAGGGCACTGACCGTAAAACGGAGAAGCTCGGATTCGGTACCGGTGAGCTGGGCAATGGTATTGAATGTGGCATCGATGGGCCCATTGCCGTAATCGGCACCCTGAACGGAACGGTCGTGAACCGACAGCTTGACGCTGGCCATGGGAAGTACCGTGTTCCCGCTGGTCACATGGAGATATTCCAGTTTGAAGATGTCGGGCGTCCGGAGTATCCCTTCTGTAACGATGACTTCCAGGTCTTCGTCGACAACCTGCTTTTTCTTGTCCGCCAGTTCCTTGAATTTGTTGAATACCAAATTCAGCTCTTCATCGGAGAGATCATACCCCATATCCTTCAGGCGGGCGCGCAGGGCATGTCTGCCCGAGTGTTTCCCGAGAACCAGCGTGGTGGAGCTGAGGCCCACATTTTCCGGCTTCATGATTTCATAGGTCATGGGATTTTTCAGCATGCCGTCCTGGTGGATACCCGCCTCATGGGCAAAGGCATTGGCGCCGACAACGGCCTTGTTGGGCTGTACGATGATACCGGAGATCATGCTGACCAGGCGACTGGAGGGGTAGATCAGTTTGGTGTTGATGCCGGTGGACATGGGCAAGTATGTGGGCCGGGTGTTGATTGCCATCACCACCTCTTCCAGGGATGTGTTCCCGGCGCGTTCACCGATACCGTTGATGGTCACCTCCGCCTGGCGTGCACCGGCCTGGATGGCGGCCAGGGTGTTGGCGGTAGCCAGTCCGAGATCGTTGTGGCAGTGAACGCTGAGCACTGCTTTGCCGATGTTGGGGACATGCTCCCGAATATAGCGCACCATGTCGGCAAACTCGCTGGGTACTGCATATCCCACCGTATCCGGCAGATTCACGGTGGTTGCGCCGGATTCGATGGCCGCCTCGAAGACTTTGCACAGGAAATCCCAGTCGCTCCGAGATCCGTCTTCAGCGGAGAATTCCACATTGTCTGTCAGGGATTTGGCGTATCGAACGGCCTCCACCGTGGCGGCGAGTACTTCCTCCCGGTTCATGTCGAGTTTATGCTTCATGTGGATTTCGGAGGTGGCGATGAAGGTATGGATGCGCGGTTTTGCAGCATGTTTAACCGATTCCCAGGCACGATCGATGTCTGCTTTTGATGCCCGGGCCAGACCCGCAACTTCCGCCCGGGTGATTTTACCGGCGATCCGGGCGACAGCCTCGGAATCGCCCTCAGAGGCCGCCGGAAAACCGGCTTCAATCACATCGACTCCCAGCTTCTCAAGCTGAACAGCGAGGCGCAGTTTCTCCGCCGTGTTCATGCTGGCCCCTGGAGACTGTTCTCCGTCTCTTAACGTTGTGTCGAATATAATAATACGGTCGCTCATTTTTCTTCTCCCTTATTCCCGGTGTGCCCTGCTTATTGTCGTATCCGGGGAGCTTTTCCCAGCTATTAGGCTCATTCCAGAACTTGCAGATGACCGCCTTCGAAGTCTGTGCCGCAATCACCAAATGCTGTCATTCCGGAAGAGCCCCGCAAGGCGGGACGAGGTCCGGAATCCAGAGAATTTAATGGTTTCTGGATTCCTGCCACCGCAGGAATGACACCAAAAATGTTCATATCTGTTCGATAGAATTGATCGCGCAAACGCCTTTTCCCCGTCATAGCGGTAGAAACACCCCGTTTCCTGGTTGAATTGGAGCGGCAACGCCGCCTTTCATAAAATCGCGCTGCGATTTTATTTGAGCGTATGCCGCAGGGCTGCGGTCGTCCCTGCGGCATTTTCCCATCCTTTGGATCCCATGTTGATTCCTCTGAAGGTCACTCTTTATCGTTTTGGCGTGCCAGCCGGTACTGGAAACTGTCAGCCAGAGCCTGCCAGCTGGCTTCGATGATGTCTGTGGAGACGCCGATGGTGCTCCAAATATTGTCCCGGTCCCGGGATTCGATGTACACACGGACCTTGGACGCCGTGGCAGAGCGTCCGTCCATGACGCGGACTTTGAAATCCACCAAACGCATTTCATCCAGATCCGGATAGAACTGGTACAACGCTTTACGGAGGGCGTTGTCGAGGGCACTGACCGGCCCATGGCCCTCTGCAGCCGTAATTTCTCCCCGGTCCTCGACGGTGATTTTAATGGTGGCATGGGCGCTGCAGGGCTGGTCCCGATCTTTTTCAATGACCACCCGGAATGATTCCAGATCAAAATACGGCCGGAATTGATCGGTAAATTTCTCCATCAGAATGGCCAGCGATCCTTCCGCCACGTCATACTGGTACCCTTCCTGCTCGAGCCGTTTAATTTCTTCGACAATCTTCCGGCTGTCATACCCGTTGCGGGTCAAATCGATGCCCATCTCTTTGGCTTTGTACTCCACGTTGCTTTTGCCGGCGAGATCCGATACCAGGATCCGCCTGCGGTTGCCGACAATCTCCGGTACCATGTGTTCGTACGCCCGGGGTGTTTTCATGACCGCATTCACATGGATGCCGCCTTTGTGGGCAAAGGCGCTTTTTCCAACAAACGGTCTGGATTTGAGCGGCACGAGGTTCGCGGTTTCACTGACAAACCGGGACAGCTTGCGCAGCTTGGCCAGATTTTCGTCGGACATACATGGATACTTCATTTTAAACGCCAGTACCGGAATCACCGAAATGAGATCCGCATTTCCGCAGCGCTCCCCATACCCATTGATCGTGCCCTGAACCATGGTGGCGCCGGCCTGGACCGAAACGATGGAGTTGGCGACAGCCAGACCGCTGTCATTGTGGCAGTGTATGCCGATAGGAACCGGTGTGCCGTTATGGGAGCCGACAAACTCCAGAATATCCCGGGTGGCCGATTCGATATCGAAGGGCAGCGTGCCGCCATTGGTATCACACAATACCAGGGTATCGGCGCCGGCTTCGAGTGCAGCCTTGATGGTTTTGAGGGCATATTCGCGGTTCTCATGATAACCGTCGAAGAAGTGCTCCGCATCGTAGATGATCTCCCGGCCCTCCTTCTTCAGAAATTTCACGCTGTCCCGAATCATGGCCAGATTTTCTTCCCGGGCGTTGTTCATGATCTGTTCGACATGGAGGTCCCAGGTCTTGCCGAACAGTGTGACCACCGGAGTTTCGGCCTCCAACAGGGCGATCAGATTCTGATCCTCATCCGCGGTGATACCCGGCCGTCGTGTCGCACCAAAGGCAGCCAGGCGAGCGTTTTTTAGTGACATTCCCTTGGTCAGATCGAAAAACTGACGATCCCTGGGGTTGGAGCCCGGCCAGCCACCCTCGATATAGTGAATGCCGATATCGTCCAGTCGCTCGGCGATCTTCACTTTTTCTTCTGCGGTGAAATTGACGTCTTCGCCCTGTGTTCCATCTCTCAGGGTCGTGTCGTAAAGCTGGATCGGTTCCATGTTCCCATCCTCTCGGGAAAATCTATGTGTTTAGAATCTTCAGGTTCCGTGGGCTATCGGAACGGTTATCTGCGTCCGTGTATCGAATCACCGGATCCGGCGTTAGGATCACGCCAGGCTATCGGCGATTTTCGGGTCTCAAGGACCGTACCGCCGCTCCTGCGCGCCACATCTCCGATTCGCGGATCTCTTTTAACTCTATCTCGAGCTTTTCTCTGTAGTCCGGAGCGCTGTTGACGTCGAGCACCCGCTGGGTCTCTATGCCGCTGACGACATTCTGATAAAGATCCTCGAATACGGGTTCCACGGCCTTTCGAAACTTGGGTGCCCAATCCAGGGCACCACGCTGGGCAGTGGTGCTGCAGCTGGCAAACATCCAGTCCATGCCGTTTTGCGCGACCAGTCGAATCAGGCTCTGGGTGAGTTCTTCCACGGTTTCATTGAAAGCCTCGCTGGGACTGTGGCCATTTTTCCGAAGCAGGTTATACTGGGCTTCCATGACACCGGCCAGACAGCCCATCAGAACCCCCCGTTCACCGGTCAGATCGCTGTGGACCTCCTTTTCAAAGGTCGTCGGAAACAGGTAGCCGGACCCGATGGCAATCCCCAGCGCAATCGTTCGTTCCCTGGCCCGTCCGGTGGCATCCTGGTGAATGGCGAAACTCGAGTTGATCCCGCTCCCGTCGAGAAAATTGGTCCGCACCGTCCGCCCCGACCCTTTGGGGGCGACCAGGATCACATCGACGTTGTCCGGTGGTATCACGCCGGTCTGCTCTTTGTAGACAATGGAAAAACCGTGGGAAAAGTAAAGCGCGTCGCCGGCATTTAAGCACTCCCGAATCTGCGGCCATGTGGCCACCTGCCCGGCGTCTGAAAGCAAAAATTGGATCACCGTTCCCTGTGATGCGGCTTCCGTCAGGGGAAAAAGTGTTTTTCCGGGAACGAATCCGTCTTCAACAGCCTTATCCCAGGAGGCCCCGCCTTCACGCTGGCCCACGATGACGTTAATGCCGTTATCCCTCAAATTCAACGCCTGTCCGGGGCCCTGGACGCCGTATCCAAGAATGGTCACTGTTTCGTCCCTGAGTGTTTCTCTGGCCTGCTCCAGGGAGAATTCCTCTGAAGTGATGACCTCTTCCACTACTCCGCCAAAATCGATGTTCGCCATGTTACTCCTCTTTCATTGGTAGGGGTCTGTATCTATACCATTTACATCCAGTAATTCAGTAAGGTTCGCACGTTGTTTTCATAAAATCGCCACGCGATTTTATTTTGGTTCCCGACCCAGAGCGAGCGTTCCGGATCGTGCTATTTTCTTGATACCCATCGGTTTGAGCAGGTTAATCAGGGCTTCCAGCTTTTCTTCGGTACCGGTGACTTCTATGATGTAATGCTCCAGGCCGACATCGATGACCTTACAGCGAAAGATATCCACGATCCGAAGAATTTCGGCTCGATGTTCGGGTTTTGCCTGGACACAGATCAACGCCATCTCCCGCTGCACAGATTGTCTGCCCGTCAAATCCCTCAGTTTGACCACGTTAATCAGTTTGCGCAGCTGTTTCATGATCTGTTCGATGGCAGGCTCATCCGCTTTGGTGGTTATCGTTATGCGGGATACCTTTGATTCAATGGTTTCGGCCACGCAAAGGCTTTCGATGTTGTATCCCCGACCGGCAAAAAGTCCGGCCACCCGGCAAAGCACCCCGGGTTCATTGTCCACCAGCATGGTCAACACGTGTCTATCGTCCTCCATCACCATTCTTTCCCTCTGAAAAAAGCTTCATAAAATGATTAGACCAGGAGCATTTCCGTAATAGGTGCACCGGCCGGTACCATGGGGTAGACACACTCTTCCTTTTCCACCACAAAATCCATGACGGTGGTTTTCGGAGAGGCCAGCCCCTTCTTCAGTACATCTTCCACCTCTTCGGGCACGGTGGCCCGAAGACCCAGAGCACCGAAAGCGTCGGCCAGTTTCACGAAATCCGGTGCAAATTCCATGGATGTGCAGGCATAACGTCTTTCATAGAACAGCTCCTGCCATTGCCGCACCATTCCCAGATATCCGTTGTTTAGGATGACCACTTTCACCGGTAGATTGTATTGCATGGCCGTGGCCAGCTCCTGGATATTCATCTGAATGCTGCCGTCTCCTGCGATGTCCACGACCAAACCATCCGGTCTGGCCATCTGCGCTCCAATGGCTGCCGGCAGACCAAATCCCATGCATCCGAGACCGCCGGAAGTGATAAAGTGACCGGGCTTGTCGAAATGGTAAAACTGGGCTGCCCACATCTGATTTTGCCCAACCTCCGTGGTGATGATGGCTTCTCCTTTCGTCATTTCGTACAGCTTTTCGATCACAAACTGGGGTTTGATCGTTTCTTTTTGATCGTACGCCATCCGCGATTCCTGCTTCCATTCCTCGATCTGTTTGAACCAGGGGCGCCTTTCATCCTCAAGACCATTGAAATTTTCCGATTGGATCAGGTGATTCAGTTTTTCAAGCGTGTATCGGCAGTCCCCGACGACGGGTACCGAAACCGGGATGTTCTTTCGTATAGAGGTCGGGTCGATGTCGATATGGACAATTTTAGCCTGGGCCGCAAATGCATCGGTTTTGCCGGTGACCCGGTCATCGAATCGAACCCCGATGGCGAGCAGAAGATCGCATTTGCTCGTGGACATATTGGCCCTGTACGTTCCGTGCATGCCGATCATTCCAAGCCACAGGGGATCGGTTCCGGGAAATGCCCCCAATCCCATAAGGGAGGTGGTTACCGGAATCTGGAGGCGACGGGCAAATTCGGTTAATGCCTCTGCGCCTTTGGACAGAATCACCCCCCCGCCGGCGAATATGACCGGTCGCTTGGCCTTTTCGACCAGTTTCACGACCTTCTTCAGCTGCTTTTCATAGGGTTTGTAGGTTGGATTGTAGGAGCGAAGGTTGATTTCCTGTATGGGTTTGTAGTTGATGACCGTGTTCCCCACATCTTTCGGGATGTCGACGAGCACCGGACCGGGGCGTCCGGAACGGGCGATATGAAATGCTTCCTTGACGGTGCGGGCCAGATCTTCTGTATTCTTCACGAGGTAATTGTGTTTGGTACATGGACGGGTGATCCCGACAATATCGACCTCCTGAAACGCATCATTGCCGATGAGGGGCGTGGGTACCTGGCCTGTAAAGATGACCACAGGGATGGAGTCCATGTACGCCGACGCAATACCGGTAACGGTATTCGTAGCCCCCGGGCCCGACGTCACCAGGCAGACGCCGACTTTGCCGCTGGCCCGGGCATATCCGTCGGCGGCGTGCACCGCCCCCTGTTCGTGGCGTACCAGAACATGCTGGATATCGGTTTTGACCAGTTCGTCATAGATGTCGATCACCGCGCCGCCGGGGTAGCCAAAAATGGTATCGACGCCTTCCTCCTGGAGTACTTTCATCAGGATCTTTGCACCCGTGAGTTTCATGGCAATCCTCGTATGTTTTTACATGTTAGACACATTCGGGCATGACGTTCCATACGCCCGTTGAATATCACGGGGGTCGAAAATGCCCACCGGTCGAGCCTTTCCTGCATGTTCTTTTGGGAAAGGTTTAGCGTAAGTGTTTTTCCCTGAATGTCAATGGCGATGTTGTCGCCTGTCATGGCTTCCCTTTGAAGTAAAAAACCGTTATCGGCGCTGGGGCTGATAACGGTCTCTGTGGTGTTCGGTGGTGATGTACTCAGGCCACTATCAACCCCTGTCCCCGTAGCCCCCAAGAAGGACGACTACGAGGCAAAGAATAAGGTCGAGAATGGCAAGAATCTTCTTCATAAGCATTTCCAAATGGTTACATCAGGCTAATAGAAGATTGCGATACCCTTGTCAAGATAAAATCGCGATGCGATTTTATTAAAGGCGCGTACTCAATCGCAGAGACGCAAAGTTCTCAGAGGGAACCATCTTTTTTCAGAATCCCTGAGAGGGGGATTCTGAAAAAGGGCCGCTATTTTCGTGGATTCAATGAATGTCGGAGAATCATACTTACTTATTCGTCACGTCTGTCACAGGTCAGCTCCTGGATGACGGTTCCGGCAGGCGGGACATGAAAAGATTCCCCTTTGACGCGGTTAACTGGCACTGAACACTCGTGAGGCGCTATTCTGTGATGGTCTTCCGGTAGTCGCAGTCCGGGTTTTGGCAGGAGAGGAAGGAGCCGGATTTTTTCGTGTGCTTTTCGATCAGAAACGGTGCATTGCATTTAGGGCAGGGGGTCGGTACGGGCTTGTCCCAGACGGCGAAGGTGCAGTCCGGATAGCGGTTGCATCCGTAAAAGATCTTGCCCCGTTTTGATGTCTTCTGGACCAGTTCACCGCCGCATTCCTTCTCCGGACAGGAGACGCCGGTCTTTAATTCCGGGCGATCAGCGTTTATGGACTTTGTATTTTTGCATTCGGGAAATCCGCTGCAGGCCAGAAACGAACCGTATTTTCCCTGTTTCTGAACCATGGCCCGGCCGCATTTCTCACACAATTTGTCGGTGACCTCGTCCGGGGGGACTTCTACCGCAATGACGTTTCCCTTTTCATCCCGGGTGTAATTGCGGGAGCACGTGCAGTCCGGATATCCGCTGCATGCCAGGAAGTGGCCGTTTTTCCCCATTTTGATGTGGAGCTCCTTTCCGCACTGGGGACATTTAAGGCCGGTGGACAGTCCGACCCCTTTAACGCTGAGCATCCCCTCAGCGGCCGCATCCAGCGCCTCTTGGAAGGAACCATGAAACTTATTCAGCACATCCAGATATTCGATTTCATCCGATTCGATTTTGTCCAGCTCGTTTTCCATTCGTGCCGTAAATGCCACGTCAAATACATCCGGAAAACTTTTGACAATCAGATCGTTGACAATGAATCCCAGCTCGCTCGGCCGAAAATAACCTTTTACCCAGTCCACATATCCCTTGTCCCGGATGGTGGATAGTATCGCTGCATAGGTGCTGGGTCTTCCGATGCCGTTTTCTTCAAGCTCTTTAACCAGCGACGCCTCCGAAAATCGGGGTGGCGGTTGGGTGAAATGCTGCTTGGGATCCAGCTTATTGACCGTTAACGTTTCACCCTCCGTCAATTCCGGAAGCTGTTCCTTTTTATTGTTCTTTCCGTTTTCGTCATCGGCGGAGGTGTACAGCGCCATGAATCCTTTAAACCGGATAGTCGATCCGCTGGCGTTCAGCCCGTATTCTCCGGCGCGAATGGAAATTGTGTTTTGATCGATCAATGCCGGTGTCATTTGGGATGCCAGGAAGCGCTGCCAGATCAGTCGATAGAGGGCCAGTTGGTCGTCATTGAGATATCGCGCCATGGAATCGGGGGTTCGGGTGGCTGAAGTCGGTCTGATGGCTTCATGGGCGTCCTGGACCTTTTTCCGATTTTTGAAAAAGCGTGGTTTCTCCTCTGCATAGTCCTTTCCAAAGGTATCGCGGATATGGCCAAGGGCCTCAAGGGCGGCTTCATTGGCGATTCGGGTGGAGTCGGTACGCATGTAAGTGATCAGGCCGACCGGTTCTCCGGGGCCGAGCTCGACACCTTCATAAAGCTGCTGGGCAACGGTCATCGTCTTTTTGGCCGAAAACCGGAGTCTTCGAATCGCTTCCTGCTGGAGCTTGCTGGTGATAAACGGGGGCAGAGGATTGCGCTTTTTGGTCCGTTTCACAATTTTATCGACAACAAACGTCTCCTGGCCGAGGTCCTTTAAAATCGCATCTGTTTCCGCCTGGTTTGCGATTCTCAGTTTTTCTCCTGATTTCCTGAGCAGTTTCGCGGTAAGCGGGGGTGGTACCTTGCCTTCCAGGTGCGCGGTGACCGACCAGTATTCCTCCGGCACGAATTTCTGGATTTCCCGCTCCCGTTCGCAGATGATGCGCACCGCAACGGACTGCACCCGACCGGCGCTCAATCCGCTTTTGACTTTTCGCCAGAGCAACGGCGAAATCTGATACCCGACCATCCGATCCAGAATGCGGCGCGCTTGCTGGGCTTCGAACTTGTTGCCGTCGAGCTCCTCCGGAGACTCCATGGCCTTTCGAATGGCTGCTCTGGTTAGCTCGTGGAACAGTACCCGATGGAACTTTCGACCTTTCTTTTTCAGAACATGGGCGGTGTGCCAGGCGATGGCTTCCCCCTCGCGGTCGGGGTCCGGCGCCAGGTAGATATCCGTGATGTCTCCGGCTGCCCGTTTCAGCGTCGTCAATACCTTTTTCTTTCCGGCGATGGTCCGGTACGTCGGATTAAATCCCTTTTCGATGTCAATGCCAAACTCTTTCTGTGGCAGATCCCGGATATGCCCCATGGTGGCGACCACATTATAGTTTTTACCCAGATATTTTTTGATGGTGCGCACTTTGGTCGGCGATTCGACGACTACCAGTCCTTTGTTGCTCACGATCTCACCTTGATTGAGAAGAGTTTTCCAGGGGTCTGCTCGACCATTCCTTTCAGCTCGAGATTCAACAGCACACTAGCAAGTTTTCCGGGTTCAACGGACAGCTTGCGAACCAGATCGTCTATGTGGATCGGGTATGGGCCCAGGAGCCTGCATACTTCCTGCTCTTCAGAAGACAGGGACGGCTGTTTGCCAGCCTCGCTCCGTGGGTGTTCCCTCACCTCCGGCAGGATATGGGACAGCTCGTCCATGACATCCTGGGCATGCTCCACCAGTTTGGCGCCCTCCTTGATGAGCCCGTGGGTTCCGGAACTCTTGAACGAATGGATACTGCCGGGAACCGCATATACTTCCCGACCCTGTTCGGCGGCCAACCTCGCGGTAATCAAAGATCCGCTTCGTTTGCTGGCCTCCACAATGATCGTCCCAAGGCTCATTCCGCTGATAATCCGATTCCGCGCCGGAAAGTTAAATGCTTCGGGGCCGGTTTTCAATGGGAATTCGGAAATAACCGCTCCGTTTTCGGCAATTTGTTCGAAAATCGGACGATTTTCAGGAGGGTAGACACGCTCGAGGCCACTGCCCAAAACGGCGTAGGTCGGGCCACCGCCGGCCAGGGCACCCCTGTGGGCGGCCGTATCGATCCCCCGGGCCATCCCGGATACCACAACCAGGCCGCCCCGGGCCAAATCACTGGAGAGCCGTCGGGTGGTCGTAATCCCGTAATCGGTCGCAATTCGCGAGCCGACCACTGCGATGTTGGCGCTTTTCGGCTCGAGACGTCCATGAACATACACGTAGGGTGGGGGATCTGGAATCTGGCGCAACAATGGGGGGTAAGCCGCATCGGTCATGGGTACCACACGGTATCCCCTTGCCAGTGTTTCTTCCAGGTCAGCCGTGCAATTCTGAGGGAGGGAATGATCTCTGAGGGATCTCACGAGCCGTTGCGACATCCCGTCGACATTCAACAGGGATTCCTTCGGGGCATCGAAAACGGCGCCGGGTGAATCGAAGCGATCGATGAGACGCTTGATCAGATGGTTGCCGATGCCGGGGGTACTTTTTAGACGAAACCAGGATAAGAGATCATCCATAGGTCGTTATAAACAGAATCTCGATAACAAATTCTTATGTCAGAGTCCTTCCAAAATTCGCTGGAAAGGGGGTCCAAGGGACCGAAGATTCAAGGGTTCAAGGATTCAGGGGTTCATCCTTCGACGCGCTGCGCTTGCTCAGGACAAGTGGGTTCAAGGTTCTGGCTAGCGAGGCTGTGTCACAATTTTCAAAACTCGGTGTATTGATGATTTCGTCATTCCGGGCTTGACCCGTGGTTCGACAGATTCGACAAGCTCACTACAGGCAAGCTCACCACCCTGAGCAACGTCGAAGGGGAATCCAGGTCTTTTTAGATAGTTACGTTGCTGGATGCCGGTCATAGGTTCCGTCTTCAGCGGAGATCAAGAGCGGCATGACAGACACATTTTCGGTTTAGTTTCTAATTACGACACAGCCTCTATCTGGGGGACCTCCCCTGCCAAGCCAGCAGCATCGGACTGGCAACATAAATCGAAGAGTAGGTTCCCACGAGGACGCCAACGATCAAGGCAAAGGCAAAATCATGAATGATGCCTCCGCCCAGCACGAACAGCGAGACCACCACAATCAATGTGGTCAGGGACGTGAGAATAGTTCGACTCAACGTTTCGTTCACGCTTCGATTAATGATAAAGTCGAGCGGATTTCGCTGATGTTTGCGTACGTTCTCCCGAATCCGATCGAACACGATAATCGTATCGTTCAGTGAATACCCGATGATGGTCAACAAAGCCGCGATGATCGGTAGTGTGAATTCTTTACCAAAGATGCAAAAAATGCCCACTGTGATCGTGACATCGTGGATCAGTGCCACGATGGCTCCCATGGCATAACGGAGTTCCAGAAACCAGAACAGGATCAACGTGACGATCAGGGCCGACAACATGAGAAATGGAACGCTGACTTGAAATAACGACAGCACGTAGACGGCCCCTGCCAGTGCGGCTGCCATCACACCGCTGAGCATCCATTTCAATTCGAAGCGGCCGGAAATATAGATTGTGATAAATAACAAGGCGTAGAACATGGCGAAAAGCGCTTTTTCCCTGAGATCCTGTCCCACCTGGGGACCGACCATTTCCACCCGTCGGATTTCCACAGGTGTGCCGGTGGTTTCGGAAAGTGCTTTTTCAACCCTTCCGGAAAACCTCCCGGATGTTTCCACGGATGCATCCAGCCGGATCAAAAACTCGTTGTCACTCGCCTCTCCAAACGTCTGAACCGATGCCGTACCCACATCGATGCTGCTCAAGCCCGATTTGACCGCGGCCGTTTCCACGGGGGCGCTAAATTTTACCTGCACCACTGTGCCACCGGCGAAATCGATTCCATACTTAGGGCCTTTGTTGATGACCAAAGAACCGATGCTGATGAGGATCATTAACAGCGACAGCGCAAAGGCGATTTTTCGCTTCCCGATAAAATCGATATTGATATCCGATTTGATGAATTGCATGTAAAAGGTCCTTATAAAATCGTGGTACGATTTTATGAAACGCGGCTGCGCCGCTCAGTTCAGATACTCAGTCGTTTGACCCTCCACCGGGTCAGGAGGGTATCGAAAATGGATCGGGACAGAACCAGGGCCGTAAACAGGCTCGAGATCACACCAAGACTCAACGTTACGGCAAACCCTTTGACGGGTCCGGTTCCGAATTGAAAAAGCACCAGGGCCGCAATCAGTGTTGTCACGTTGGCGTCCAGAATGGTCAGCGACGCGCGGCTGAATCCGGCATCCACTGCGGCCCGTGGGGTTTTCCCCAATGAGAGTTCTTCCCGGATTCGCTCGAAGATGAGCACATTGGCGTCCACGGCCATGCCGATGGTTAGGATGATACCCGCAATACCCGGAAGGGTCAGCGTTGCTCGGAATCCGGCAAGGCCCCCGGCAATCAGGATAATATTCAAAATTAACGCGATATCGGCGATCAGACCGGCGCCCTGGTAGTAGACCACCATGAACAGGACCACGATGACGCCCCCGACAATCATGGAAATCAATCCCTGCCGAATCGAATCTGTGCCCAGCGACGGTCCCACCGTCCTTTCTTCAAGGATGGTCACCGGCGCCGGAAGAGCACCTGCCCGAAGCACGATGGCCAGGTCTCGTGCGGTTTCAGCCGTAAAATTTCCGGTGATGCGAGCCTCTCCACCGGCGATCCTTTCCTGGATGACCGGCGCGGAGTAGACTTTGTCATCCAGAACAATGGCCAACCGCCGTTTCACATTTTCCCCGGTAATCCGTTCGAAAATCCGAGCGCCCTTGCGGTCGAATGTAATGGACACATACGGCTCGTTGTATTGAGAGTCTATCTGAACCCGGGCATCCGTTAAATAAGCTCCGGTCAGGAGGGTCCGCTTTTTGAGGAGGTACGGCGTTTTCACCACACGTCGGGTTTCAGGATCTTTCTGCACTTCATACAGGACCTGGGTGCCCGGCGGCATGGCCCCCGCCAGCGCCTCCCGCGGGTCCATGGTTTCATCCACAAGCTTGAACTCCAGCAGCGCTGTCCGGCCGATCAAGTCTTTGGCGCGATCCGTGTCCTTTACACCGGGAAGCTGTACCAAAATCCGCCGATCGCCTTGTTTTCGGATGTCCGGTTCGGATACACCGAATTGATCGATCCGGTTTCGGATGGTTTCCAATGCCTGGTCCACCGCCAGGGTCTTGATGTGTTCCTGATCCCGCTCCGGCAGATCCAGAACGAGACTCAGATTGTCACTGGCCGATGTTCTACTCTGCTCCCGAAGGCCCGGGAATTCATCGTTGAGAAGGGTTTCGAATTTGTCGATATTTTCACGACCGGAGACATTCACAGCGATCTGGATACCGTTTACCTTAATATCCGCCAGTCGAATCCGCTGTTTACGCGCCAAGGAGCGCATTTCCTGAAATAGTCGCTCAATCGTGCTTTCGACCGCTTTCTCCGTATCGACTTCCAGAACGAGGTGCATTCCTCCCTGGAGGTCGAGTCCCAGGTTGATTTTGGTGTTCGGCCAGATACCCGGCTTGAACGCCGGCAGCAGATAAACCGTTGCCGTGACGATGACAGCCGCAATCAGAACGAATCTCCATGAAATTTTCTTCAACGTTGCGTCCCTCTGTTTAGCTGACACAGACGGTGTGATTTGTGGACCGGACTGGTTCTTTGGAAGGCCAGCCCTGGACGTGGATAATCCCTACCACATGCCTTTTCCGTCCGGTATACGCATGCCAAAGCCCCGACACATGTCTTGTTGCACGTCTCGGGGCTTTTTTAGTGTGAGACCTATTTTTTTGTTTTCTCGGACCCGGATTTTTCCTCTTTAGGCTGTGCTGTCTGCTGGAAAAGAGCAGAAACACTGCCCCGGTTGACTTTAACACGAACTTTGTCCGCAATCTCTACGGTTAACGTCGCATCTGTTATGCCGGTGATGCGTCCGTGAAGCCCTCCGGAGGTAATGATTCGATCCCCTTTTTTGAGGTTATCGATCATCTGTCGGTGTTCTTTATTCTTTTTTTGCTGCGGGCGAATCAGCAGGAAATAAAAGATGACGAACATCAGGATCAGGGGGACGAATGCACCGAACCCACCCTGGCCTTCTGCGCCACCTCCCTGGCCCATGGCATAGGCGATATCAAACAACGGTAAACCTCCTTATTCTATTTCTGTTGGCGGCAAGCGTTGCAACGCCGCCACATTCAACCTGCATGCGTCCCCGCTGATGGCGGGGATAATATGTTGGCCCGGCCCAATAATGGCAGATCAATTTTTCAACAAACGGAGCGGCGCAGCCGCGTTTCATAAAATCGTGAAGCGATTTTATTCGGAAAATGGCGCACATATACTGCAAATTGCCCGGTCCGTCAATACAATCGTTTTTTTACCGGTATTTTGCACCAAAACCTGAAAAGATTTCATGCCATGTTTGAGTCTACCGGTACATGACACCAGGTGGAGGCTGTCATGGGCGAGGCACTTCGAGGTGAAGCTGTAGTCCGACTACCGCGAACCTCGAATAACAAAGGCCATGGCAGTCTCCGCCTGGCCCGGCTTGTGGGGTCGAAGCTCTAAGAGCGAAGCCCCAAGGGTGAAATCTTTTCAGATCGCTTGTAAAACCTACTCGCCATTAAAAAAAATCGCGAATCGAGAAATTCCATGATATCGATCACTAACTCGATAACGCCCTTTTGCACCACAAGCTGAAAAGATTTCATGCCATGTACCGGTAGAGCGTTATCCCTCTGACTGTACCCAGATATTTTCGCCATCGAATTCGATTCGATCGACGTTTGAATAATCGATGCTGTCCAGCAATTCGAATATGCGGTCCATATTGTAGACGACGATCTTGCTCTGGGGATAAATAAGGTGCAAATCGAAATCGAGTTCCCGCTTTTTTATATTGTAAATGTATACCAAGTCCTCGGAAAATTTAAGCAATTTTCCGATGCCGGAGCTAAGACCACGATGGTTCGGCTCATCGGCCTTGGGGGATAGGGTGATGCCCCGATTGGCATAATATTCCTTCAGAAATTGAAAATGGATATTCCATATATTGTCCCCTGGTTGAACCACATGAAGACCATAGATATAGGGCTTTTCCAAGGCCTTGCCGCTAAGGTCTTTTTCGATGACATCGCCCCTGTCGAGACGTATTTTCTCAGTGATTTCCTCCATGGACACCGTGGCATCACCGATTTTCACGGTTTCTTCCGACGTCACGATGATATCGACCCCTTCTTTCATACCGTATTCCGCTTTACGTTCCGCCATCAAATCTTCCGTCGGGGTATCTTTCTGGGCGTTGTCAAAGGCAATCAGGGGTTGCTTTTTAACGGGGACTCGAATTTCCTCCGGTTCAGGGGAAGGGGGGGGCGGCTGTGGTTTCGGGTACAGCAGCCAGCCGAGGATGCCGGCGACCAGAACAATGGCAAGGCCGGCGATGAGCAGTATGGTTGTTTTTCTGCCGGATGATTTTTTTTCGTCGGACATGGCGCATTCCTCCCATGATTGAAAAAGGCTATTGCTGCCAACCGAACGTGCATTTTACGGTTATTGGTTCCACGGATATGTATTTTTGGTCATTTGATTATTTGGATATGTTTTGGAATTCGAGTTTTCTGATTTCGAATTTAGTGTCATCATTGCATGTATGGTTAAGCAAAACCGATCACGATGGACGGTGCCAATAGATCCCGGATCAGGCCTCTAATGGCTTTCTATCTCACTCTCCCCCGGCACCAACTCCTTGCTGCCTTTGAGAACAATTTGCAGATCACGACGCTCTTCTATGTCCAGAAGATCCCGCCGTTTCTTGTTCAGAATATAGTCAGCCACTGCCAGGGGAACAACTCCGGCGATCACCGAGACTTCCCCCTTCAAGGTCTCGAGGCGGAGCTTTCGGAGAAACCCAAGGGCCAGGGTCTCGATAGATGGAATGAAAGCCTTCCCGTGGCAGTGGGGGCAGGGGACCATACTGCCAAAGGAGATCGATGGGCTCATCCGCTGCCGAGACATCTCCAGGAGGCCGAACTGTGAAATCCGACCCACGCGGGTCCGAGCCCTGTCTGCACGGACGGATTTCTTAAGCGCCCGCTCGACTTCCGCTTTGTGCTTGGGTTCCTTCATGTCGATAAAATCAACGACGATCAGTCCGCCAAGGTCCCGAAGCCGAAGCTGTCTGGCAAGCTCTTCGGCCGCTTCCAGATTCGTCATCAGCGCCGTTTTCTCAATGGATGACTTGTGCATCCCTTTCCCGGAATTGACATCGATGGACACCATGGCTTCAGTCTGTTCGATCACAATGGTTCCACCGGATTTCAGCCCGACACGGCTTTCAAATACCGAAGAAATTTGCTCCTCAAGCTGGTGTTTCGTGAATATGGGCTTGGCGCCCTTGTACAGCCGGACGATTTTGGTGTGCTTTGGGGAAATGATCTGCAGGAAATCTTTTACTTCCTGGTAAACATCGGCGTTATCGATGAGAATCTCGGCGACATCGGGTGTGAAATAGTCCCGGATAAATCGAACGGCCAGGCTACGTTCTTTGTAGAGGATGTCCGGTGACTTGTGTCGAATTCCCTTTTTTTTGATATTGTTCCAAAGACGCATCAGATAGCTGAGATCCTTGTTCAGGCGCGTCTTGGTGCAGTCCCGTCCGGCGGTACGCACGATCAGGCCATACCCATCGGCAAGCTTTAGACGGTCGATGACGCTTCGGATTTGGGTGCGTTCTTTTTCCCCTTCGATCTTTCTCGAGATGCCGACGGTTTTGCTGCCGGGCATGAGCACCACATACCGGCCGGGCAGGGAGATGTAGGTGGTCAGCATTCCCCCCTTGTTCATGATCGGTTCTTTTGTGACCTGGACCAGAACCTCCTGCCCACGCTTGAGCAGATGCTTGAGATTGCGTTCGCCGGGCTGTCCGTCCTGGAAATAGTCACTGTGGATCTCGTGTTTTTGGAGGAATCCATGGCGCTCGGCGCCATAGTCCACAAAAGCGGCCTGGAGACCAGGTTCGATGCGGGCTACGATACCCTTGTAAATATTGCCTTTTGTGATCTCACGGGTGGCGCTTTCAATATGAAAGCCCTCCAGTTTGCTGTCTTCAACAATAGCGATGCGGCACTCTTCGGTGTCGAGTGCATTGATAAGAATTTTGCGTATCATATATTCCTTCTGGTTATGATGGTTTGTCCAATGAGGGGTCAATCAGCGCGGGTCCGGTACCAAATGGCGGTATACCATTGGTTTTCATAACATCGTGCAATGATCTTATAATGAGAACGGCCAATCCAAGTCAAACGATTTCTGTAGCCGTCTTGATCCTCTCGTCAACAACGGAGATAGCTGTTGGCCGCCACTTGCCATTTAACCGCGAATATGGCAATGAGTTGTGTCATTTACCGTAAATCGCACCTGACCTGTATTGAGCGGCGCAGGTGCGTTTTATAAAATCGTTTCACGATTTTATATGGAGAAGATGCACACTGAGGTTATTCACCGATGGTTGAAAAATACGATCCTAAAAAATTAGAGCGAAAATGGCAGGACTACTGGGAAGCTGAAAGTCTGTTCAAAGTCGACGAGGATCCCGATAAAGACAGCTATTACCTGCTTGAAATGTTTCCGTATCCTTCCGGAAAAATACACATGGGGCATGTCCGGAATTACACCATCGGTGATGTGGTGGCACGGTATAAACGGATGCGGGGGTTTAACGTGCTCCATCCCATGGGTTGGGATGCATTCGGGATGCCGGCTGAAAATGCCGCTATCGCCAATAACTCGCACCCGGCCACCTGGACATATGCGAATATTGATATGATGCGTTCCCAGCTCAAGCAGATGGGATTTTCCTACGATTGGGACCGGGAAATAGCGACCTGCAGACCGGAATACTACCGCTGGGAGCAATGGCTCTTTCTGGAAATGTATAAAAAAGGCATGGCCTATCGGAAGGAGTCTTTTATCAACTGGTGTGAATCGTGTCAGACTGTTTTGGCTAACGAGCAGGTGGAGGCCGGACTTTGCTGGCGCTGCGGTGAGATGGTCCGTCAGAAGAAACTGTGGCAGTGGTTTTTCCGCATCACCGATTTTGCCGAAGATCTTCTGGTTTACTGCGATAAGCTGCCGGGATGGCCGGATAAGGTCATCACCATGCAAAAGAACTGGATCGGCAAGAGCATCGGGGCCGAAATACATTTTCCCATAGGCGACTCCGAACAGATAATTCCGGTGTTTACCACCCGCCACGATACAGTATTCGGGGCAACGTTCATGTGCCTGGCTCCGGAACATCCCCTGGTTATCGAACTCTCCCGGGGAACCTCCCAGGAGGCCGCCGTAGATGCCTTTGTTGAACGCATGGCGCTCCAGGATCGTTCCAGCAAGGCCGTGGAAACCTATGAAAAAGAGGGGGTATTTATCGGGAGATACTGTCTCAACCCCATGAACGGCAGGCAGATGCCCATTTATACGGCAAACTTCGCGCTGATGGAATATGGCACCGGGGCCGTCATGTGTGTACCCGCCCATGACCAGAGGGATTTCGAGTTTGCTAAAAAATATGGCCTCGACATTGTCGTGGTCGTTATGCCGGAGGATGAACTTCTCGATGCCGGGACGATGACCGAGGCCTATGTCGGTGACGGAACCATGACCCATTCGGGACAATTTGACGGCATACCCAACAGAGAGGCCATGGACGCCATTGCCGATACCCTGGAACAGGAAGGGAAGGGGAAGAAGACCGTCAGTTTCAGACTCCGGGATTGGGGTATATCCCGACAGCGGTACTGGGGGGCTCCGATCCCCGTGATCCACTGTCCGGAGTGCGGGGTTGTTCCCGTGCCGGAACAAGATTTACCCATTGTGCTGCCGGAGGATGTGGACATGCTGGAGGGGGGAAAATCTCCCCTGCCGACGCTGGAATCCTTTACTCGGACGACGTGCCCCGACTGCGGGAACTCCGATGCACGGCGAGAAACCGATACCATGGACACGTTTGTGGAATCCTCATGGTATTTCGAAAGGTATTGCAGCCCCCGCTGGGACACGGGGATGTTTAATACGGCTGCCGTCGATTACTGGATGCCGGTCGACCAGTATATCGGGGGCGTGGAACATGCCATACTGCATTTACTCTATTCCCGGTACTATACGCGTGTGCTTCACGAGTTCGATCTGGTCTCTTTCAAAGAGCCCTTCACCCGCCTGTTAACCCAGGGAATGGTGTGCAAAGAGACTGTCTCATGTTCGGATCATGGGTTTCTGCTACCGGAGGAAATTGCAGGGGATGATGGACATCGCAACTGTGGGATCTGCGGCAAGCCGGTGATTCTTGGACGAGTGGAAAAGATGTCCAAGTCAAAGAAGAATGTGGTGGACCCGAACCTTCTCCTGGAAAAATTCGGAGCAGACACAACGCGGCTGTTCTGTCTTTTCGCTGCACCCCCCGAGCGGGATCTGGAGTGGAGCGAACAGGGCGTCGAGGGGGGCTCGCGATTCTTAAACCGGGTGTGGCGTCTTGGTGCCGGGATGATGAAGATCATCCGGGAGGAAACGGCCTTTGACGGCAGCCCCCGGGAACTCGATGGTGAGCTTCGGCCTCTTTATGTGAAGACGCATGAGACCATCAAGAGGGTAACCATTGACATCGAAGACCGATTCCATTTCAACACAGCCATCAGCGCCGTCATGGAACTGGTCAACACCATGTACGGGTGTGACGACAAACGCACGCATCCTCTGTGGGGATCCGTCATGAGACGCGCCATGGAAACGGTGGTTCTCCTGTTGTCTCCTATCGTACCCCACTTTACCGAAGAGCTCTGGTCTCAACTCGGCCACGATGAGAGCGTTCTACTGGCCAATTGGCCGGGCTACAGGGATGAAGTCCTCGTTAAGGACGATCTGTTGATCGTCCTCCAGGTTAACGGTAAACTCAGAAGCCGCCTGACCGTATCCGCAGATATCGATGAGTCCGAACTCAAAGAAAAAGCCCTTGCCGATGAGCGAGCGCAGAAGTTCATTGCCGGCAAAGACGTGAAAAAGGTCATCGTGGTCAAGGGGAAGCTGGTCAACATCGTCGTATGACGGTGATTTTGGATTTCTATAGAAAAGAAATAACCTCTCACAGAGCTCACAGAGAGCACAGAGAAAAGATTCTCACCACAGAGACACAGAGAGCACAGAGAGTTTTTATCTGTTTCCTGAATCGGCATCTCCCGATTCAGGAAACCCGCTCAGCACTGCGTGCAGCCCGGCATCGATATCTTGCCAAGTCCTCTGCAACTATGGCATGAGGAGTTGGCACACAGCGAGCGTTCAAATTTTGACCAATATCCCGGAGGGATTGAGCAACTTTTTCCAATTCGGTATCTCCCGAATTGGCAAAAAATCTCACTGATCTCTGTGGTGAATTCGATTTATCTTTTCAATCCTCTGCGGCCTCTGTGAGCTCTGTGAGATATTAATTTGGCAGCAACCGGCCAACGGGCCAACGGGCCCACGGGCAAACGGACCCACCGGGCTTCGCTCTTCGAGCTACGACCCGGCAGGCGGGCAAACGGAGTCATACCATGCAATCTAACCTCACCCGAAAGATATCGTCCTATCCCATTCGAGCACTTGTTCTCACATCATGTATCGCTCTGCTGGTAATATCCTGCGGGTACGGATTCACCGGGACCGGGGACTTTCCGTTTAACATCGAAAAACTCGCGGTGGAAAATCTACAGAACAAAACTTCTGAAACCGGGTTGGAGAACAATATGACTTCGGATTTGACACGCGAGTTGACTCGCAGCGGAAAAGTCCGAATCACCTCAAAGAGCGAGGCGCAGGGCATTTTGAGCGGCACCATTACCGCCTTGAATGAGACGACGATTTCCCGAAGGGGTACGATTACCGCTAACGCACGCCGGGCGCAGATTTTTATCGACTTAGAGCTCGAGGACATGGAGGGAAACATCCTGTGGACCGCCAACAGCCTCACCGATTTTGAGACCTATGAGGTCGCAGACGATTTGGCGATCACGGAAGCCAATAAACGACAAGCCATCGGAATACTGACCAGAAGGTTGGCGGAGAGGGTGGTGAATAGGCTCACCGAAGACTTCTAGAAGTGTTCTGAAAAGCTCCCCTAATGCCCACTATCTTTGTTGGGCAGCAGGGCTCAATCCTCGAAATATTACAGATATTCCTCCGGTTGAGCCCTTCTGCCACGCCGCGATTCTGGGCATGATTGAAGCTTTTCAAAACACTTCTCCGATTGAAAGACGGTATACCAATGCCAGCGTGCCGGAGTCATCGGAATCGGTATCGGGTTCGGAATCGGTATCGACTTCGAAAATAACTGTCCTGTCTCGATTCCGATACCGAAAGCGATCCCGACCCCGAGCATCTATGGATGCGCACTCTCTCGACACGCTGTTGTGTTGACAGAAACACGCTTCACTTAAACGGAACATGTTTTCTGCAATTGCTATAAATCACGGGGTGCATATCGCCATAAAGGCCTCAATTCGGTGAGATGCACGGGATGGATGTGATTAGAAAAGCTCCTCTCATACCCAATATCTTTGTTGGTCAGGAGCGCTCAATCCTCGAAATATTACATATATTCCTTCGGTTGACCCCTTCTGCCTCGCCTTGATTCTGGGCATGATTTAAGCTTTTCAAAACACTTCTCCGATTGAGAGACGGTATACAAATGCCAGCGTGCCGGAGTCATCGGAATCGGTATCGGGTTCGGAATCGGTATCGACTTCGAAGATAACCGTCCTGTCTCGATTCCGATACCGATAGCGATCCCGACCCCGAGCA
>Ga0049114_1000075_pt1 | contig 24897 bp, 20 predicted proteins | sample WorMettanBELIZE2_FD_55211 | JGI IMG/M metagenome (GOLD analysis project Ga0049114, IMG submission 55211) | Marine gutless worms symbiont microbial communities from Max Planck institute for Marine Microbiology, Germany - Olavius tantulus BELIZE.2 | ecosystem: Host-associated > Annelida >... | reverse complement strand
CACGCTGAATGGTTATCGGAACGTGGCATTGAGAACAGCAGCATCAAACGGGCGTACCGGAATCGACCGTTGGGCAAAGAAGATAAACAATTTAACCGGTTCCCCTCAGGCGCGCGAAGCCTTGTGGAGCGTGTGTTTGGTGTACTCAAGCAACACTAGGATGGCGCAAGCCCGTTACGTGGGAATGAGCCGAAATCGAACACGGTTTGACTTGATGTATGTGGTTTACAACATCAAACGAGGGTTAAAGTAAAACAGCGCGGGAAATACCCAGAATCAGTCAAAAGGCAGATGAATTCAGGTTCGTTAGAACAAATAACGAGCAGCTGGTTGATTGAAAAAACGGGGGGCTTAATAAATTGGAAATTTACGCATCGCGCAAAGGTCTCAAAGAACAAAACTATAAGCAGGTCTCCAGTGTGCCACAATGCAAACGACCGCTGGCAGGATGTCGGCGTTTGCAGTACTGGTTATTTTATCGCTAAAGATCCCTCGCTACGCTCGGGATGACAGCGCCCTAGGGTCGAGATGACAGAGACTGGTTTTACCAGAAAATTTTGTGAAACCGCGTACTAGTGCAAATGATGCGGTTCGCTGCCTACTTGTGCGTCCCTGCACGCGGACGGGCGCTCAATACAGCCTACGCTTTGCCGCCAGCAGCCCACTGTTGATGGGCACGCTGCGCTTTGTGCACCCTCAGCAGCCGCGGTCCGGGAACCTCCGCGGAATGACCGAGACCTTAAACCATCCTGATGGACGCTTGCTTTACCCATCCTACGGGCCCTCGAATGTTATCATTCGGATTCGACTGGCTCTGGTTCGCCGAGGAGGATCTGTCTTGAAGTTCACTGTCGATAAGTTCCGCGCCTGGAAGAACAAGTGTGTCACCTTGCTCGGCATGTCCGGTGTCGGGAAGACCCATCTCTCGACCCTGCTACGGCATCAGGACTGGTTTCACTACTCGGGTGACTATCGGATCGGGACCCGGTACCTGGATGAGCCCATCCTCGACCTGATCAAGAGCCAGGCCATGCAGATACCCTTCCTCAGGGAACTGTTGCGATGCGATTGGATCTTCGTGCGTAACAACATCAAGGTGGACGACTTAGGGCCGGTGTTGAGCTTCATCGGTAAACTCGGGAATCCGGAGCGCGGGGGGCTCCCGCTCGGCGAGTTCAACCGCCGCCAGGCCCTGTACAGGGACGCGGAGATCCTGGCCATGCAGGATCTACCCGAGTTTGTGTGCAAGGCGCAGGAGATCTACGGCTACCGCCACCTGGTCAACGACGTCGGCGGCAGCTTGTGCGAGCTTGACGAGCCGGCAGTGATCGATCTGCTCGCCCGTCACAGCCTGATCCTCTATATCCGGGTCCCAGCCCAAGACGAGACCATGCTCATCGAGCGTGCCCAGGCCGATCCCAAGCCGCTCTACTATCGACCGGAGTTCTTGAAAACCGCGGTCAAGGATTACCTGGCGTTGCACCGCCTGGAGTTTGTGGCCCAGATCGATCCGGACGACTTCACGCGTTGGGTCTTTCCCCGGCTCTTCCACGCCCGGATTCCCAGATACGAGGCCATCGCCGGACCCCACGGCTACCAGGTAAGCGCCACGGAGGCGATGCAGGTGCGTGACGAACGGGACTTCTTGAGCCTGCTCGAGCAGGCCATCGCCCGCAAGGGGGTCTGACATGCCGATCGTCGCCAATACCGATCTCCCTACGTTCGAGCATCTGCGCCGAGAGGGCCAATCCATCCTGGAACCGGACCGGGCGTTGCAGCAGGATATCCGTGAGCTGCACATCGGGCTTTTGAACATGATGCCGGATGCGGCCCTGGCGGCCACGGAGCGGCAGTTTCTGCGCCTCATCAACGAGAGCAACCAGATCGCCCAGTTCTATGTCTACCCTTTCACCCTGGACGCGCTGAAACGATCCCCTGCGGCCCAGGCGCACATCGACCGTTATTACCGGGATTTCGATCGCCTCCGGGCAGAAGGACTGGACGCGCTCATCATCACCGGTGCCAACGTGAGCCATCCCAATCTAGCGGACGAGCCCTTCTGGCAGCCGTTGATCGAAGTCATCGGCTGGGCCTTCGGGCATGTCACCTCCATCCTCTGTTCCTGCCTCGCCACTCACGCCGTGCTGCAATTCCATTACGGCCAGCACCGCCACCCCTTGCCCGGCAAGCGTTGGGGGATCTACCCGCACCGAGTGGTCGACAGACAGCACCCTTTGGTCAACGATGTCAACACCCTGTTCGACGTCCCTCACTCACGCTTCAACGAAATCGGCCGCGACCAGTTCGATGCCGCGGGACTGCACGTGCTAGTGGAGAGCGACGAGGCCGGCGTGCATCTCGCGGTGAGTGAAGACGGGTTCCGAATTGTCTTCTTCCAGGGTCACCTGGAGTACGATACCGCCTCCTTGCTCAAGGAATACAAGCGCGAGGTCAATCGCTTCGCCGCCGGGCAGAGGGACGACTATCCCCCCTTCCCGGAGTACTACATCGGAATCAGAGACCGCGCTATCCTCGATGAGCATCGGGAGCGAGTTTTTGCCGCCCGGAAGCGCGGCCACGAGCCGCCGGCGTTTCCCGAAGCGCATATCGTCACCGGCCTCGACAATACCTGGCACGACACCGCCGAAGGTGTGGTAGGCAACTGGATCGGCAAGATCTACCAGCTTACCAACAACGACCGCCGTATCCCCTTCATGGACGGCGTGGACCCCCAAAACCCGCTCGGCCTGGATCGATAGCAATCCTGCAAGCAATCGGTATGCGCTTGCCCTGGCTCGCGTGTATCTTAGGGGTCCAACGGCAGCTCGACCGAGACGGCGAGGGAGGCCGCGACCAGGGCCGGCCGCACCAGGCGCGTTCCGTGACGCAGTACCAGGTGCGAGCCGATCCGGGCGCCGGGAGTCCAGGTCGGATACCCGGGGGGAGAACAGGAAATACAAAGCGAAGGCAATCAACAGCAAGGGGACGATGCGGGCCAGCAGATCGCCCCCTAGGCGCTGGACCAGCAGGGCGCCGGCGGTGACCCCGAGGAAGGTGCAGACCATGGAGAAGGCCGCCAGGCGCAGATCGACGGCGCCCTTATGGATGAAGTGAGCGGTGGCGGTAAAGCGGCCGAAGATGATCTGGGCCTTGTTGGTGGCCAAGGCAGTAGAGAGCGGGCACCGAGATCAGCCTACCGCCGCCGGCGATGGTGTCCACCAGACCGGCGAGTAGGGTAAGGACGAAGAGGATGAGCGCAGTGTCGAGGGCAATCACGGTCCTGGTTGAAAAGCATGTCAGGGGCACTTAGTTTAGCTGCTGCCCCCGTTGTCAGCTCGTCGTTTTCCATGCTCGCACTCGCCGTCAGAAAGCTCGTCAAGGTCTACCGCAACGGCCAGCAGGCCCTGAATGGTGTGGACCTGACAGTGGACGAGGGTGACTTTTTCGCCCTGCTCGGACCCAACGGCGCCGGCAAGTCGACCCTGATCGGCATCGTGGCTTCTTTGGTCACCAAGACCGAGGGGGAGGTACGGGTCTTCGGCCATGACCTGGATCGGGAGCCGGGGCTGGTGAAGGCCAGCCTGGGCCTGGTGCCCCAGGAGTTCAACTTCAACCTGTTCCTCCCGGTCATCGAGGTAGTTCTAAATCAGGCCGGTTACTATGGCATCCCGCGGCGCGAGGCCAAAGCGAGGGCGGAATACGCGCTGTGCCAGCTCGATCTCTGGGACCGGCGGGACTCGGAGATGCGGGTACTGTCCGGAGGCATGAAACGGCGCCTGATGATCGCCCGCGCTCTGGTGCACCGGCCACGGCTATTGATCCTGGACGAACCCACCGCCGGGGTGGACATCGAGATCCGCCATTCTATGTGGAGTCTCTTGCGTGCGCTCAATACCGGCGGTACCACGATCATTCTCACCACCCACTATCTGGAGGAGGCGGAGAGTCTGTGCCGCAACATCGCTATCATCAATGGCGGCCAGATCGCGGAGAGCGTGGATATGGGAGCCCTGCTCGGCAGGTTGAAGACCCAAACCTTCGTGCTCGATCTCAAGGGGCGGCTGAGGCAGCTACCGCGGCTCGAGGGATTCGTGCTCAAGCAGCGCGACGACTATACCCTGGAGGTGGAAGTGGCCAAAGACACCAGCATCAATAACCTGTTCGAGGCTCTGTCGCAGGCCGGCGTCGAGGTCGTGGGCCTGCGCAACAAGCAGAACCGGCTCGAACAGTTGTTCCTGACTCTGGTGGAAAACGATAAGCGCGGTGGGGATATACTGGCATGAATCGCCGGCGGTACTACTGGGTCGCCTTCTCCACCCTTCTGGTCAAGGAGATTCTGCGCTTCTCCCGGATGTGGGTGCAGACGGTGCTACCCTCGGTCGTTTCCACGGCCCTTTACTTCGTGATCTTCGGTCAGCTCATCGGCAAGCGCATCGGACCCATGGACGGTTTCGCTTATCTGGACTTCATCGCCCCCGGCTTGGTGCTGATGGCGGTCATCACCAACGCCTACTCCAATGTGGCGAGCTCTTTCTATTTGAGCAAATTTTCCCGCTATGTGGAAGAGCTGTTGACCGCCCCCGTTCCCAATTGGGTGATCTTGACCGGCTTCGTCGCCGGCGGTGTCGCTCGGGGGCTAGTGGTCGGTATCGTTATGACTCTGGTGGCCCTGGTCTTTACCCGGTTCCAGATCCACAGCTATGGCGTGACCATGCTGATATTCGTACTCACCGCCATGCTGTTCGCCCTCGGAGGATTCATCAATGCCGTCTATGCCAACGACTTTGATGACATCTCGATCATCCCTACCTTCGTGCTCACGCCTCTGACCTATCTGGGAGGGGTCTTTTACTCAATCGAGCTATTGCCAGCTTTTTGGCAGAACCTATCCCTCGCCAATCCGGTGCTCTACATGGTCAATGCCTTTCGCTTCGGGTTGCTGGGGGTGAGCGACATCCCCGTGGGCGTGGCCTTCGTGATCGTGCTGGGCTTCATCGCCGTGCTGGCCCTCTACAGCCTCCACCTGCTGCACCGCGGCGTCGGCATCAAGACCTGAAAGGCTGTCTGGTTGAAAGCTGAATGATTTGGCGCTAATTGGGAGACCGGACGTGGCTGGAAGCAAGTCGGGTTGACCGGGCAAAGGGCGTAGGATGCGGTGCGCGCGGTGGTTCCGAGCTTGCTAGCCAATGCACATATTCCCCGCGCGAACCGCATTGATGAATGGTCCGTGCCCAACCCGTCGGACACACTCACCGGCCCGGATCGAAATCGTAATTGAATCCCGATTTCGATTCCGATGTGAAGCCCCTCTCCCGCCGAGAGTGTCGCAAAAGCCCTTGCGAACCACAGAGAAGGGCACAGGCCAATTCTCTGCATCCTCTATGCTCTCTCTGTGGTTTAAACTTCACAGACTGGCAGTTGACGCCACCGTTTTTGCGACACCCTCCCGACGGGAGAAGGGTTGGGAAAAGGGAATAAAGAGGATAAATGGCCGGCATCGCAATCAAAATCGACCCCCGCCGGCTGGCGCAAATCAACCATGTCCCGGACCGCATAGGTTATATTCCCGTGACACCTGGATCCGCCCGGAGATTTCCGTGACCAAGAGCATGACCGCCTTCGCCTGTGAATCCGCGACCGGAGATGAAAGCAAACTGACCTGGGAGCTGCGCTCCGTCAATCACCGTTACCTGGAGGCCTCCGTACGCCTCCCGGAGGAGTTACGGACACTGGAGCCCGCGGTACGTGAGCGCCTCACTGCACGGCTCGGGCGGGGGAAACTGGACTGTACGCTCCGCCATGTGCCCGGTCCGAGTACGGCCTGTAACCTGCATATCAACCGGCATTACCTGGCGCAGCTGCTAGCCGTTGGGGACGAAGTGTCGGAACTCACCGGGCACCGGGCGCAACCTGCTCCCTTCGAGCTCCTGCGCTGGCCAGACGTGCTGCAAGAGCAACCGCCTGACCTGGAGCCGGTTAAGCGGCGGTCTCTGGATCTACTGGACCAGGCCCTGGCCTCCTTGGTCGCGACCCGTGAACGGGAAGGAGGACGGCTTGCCGGTCTTATTCAGGAACGCTGTGACGGGCTCGCCGCCTGTGTGGTCTGGATCAGGCAGCGCATGCCCCAGGTCATAACGGAGGTGCGGGAGCGTATCTACGACCGGCTGCAGGAGGTGCGCGCCGAGCTCGATCCGAACCGCTTGGAGCAGGAGCTTGCCCTGCTCTCTCAGCGTCTGGATGTAGACGAGGAGATGGATCGTCTAGCGGCGCATATCGAAGAGGTCAGATCGGTGTTGAACGGAGACGGACCCGTCGGTCGCCGCCTGGACTTCCTGATGCAGGAGCTCAACCGGGAAGCCAATACCCTCGCTTCGAAATCCTCCGACCTCGAGGTCACCCGCATGGCCGTGGAGATGAAGGTCCTGATCGAGCAGATGCGCGAGCAGGTTCAGAATATAGAATGAACAAGGGAATTTTGTTTATCCTGTCCGCCGCCTCGGGGGCGGGAAAGACGAGTCTCATCCGGGCATTGCTCGAGCGCGAATCGGATCTGCTCCTGGCAGTATCTTTCACCACCCGGGCTCCCAGGCCCGGCGAGCAGGACGGTGTCCACTATCACTTCATCGCGCCGGAACGATTCCAGCGCATGGTCGCTGCGGGTGAGTTCCTGGAACATGCGCAGATCTTCGGCAATCACTATGGGACGGCGGAATCCACCGTGCGCTCCCAGTTGGAGCAGGGATGGGATCTCCTGTTGGAGATCGACTGGCAGGGGGCCAGGCAGGTCCGCACGTGCTTTCCGCAGGCCGTCTCCATCTTCATCCTGCCGCCCTCGGCGCAGGCATTGGAGCAGCGTTTGCGTAACCGTGGTCTGGACAGTGACAAAGTTATCGCAAACCGAATGGCCGCGGCGCGTTCGGAGATGCCGCACTATGCGGAGTACGACTACCTGGTGGTGAATGATCGCTTTGACGCCGCCCTGAACGACCTGGCCTGTGTGGTCAGGGCCGAACGGCTGCGGTGCTTCTACCACGCGCCGCGGCTCGAGTCCCTGCTGGCCGGGCTTACAGGGTAGCAACTCTGAATGATTCGGTGTTGTTCGGGAGACTAGGCTACGAGTTTTTGATAGCCTAGGACCTGAGATTACGGCGATGTTCAGGGTCCGTGTGTCGCGTACAGGGTTCACCCTCCAGCGTGCTTTGTGCTGCACCCACCCCCTCGGCGCTGTGTGAAACACGTGCCGCCGATCTCAACCCCCCATTTTCGATTGGAGCACTATCAGATGGCACGCATTACAGTAGAGGATTGTCTTGAGCACGTGGACAACCGATTCGCGCTCGTCCTGTTGGCGACAAAACGCGCCCGGCAATTGACCCGTGGCGTCGAACCTCTGCTGCCCTGGGAGAACGACAGACCCACGGTCATGGCCCTGCGTGAGATTGCCGCGGGTAGCTTGAGCACCGAGTCCGTCGCCGCCGCGGAACCGCAAGAAGAAGACACTATCAAATCCTTGGAGCGGGCGCTTGCCGAGGAGCTGACCGCGGACACCCCCAGGGGGATACCCGAATAGGCACCACACGTGCCGTTTGCACTGAGAAATCTTTACATCCCGATCGCTGCAGGTGTTGCCGCACGGGATCGCCTCAGATCGGCCCTGATCTCCTTACGGTCGGTTGCATCCCAGGCAAGACTGCCGTGACGGTGGACAAACCCCGCTTTCTGATCAGCGATCTTTGCTCCTTTCTCGGTTCCTATCTTTCCGCGGAGCAGGTCCGAGAGGTCTACCGCGCCTATCTGTTTGGTGCCGAAGCCCACGAGGGACAGTGGCGTAAATCCGGCGAGCCCTATATCCATCACCCCATCGCGGTAGCCCGCCTGTTGGCGGAGATGCGCATGGATCACAAGTGCATCATGGCCGCCCTGCTCCATGATGTAATCGAGGACACGGCCACGGCCAGGGATCAGCTCGCCGCAGTTTTCGACGAGGAGATCGCGGATCTGGTCGACGGCGTTAGCAAGCTCACCCAGATCGATTTCAGGTCACGGGAAGAAGCCCAGGCAGCCAGCTTTCGCAAGATGATGCTGGCCATGACCAAGGATATCCGGGTCATTCTGATCAAGCTCACGGACCGCCTGCACAACATGCGCACCTTAGGGGTCATGGTACCCGTGACCTGCCGCCGCGTATCCCGGGAGACCCTGGAGATCTACGCCCCTATCGCCAACCGCCTGGGACTCTACGGCATCCGCGTGGAACTCGAGGATTTGAGCTTTGCTCACTATTGGCCCTGGCGCCACCGCATCCTGAAATGGGCCGTGAGCCGGGCCCGCAGTTCCCGTACCGAGCTGATGAAAAACGTGGCAACGACGCTGCGGGAACGGCTGGCACAGGAAGGCATCGCGGGTACCGTGACCGGCCGTTGCAAGCACATCTATAGTATCTACTGCAAGATGCGGGACAAAAAGCGTTCCTTCTCCGAGGTAGCGGGCATCTTTGCCTTTCGGGTGGTCGTGGACAAGGTGGATAACTGCTATCGGGTATTGGGTTTAGTACACAACCTATACAAACCGGTGCCGGGGAGGTTCAAAGACTACATCGCCGTCCCCAAGTCGAACGGTTACCAGTCCTTGCATACGGTGCTGGTAGGACCTCAGGGGTTGCCGATCGAGATCCAAATCCGTACCGAGGATATGCAGCATATCGCCGACAACGGTATCGTTGCCCATTGGATGTACAAGTCAGACCACGACGACGGCGACAATCCTCAGGCCTTGGCAGCGGATTGGCTACAGAACCTGCTGGAGATGCAACGCGGGTACGGGGATTCGGTGGAATTCCTCGAACACATCAAGATCGATCTGTTTCCGGATGAGGTCTATGTCTTCACGCCCCGCGGACGCATCCTGGTATTGCCGAAAGGGGCCACGGCGGTGGATTTTGCCTATGCTATCCATTCCGATGTGGGCAATACCTGCGTAGCGGCACGCATCGAACGGCACCTAGTACCCTTACGTACGGTGCTGCACAACGGCCAGACGGTAGAGATCATCAATGCCCCCGAGGCGACGCCGAACCCGGCCTGGCTTAAGTTCGTGGCGACCGGCAAGGCACGCGCGAACGTGCGCGCCTACCTCAAGAACTTACAGCATCAAGAGGCCGAGGCGCTGGGACAACGCCTGCTCGACGGAGAGTTGAGTAGCTTCGGCCTGGACTGGCAACACCTGCCTCAGAAGCGTCTGCAGGCCTATCTGAGCGCTTCCAATTTGACCTCCGCTACCCAGTTGCTCGTCGATGTCGGGCTCGGCAACCGCATGCCGACCCTGGTGGCACGCCGGCTTGCAGCGGACGGCGGTGATGAGATTGCCGAAAAGGCACAACCGAGGCAGGAACCCGGGCGGCCGCACCGGTTTTCGGTCAAGGGCACGGAAGGAATCGTGGTCAATTTCGCCCGTTGCTGCCAGCCCATCCCGGGTGACGGCATCGTGGGGCTGTTCAGTCCCGGCAAGGGAATTGTGGTCCATCGCCAGGAGTGCGGTAATCTGAGAGATTTCCAAAGCCAGGAAGACAAATGGCTGGATGTGGAGTGGGCAGCCGAACCCGGCGTCGACTTCTCCACCGGAATCCGGGTCGAAGTAGACAACCGTCGCGGCGCCCTGGCCACGGTCGCCGCCGCCATCGCCGATCTCGGCTCCAACATCGAGAACGTCCAATCTTCCGAAAAAGACGGTATGAGTGCCACCCTGAATTTCCTGATCATGGTGCGTGGCCGCCAGCACCTGGCCCAGATCATTCGCCATCTGCGGGCGATTCCGTTGGTCATGCGGATCTTTCGAATCCCGCGTTAGGGACTGTTGACATTTAACCCGATATCCTGCATCCGTCTAGTTGTTGGGGGGCCTGGTAGGTCGAGATCGGGATCGAAATCGGAATCCCGATTTCGGGTATGACGCATCCCAAAGTGCTTTCCCGGATTGCGGTGAGCATCCGACAGCCCAATCGGCAAAGGTACCGCCAATGAGCGAGATGACCGCTGAAGAACGCCTGCTGTTGACCCGTCGGACCATGGAACTGCTCGAGGGCTGGGGCCTGGGAGCGAAGGACATCGTCAGAATCCTATGTCTGCCGGAAACGGTCAAGGCACGCATGGTATCCCGCTTCCGGGAGGACGTACCCTTTCCGGACGACCCGGAGGTCAACCGGCGCGTGGCCTACCTGATGCGTATCGAGGAGGCACTGCACACCTACTTTCCCCGCAATCCCGAGATGCGCTCCATGTGGGTCAAGCGCGGTCAGAGACAATTCGGGAAACGTACCCCCATCGCCGTCATGGTCGAAGGCGGTGAGCGTGGCTTGGTCTCCGTCCTCTCCCACCTCGACTGTACCTTCGCATGGGACCAGACCGGCTCCAAGAGCGAGTACAGTCAAAGCAACGCCCAAAAACCCTAAGATCTCCTATTCCAAGGCAAGTCCAAAATTACGAAGCTCTTTTTGAAATTCACCACTACCCAGAGACGCTTCATGAATGTTGGCTGGGGCCTATCGGTGAATAGCCCAATTCCGAGATAACATGCCTGCTTCCACGCAACGCCACTTATTTCATATAAGAAGAACATGTTATGAACACGACATCCCCTCAATCGCAGCGTGATACGACTATTGCTAACTACGCCACTGTCGTTTTCACCGTACTGATTGCTCTAATCGGTGCCATAATGATGGTGCTAACCAGCAGTCCTTTAATAAAAGGGGCGTCATTTTTATGGTTACCCGCCGCGCTGCAATTAATTGCAGGCGTATGGCTTAGCCCGCTGCGTGGCTTAATCGCTGGCGGAGTCGGAGCCTATGCTGCCAGGATAATTTCCTATCAAGGGTAGGGTATACCGGAAATCATAATGAACTTTATTGCCAGCGGCTTCGCCAACGGAATGCTGCCGCATACCTGTTTAAGCTATTTTCTATCCCATCCAACCTGGGGGGCAGACCCTCTGACATAAAACCTGTCGCATTGAGAATTCTCGGTCTCCTGGTTGCGGTAGTGGTGATCGCGGCATTACTAAAGGGTACGGGAATGGGTGCGCGGGGATATTTCCCATCACTGGCTTTGCTATTGCTGTCTCCCCTTTTCTTAAAAAGTTTAGAGCTGGATAAACGGGGATTCATCATCGGTTTCTTCGTATGCGTTGTCATTAGTTTTGTCAGTGCGGAGATTGGTGTCCTAGGCGTTATGACTGCCGGGCAGACTTTTGAAGCTGCGGTACTTCAAACAGGTATCGGTTGATTCTTGGGCGATACTGTGTCCTGCGTGCTTGGTCTCTATATGCTTGCCTCTTTTACCAAGAGAGCAAAGAGCCGCGGCATAGCCGTTTGGTTGTAGCGACTTCCTTTTAACAGGCAGAATGTTTCTGTGTGTCCGCTGCGTCTCAAGCGGTTTATTGCCAAGTTTGGAACCCTTGAGACCTCAATGCCATACTTAGCTGCCGGCCGCTTTTCTTGGTAGGTCTGGTTTAAGTGCATGTCATGTCCCGGCGTCGAGCCATGCAAAACAAGTCTGCAATAGTGTCCGGTTCCAACTTGTTGATATGCCTGGATTTCTTTTTCATAGCATCATGTGCAGGCGCCATAAGCAAAAAAGCCAACTAAAAATCAATATCATCAATAAGTTAGGGGCCGGATACCGTTGCAAGTTCTGAATGCGCTGTAACCCGATAACCGATGCTGAGGAGAGAACGACAAGTCACGCGAATCGTAGTTTTCTCTTCCGAATCCTGACTGACCACGACAAGCGATCGACAGCTAACTTAATGGCATTGGAGGGAGACCCCGGATGGTTTTAAACCGGTAGTCGATTGAGGAGGATTTATGAAAGGAATAGGATTAATCGCGTATACCGGAAGTACCCCGCTTTTTCTTGACAATCACTTCGATAGTTTTAATGCAATTCGCAACCATTATGGATGCCGCTGCATTCGTCTTTATTACAGGTAGCGTGCTCCTTTTCTCACCGAGCGCATTCGGGGGCAATACTTACTGGATATTTACCATAAATTCATGTGGCGTTGCGCTCGGGATCGAAAAGGCTCTGAAGAGGTCCGCAATGATTTTGGTCGGCTGGGCCTAGTTTGAGGCAACGAACTACGAATTGGCAGTATCCTTGTTTACCAGGCTTTCCGCTATATTGATTGGAAAGGAACGTTCTTTCAGATATGTTGGTACCGACTTCGCATTCGCCTCCAGAGTTAGAACAGGAGCTTTCCATCGCCCAGTTCAATGCCGAATTGCTGTTCCCGAAAAAATATTGGCTTGGAAGGATCGAGCGATTTCAACGTAAGTTTCTTGTCTGGAAGACCATACTCCAAACGTTACTCCGCCGCTCGTTTGACTGGGTTTCGGAGTTGACATTAACTCATCATTGTTATGGTTCGGATGGTTGTCGTGATGGGCTAAATATTCCTGGATCATTTCGTCGGTTACATGCCCTTAACTAAATGCCGCATAACCGATCGCCCAAAAGTGTTTGCCCCAGTAGACCTTCCCTAACTGTGGAAACTCATCCTGTATCTTTCTTAACAAACGTCCTTGGAAAATTCGAACCATATCACTAATGGACAGCTTAGGAGGGTAACTTAATATAGAGGTGAACATGATCTTTTCTGACACGCCCCTTGATAATTTGAATTCCATTTTGGTCGCATGCTTGCCTTATTATTTCGCGAGTACGAACACCGATCTCCTTTGTCAGCACCTTATATCGATATTTCGTAATCCAAATAAGGTGCGCTCTTAAATCATGTACCGTATGCGATGAGCTTCTGTAAGACCTCATAAATGAAAGTAGACTAAACGTCTTGCATTAAAGTGCATAATTTTTACTAACGAATCGAAACGATGAAATTGTAAAGTGGTTCAAGCTCGATAATCTTCTGGAACGAAACCCCTTTTCGTTGTCAGGAGGTCAGGCGATGCGCGTTGCATTGGCTGCCGCCCTCATTTCCGATGCCTCGGTGTTATTACTTGATGCGCCCTTTTCCGGACTGGATCAGAACGGAAGAACCAAACTATTAAATCTGTTGGAAGAAATCAAACAGGATAAGTCAAGAATTATAATCATTTCCGATCCACAAGGATCAGACAGAGGAAAAGGCGACTTTGCGCAGTACAGTGCGTGTGAATGCCTGTACCAGGAACAAAGGCGAGGTGGTGGTTTCACTTGAACATGGCGCGGTACGATTGGGTGAACACGATATACTGAAAAACGTTAACATTTTGGTTTATCGAAAGACCTGCGCTATCATTGTTGGTGAGGACGGCTCGGGAAAAACTACCCTACTCAGGGTTATGGCGGGTTAACAGCACATGTTACGGGGCATTCGGTCCTGCGATGGCGTCGTCGGCATGGTAGTGTAGGAGGTAGAGACTCAGATCATCGAGGACGAACCGGTTTTGCAAATAGGCTATGGACCTGAGCACAATAAGAACTGTCCTAAGCACGATCATTGGCGAGGTAGAGCGCGTCGATTTGTATTCCGAATGGGATTTGGTTCGGATACTTCCAATCTTACGTCATTTGGAAAAAGGCTGCTTGTCGTACGATCCGCAGAAAATTCCGATATCGTATTGTTCGATGAACCGACAAAGGAAATGAATGGTGAAGCAATCGTTGCATTCCGTAGATATGTAGAGTCTCTTTGTAGATCCGGCAGAGCAATTGTAATTGTAACGTACGATCCGGAATGGTTTGCAGGTTGTGGAGAGAAATATGTGCTTTCAAATGGGGTTTTAAAAACAGTCCGGGAAGTAGATGATTTTATCCGTAAAGAACGTGACACATGGGATTAAAAGAACGACTGAGCGATAAGCGGGTGTATTTTGATACCAATATTTCGTGGGGATACTTCAGGGTTCGGGCTACTCCAACGAGATCCGTAACGCTGCCGCCGCGGCCAAGGGTGAGAAGATCAGTGCCAGCAGCAGCAGAGCCCCGAGCAGCGAGAAATAGGGCAGGACGTCCGCGCCGCCGATGGCGCTCACCATCACCGCACCGGCACCGTATACCAATATCGGGATGTACAGGGGGAGGATCAGCAGCGACAGCAGGATCCCGCCGCCGCGCAGCCCCAAGATCAGGGCCGCGCCGATGGCGCCGATCAGGCTGAGGACCGGCGTCCCCACCAGCAGGGACAGCATCATCGCGATACGGGACGTTTCCGGTAGGTGGTACTGCAATGCGATCAGCGGTGCGACGATAACCAGCGGCAATCCAGTCAACAACCAATGGGCCACTACCTTGGCCAGTATCAGGACCGGTAGGGGCTGGGGTGTCAGCATCAGCTGCTCTAGGGTGCCGTCCTCATGGTCCGCCGCGAACAGCCGTTCTAGGCCCAGCATGGAAGCCAACAGGGCTGCTACCCAGACGACTCCTGGTCCCAGGATGCGCAGGGTCTGCCGCTCGGCGCCCACACCCAGAGGAAACAGGCTTACCACGATCACGAAGAAGAAAAGGACCGTCAGCACATCCGTGCGCCGGCGCAGGGCGAGCCGGATGTCGCGCCCCAGGATGCAGAAGAACACCCGCCACATGCCGCTACCGATTGAGTCCCGTCGTCAGCCCGAATTCCGAAGATAAAACCGTCAACAGATTGCTTCCAGCTTCCAGCCGCCGGTTTCCAGCGATATAGCTTTCAGATGCTGCCTAAAGACTAACTCCTTTCACGCGAATCCTCGCGGATCGATTCGTGCGGATTCGCGCGATTCGTAGTTTTTTCTACAGGCCACGAACCGCATCGAGTAGTCCGTAGACCCCGATTGAGGCAGCGCGGCCTCTCAGGGCGAGCACGTATCCAAGGATTTGTCCCCGAGGTGCAATCGTTGCACCTGGCCGGAGGTAAGCGGGACCTCCTGATGTGTGGTCAGGACCAGGATACCGCCGTTGGATACATGTCTCCCAATCAGCCGTAGCAGCAGGTCCACCGCATCGGCATCCAGGGCGGTAAAGGGCTCGTCCAGGATCCACAGCGGTGCTTTGCTCACCGGCAACCTGGCCAAGGCGATTCGCCGTTTCTGGCCCTGGGAGAGCGCCATGGCAGGCAGGTCCTCATAGCCTGCCAGACCCATTTGTTCCAGTGCGGACCAGAGCCGTCCCTCGTCCACCGGATTTCCATCCAAAATCATTGCTACGCGCAGGTTCTCGATCCCGGTCAGGTCACCCTTGATTCCGTTCAGGTGTCCGCAGTAGAGCAGATCCGCACGGTAGTCCTCACCCAAGCGGCGGCTGTCCTCACCCTGCCAACGGATTTCTCCGGCGTCCGGTACGAGCAGACCGCACAAGGCGCGCAGCAGTGTCGTCTTGCCGCTGCCGTTGCGTCCGCGCACGTGCAGCAGGCTCCCGGATTCCAGCTCGAAGTTCACGCCGGAGAACAACCGGTGGTCTCCACGCCTACACACCAGATCGACAACCTTGAGCATGAATCGAGACGGATGATGAACAGTGTGGGACCTGACGCTCCGGTCAGGGGCAAAGCAAACTGGAAAACAGTAACCTGAGCATCGGAATCCCGGTCGCCTAAAGTCCAACAAGATAGCGTCTAGGCGATATTCCACCTATCTGGTTCATTGACCCTCCGCCGCCCGACCGCGCTGTGGGAATAGCCCCTGCGGGCGTTTCTGGATGAACAGGATGATGAATACCAATACCAGGATTTTGGCCAGCACGGCGCCGGCCCAGGGTTCTAGGATCTTGTTAGCGACTCCCAAAGTCAAGCCGCCGATCAGGGTCCCCCACAGGTTTCCGACTCCGCCGAACACCACCACCATAAAGGCATCGATGATGTAGGCCTGCCCCATATTGGGGCCTACGTTGGTGAGCTGGGACAGGGCAACACCGGCAATCCCGGCGACGCCGGCCCCTAATCCGAAGGTCAGGGCGTCTACCCGCGCGGAGCGGACCCCCATGGCGCGGGCCATGGCCCGATTCTGGGAGACCGCCCGGACCTGTAGCCCTAGGGTTGTGCGCTTCAGGATCAACAGCAGACCCAGGAAGACCAGCAGGGTAAAAAAGATGACGTAGATCCGATTATAGGTCAGGCTCAGAGCCGGATTGATCTGCAGGGACCCACTCATCCAAACCGGATTCTCCACCGCCACGTTCTGGGCCGAGATGGTGGTGCGCACCAATTGCTGCAGGATCAGGCTGACGCCGAAGGTAGCCAGCAGGGTCTCCAGTGGCCGACCATAGAGGAATCGGATCACCAGCCGCTCGATGGCTACGCCGAAGGCCCCGGCGACCAAAAAGGCCGCGGGAATGGCAACCAACAGAGAATACTCGCCGGCGTTAGGCATGGCCTGCTGCACCAGATAGGTGGTGTAGGCGCCGAGCATGATGAGCTCCCCGTGAGCCATGTTGATGACGCCCATGACCCCGAAGGTAATGGCGAGTCCGATGGCGACCAGCACCAGGACGGATCCCAGACTCAGGCCGAAGAACAGGGTCTCGGCCTTGGCATAGAGCGCAAGCTTGCGTTCGATGTCTTCAAGGGCCTGGGTCGCCGCCGCCTTTACCTCCGGGCTCTCGTCCTGTTCCCGAAGGGTAATGAGGCGGTTGCGGACCACCGGCTCCAAGTTGTCCCTGAGCGCCACTACCGCGGCCAGGCGTATCTCCGCGTCCGGGCTTGCGAGATCCGTGACGGCAAGCGCCTGTTCCAGGGCCTCACGCACTGCCACATCCTGCTCCCGGTCCAGACGCGCCCGGAGCCGAGGTATCAGGTTTGGGTCTGGGTCGGACATCATCTTCCGCACCGCATCCAGGCAGACCGCAGGCTCCGCATGATCCAGGGCCAGACCCGCGATGGCGGCCCGCAGTTGCCGGCGCAGCTTACTGTTAATGCCGATTTTCTTTATGTCGTGCCGTCCGGCATCCCCCAGCGGCTCGCTGCTGAGCGCATCGGTTATTCGATAGCCATCGGTTCGCCGCTCTGCATGGACGACGCGTCGGTCGGATTTGCGGTAGAAGAGCCTGCCGTTCAGCAGGGCCGCGAGTACCTGCGGCGCACGCTCATCGCCGCCGGTGGCGATGGCATTGACGGCGGCAGACTTGACTTTGAAGGAACGGTCAACGAGCTGGGTCAGGGATTGCTCGAAGGACGGCGCGGGTTGGGCGCGTCCTTGGGGAGCATGCCCCTGGGCCGATGCCGGCCCGAGCGCTATCAGGCCCCACACCGGAAGGAGGATACAAACCAGTTGCACCAAAGGGGGGACCGGCTCAAAGCGGCTGTACGTGGTTAACGGAAACATCACCTAATCGACACAATGGTCGCAAATGCCAACAGCCTCTTAAAATATGTCGTCCAGCAAATGGGCAACTTCAGCGGCTCCGGCTCCCCGCTCCGGCCGTTGGTTGACCGTATCTAACGGCGGATTGCGTTGGACCCGGATCGGCAATACCACCAGCTCGAAGGCCGTGTCCCCGGCAAAGAAAGCGAACACCGGATGGGTGCAGCGTAGGTCACCTGCATAACAAAGGACTTTCTCACTCTCTTGCCAAGGGATACCCCGATCGAGCAGCGTAAATACCACATCCTCCGGATTGTCCGTGAACAGATGCAGGCGCACGCCTTGAATATGGTCCGCGCTTCCCGAAAGCACGGGGCCCACCAGCCTGGGCGCAAAATCGGCGAAAGCATCCATAGCCGCCAGGGCCTGCCGGCGCAAATTTGTGAGCTCGCTCTTCCGTTCCGTGCCCTGAAATAGGCGCTGTTGCTGCAGCAACGCCTCTTGGATCTCCCCGTTCTTGGGCCACAATCGCTTGTCGCTGATACCGGCCCGTTCGGCCGCTTTACGCCGCGCACGATCAAATCCTCGTATCCCCTGATCGACCATGATACGAGCAGCCTCATAGGCCAACCTTTGGCGCTGTGTGTGCGATCGCTTGCGCCCACTCATCCGATGCCCCTGAAGCCGTTCATTATCACCGCGTGACGCCGGTAGGATGCCATCCAATGCCATCAAGTCAGCTGCTGACCGCTTGCCGTGGTCGGTTAGGATGCGGAAGAGAAGACTACGAGTCACCCGAATCCTCGCGAATGGATTCTTGCTGATTCGTCGTTTCTCCTCTTGTTTGCCGACCGGTAACGCTTAACTCAATGGTATCGGGATACCACCTACACGTACATCGGCACCCGGCCAGCTTCATCGAAACTACTACATTAGTTCAGTCCCAATGCCATTAAGTTAAGCGTCACCGGCGCCGTTTGTGATTGGTTGAAAGTGTTTCATTCGCCCTTTCTCCAACCCCTCTCCCGCGGGGAGAGGGGCTTTGAGGCTCAACTCAATGACATTGACATTGAGTCCGGTCCCCCAAACAGCGCCAAATCACTCAGGATTGCTCAACGAATTTTCCCTGGGAAGGCTAAGTGGTTATCAGACATCCTCATCGGCCACCGCATAGATACCATCGACATTGCGGAAATAGCCTAGGTAATCCAGACCACAGCCGAACAGGTAACGATCCGGGAATTGTACGCCGACGAAATCCGCCTTGAAATCATGGGTATGTTCGCGCGTTTTCTCCACCAAAACCGCGGTATGCACATTGGCCGCCCCGTTTTCCCGGCAGGCCCTGACGACGGCATCCAGGGTGACGCCCGCATCGAGGATATCGTTCTCTACCAGTACCTGCCGGCCATGCACGGAGGCCGCGGGTCGATGCAGCCATTGGAGATCCTCACCGCTGGTCGTCCCCCGGCAGCGGGTGGCGTGGCCATAGTCGAGGGTGAGGGGAAACTCCAGCCGCGACAGCAAACGACCGACGGCGATGACCGCGCCCTTCATGCACACACAGCACCACCGCGTCCCGTTCCGCTAAGACCTGGGTAATCGACTCCGCCAGTCGGTCCAGTATCCGCTCCATCTCCGCGTCGGATACGAGCAGCTCCACTCGGTTCATGACGGCGGTGTACCGCTCCCGCGACAGTCTCATCGTACTTATCCCTACCGGTCACAGAATTCTAGGAGATCCAGACTCGGGACATCCAATGCCTCGAGCTCCCCGATGGCACGCAGGGCCTGCTGCCAGCGCGGTTCCAGGTGCAAACGCGCGCGTTCGAGGCCACCGCGACCGTGCATACGCAGACAGCGCAGATGCGCAGTCGGATCGTCGTGTCCACTCAGGGACTCGATTATCTCCAACGCAGCCGGACGATTGTTGCAGACCAGAAGGACATCGCAACCTGCCTCCAGGGCCGACCGAGAACGGTTGGCGTAACCACCGCCGGCCGCGGCCGCGGCCATATCCAGATCATCGCTGAAGATAACGCCCTGAAAGCCGAGCTTCTCGCGCAGAATACGACGCAACCAGAATATCGAGAAACCCGCAAGGTTTCGATCCACTTTGGGATAAACCACGTGTGCCGGCATGACTGCCTCCAGACTATGCCGGATCAGGAACTCGAAGGGGATCAGGTCCTCCATCTCGATGACATCGAAGGACCGGTCATCGACCGGCAACTCAGTGTGGGAGTCCGCGGCCACACCGCCATGTCCGGGAAAGTGCTTACCTACTGCGGCCATGCCAGCCTCGTGCATACCCTCGCGCCACGCCAGGGCAAGCTCCGTCACCTGATCGACACCGGCAGCAAAGGCACGGTCTCCGATCACCTGGCTCACCCCCCGATCCAGATCCAGCACCGGCGCAAAGCTGAAGTCCACGCCGACGGAGCGCAACTCGGCAGCCATCAACCAACCCACGGAATGCGCAGCACGCCGTGCGCTTACCGGATGCTCATGACTCAGCTCACCAAAACGACCGGCGGGCGGCAAGCGCGTAAATCCTTCACGAAAACGCTGTACCCTGCCACCTTCCTGGTCCACGGCCACCAGCAAATGAGGATCACGTAAGTCGTGGATGGCGGCGGTCAGCGCGGCGACCTGCTCCGGGTGCTCGAAGTTACGGGCAAACAGGATGACTCCACCTACCGCCGGGTGGCAGAGAATCTCCCGCTCCTCCGCGTCGAGCTCGAAGCCCGCCAGATCCAATATCACAGGTCCCAGAGACATTACTTAGCCCTCCCCTTGAGGGGCCTGATCACCGATCCCCAAATCGCTGCCGGGCTTTGTCCACTGCATCCCCCGTCCCTTCCCATTCTTATTGCTCGGATAGGCTCCACTGCTTTTACCACAACTGCGGGATGCTGTCCCGCCCAATTGCGGCAGATACAGGGCTACCGAATAATAATCTCTGCTGAAACAAGCTGTCGGCAGGTCAGTCAATGGGATGGGAGCGGTCGGGTCATCGACCCGATTTTGTTGGAGTGCGCCGGCAGCGCGCCGCGACCGGGTCGCGGCCGGAGCGGTCCGGCGGAAACTTTGGAGTGCGGCAGCAGCCTCAACCCCGATCTCTATTTGGAATCGGCAGAAGCGTTGCGACCAGTGGGAAAGTGCCAACGGCGCGGCACGTGTGGAGCCCGCTGCACAAGTGCTCGGCAAACGCTGCTGTTATCGCCCGTCGCTGGGGTTCGATTCAGCCGTGCCGCTCAAGGAGGAGCTGCCACCGCCGACTGCCCACGAGCAGAGCATATCCACTATCGGGATACGCGCAATGTCAGGGAAAGGGATTCGGAGTCAGATCGGGAAGCCAGCTCATGTATCCTCGGCCTGCCTAATCTCCACCATCTGATACAGCCCGCCGAAGAAGGTTTGTTTGCGTATGTGCAGACCCCGAGCCCCTTCAGGCAGCCACGCCGAAATTTCAGCGCGCCACAGATCAAGCGCAAAGGGTTCGAGCAGCCTCAGCACCGGGATCATGATCAGGCGCATGGGATTAGCCGGATGGGGACAGTGGTAGTCGACCAAAAGGACCCGCCCCCCCGGCTTGGTGACCCGTAGTGCTTCTGCCAGGGTGCGCTTGCGGGTCTCCAAGGGCTGCTCATGCAGCAGGAAGAAGACCAGGACCTGATCGTAGTGTGCGTCTGGCACTTTCAGGTCCGCCGAATCGCTGAGTAAAAGGGTGGTTCCGGGTGCCGGACCCAGCTTCCGCGCCAGGTTCTCCAATTGGACGGGTAATACGTCCACTACATCCAGGAAGGCACCTCCGGCGAGTCGATCCACCAAGCGCCGGGTGAGATCGCCATAGACACAGGCTACCTGGAGCGTGCGGCCGCCGATCGGATTGCCGAGGCTTTCCAAGGCGACATCGCACAAGCGTCTGGAATTTCCCCATAAGATCAGGTTGACAACCCATTGGCGTTCGAACACCCGCACCGCATTCGGATGCACGTATGCCCACCAGTAATGGCGTTCCAGGTAGGAGGGGATGGGTTGAGGAGCTTCTTCAGCGACTCTTGCGGTGATTTCCAAGACCTTATGCCTCCTCTGATGTATTGATTTTTCGAGTATCGCGTGCCTAACGCAAGCAGCTTAAAAGCGCGGTAGTCTACCTGAATAATGGTGCGAATCCAACATAGTGACCTCTCCCATGTGGGGTCACCGCATAAGAGGAAAAACTACGAATCACGCGAATCCTCCCGGATCGATTTGCACTGATTCGCGCGCTTCGTAGTTTTCTCCTAAACTTAGCTATAGGTCGCTTCCCGGTCCAAAAATTGGGTAATACATGCGGCCATATTCAAATGAGAAATCGAGTCTGCTATCGAGGTGCAATTCCGATTTCCGGATCCGCAAGGGCCCGCTTACAATAAACAAACCGATCCCAACCAAGGGAGACCGCCGGAATATGCCAACCCTGATCATTCACACCAATGTCGAGACCCCCGTCGATCACCGACAGAAGATCCTCGAAGATGCCTCCTCGATAATAGCAAAGATCCTCGGCAAACCGGAAAACTACGTCATGGTCATCTTAAAGGATAAAATGGATATGCTGTTTGCCGGGGATGCAGCGCCCCTTGCCTATCTGGAGCTCAAGAGCCTAGGGTTACCGGAGGAGCGTACCTCCGGTCTCTCTGCGGACTTGTGCTATTTCATGGAGGCCCGCTTCGGCATTCCGCCCGAACGGGTTTACATCGAGTTTACGTCCCCGCCGCGGCATTTGTTCGGGTGGAACGGCGGAACATTCTGATAAAATATAATAACTTTGCATCCCCGCTGGGCGGATCATTATGCGTACCTCAACGTTTCCCCTGCACACCGTCAAGGAAACCCCTGCCGATGCCGAAGTCGCCAGCCACCGGCTGATGTTGCGCGCCGGTATGATCCGCAAGCTTGCGGCCGGGCTCTATACGTGGCTGCCGCTGGGTCTGCGGGTGTTGCGCAAGGTTGAGTGCATCGTGCGCGAGGAGATGGACCGGGCCGGGGCCCTCGAGGTGTTGATGCCTGCCGTCCAGCCCGCCGAGCTGTGGCAGGAATCCGGCCGCTGGGAGCGTTACGGGCCGGAGCTGCTGCGCTTCTATGACCGCCACCAGCGGGACTTCTGCTTCGGCCCCACCCACGAGGAGCTGATCACCGCGCTGGTCCGCGACGAGCTGCGCAGCTACAAACAGCTCCCGGTCAATTTCTACCAGATCCAGACCAAGTTCCGGGACGAGATCCGCCCCCGCTTCGGCATTATGCGCGCCCGCGAGTTCATGATGAAGGACGCCTACTCCTTCCACTTGGACGCGGCCTCGTTACAAGACACCTATCAGGTCATGTTCGAGACCTATGGTCGCATTTTCCGCCGTTGCGGGCTGACATTCCGCCCCGTCCAGGCTGCTACCGGCAGCATCGGCGGCCATGTCTCTCACGAGTTCCACGTCCTGGCCGAATCCGGCGAGGACGCCATTGCCTGTTCCACCGAGAGCGATTATGCCGCCAATGTCGAGCTCGCCGAGGCCCTGCCGCCGGCAGACGAGCCCCCAGCCCCCGCCGAGGATCTACGGCTAGTGGATACGCCAAATGCCAAGACTATCGCCGACCTGGTGGACCAGTTCGATCAACCCATCGAGCGGACCGTGAAGACGCTGGTCGTCGCTGCCGTAGCAGGGTCCGCCACGGACCTCATCGCCCTGTTGGTGCGTGGTGATCATACATTGAACCTAGCCAAGGCCGAGCGGCTGCCCCAAGTAGCGGTCCCCCTGCGCATGGCAACCGAAGCGGAGATCCGTGCCGCCGTCGGCGCCGGGCCAGGCTCCCTCGGCCCCTTGAAGCTGCCCATCCCCTGCATCGTCGACCGCAGCGTGGCAGTGACGGGAGATTTCAGCGCCGGTGCTAACCGGGACGGGAAACACTGGTTCGGCATCAACTGGGCGCGCGACCTGCCCCTACCCCAGGTGGCGGACCTGCGCAACGTCCAAGCGGGGGACCCAAGCCCCGACGGCAAGGGAACCCTGACCATCGCCCGCGGCATCGAGGTCGGTCACATCTTTCAGCTCGGGCGCAAGTACAGCCATGCCATGCAGGCGACCGTCCTGGACGAGGGCGGTCAGGCCGTAAATCCGGAGATGGGCTGCTACGGCATCGGTGTCTCCCGCGTGGTGGCCGCCGCTATCGAGCAGAACCATGACCAGCAGGGCATCGTCTGGCCCGAACCGTTGGCACCCTTTCAGGTCGTCCTGTTGCCCATGAAGCTGCACAAATCCTATCGGGTCCGGGAAGCAGCCGAGCAGCTGTACCAAAGGCTGTCGGAGGCCGGGATCGAGGTCCTCCTGGACGACCGGGACGTGCGCCCCGGCTTTATGTTCGCGGATATAGAGCTCATCGGCATACCCCACCGTATCGTTATCGGCGACAAGGGCCTGGATGCAGGCAAGCTGGAATACCAGGGCCGACGCGACACCGAGCCCTACCTGGTCCTCAGCGAAGAGATCCTCCCTTTCCTCACCGGGCAGCTGAATCGAAACCCGGACTGATTTGACCGCCGCTCGACCATCATGCCCGACCCGAATGCCGGCGACGATTGTGACGGGTAGATACAATGAGCAAAGAGGAATCCTTCACCAGAGATCAACTGATCCAGTGTGGGCAGAGCGCCATGTTCGGGCCGGGCAATGCCCAGCTGCCGATCCCGAACATGCTTATGATGGACCGTATCCTGCGCATCGCGGATTTTGGCGGCGCCTACGGCAAGGGTGAGCTCCTGGCCGAGCTGGACATCCGGCCCGACCTCTGGTTCTTCGCGTGCCATTTCCCTGGCGACCCGGTCATGCCGGGCTGTCTTGGTCTGGACGCCCTCTGGCAATTGATAGGTTTCTACCTGGCCTGGATCGGTAATCCCGGCCACGGCCGGGCCCTGGGTGTAGGTGAGGTCAAATTCACGGGTCAGGTGTTACCTTCCGACTCCAAGGTGGTCTACCACATCGACATAAAGCGCGTGATCTCCCGCAAGCTGGTGCTGGGTATCGGCAATGGCAGGGTAGAGGTGGACGGACGCCGGATCTACATGGCCCAAGATCTGCGGGTCGGTCTATTCACCTCTACCGAAGGGTTTTGAGAAGCCGTTACGCAAACGACGGGAGGTCAGGTATCCTATTCCGCCTCGCATCTATCTTTACCATCAAGAGCTGGAGAAAACACTACGAAGGCCACGTTAGCGAGGGGAACCGTGTTTCCAGCCCAATGAAATATCCCTTTTGGAATATAGATCACATCGCCCGGCTGCAAAGAGACCTCATGGTTTTTGAAATCAATCACTATGGACTGAAAGTCCATAGTATGAGTTGCGGCTGAAAGCCGCGTTTTCGGTTTAAGCCGACGAAAGAAAATGACTGGAAGTCATTCAACACGAAACTCATCATTGTTATGGGTCAGATGGTTGTCGTGATAGGCGAAACTTATGATTTCGCGAGTACGAACACCGACCTCCTGTGTCAACACCTTATATCGATATTTCGTAATCCAAATAAGGTGCACTCTTAAATCATGCGCCGTATGCGATGAGCTTCTGTAAGACCTCATAAATGAGAGTAGACTAA
>Ga0049114_1000074_pt1 | contig 25069 bp, 21 predicted proteins | sample WorMettanBELIZE2_FD_55211 | JGI IMG/M metagenome (GOLD analysis project Ga0049114, IMG submission 55211) | Marine gutless worms symbiont microbial communities from Max Planck institute for Marine Microbiology, Germany - Olavius tantulus BELIZE.2 | ecosystem: Host-associated > Annelida >... | reverse complement strand
CCCGGCCACTCCGCCGGCCGCAGCGCCGTCCCCACCGTCCACCCCCGCCCCGGGCCAGATTGTGGAGCAGGATATCAAATAGCCGAGTATATACTGGATATTACGTCTTGGAATCGGCTGCGGGCAGTTCGATCCCCTGTTCCTGAATGAGTTGTTCGATTCGGGGGATGTCGTCGGGAAGATCGACCTCCGGTGAGTCATGGCGGGTCATTACCACGCGGAGCGGATAGCCGTGTTCAAGCACCCGGAGCTGTTCCAATTTCTCGATCTGCTCCAGACGCCCTTCCGGGAGATTGCGAAACGTTTCGAGAAACCACCGGGTGTAGGCATACACCCCCAGATGCTTGTAGGTATCGAAAACGGTCTCCGGATCGCGGGCAAGGGGGATCGGGGATCGTGAGAAATACAGGGCATAGCCCTTATTGTTCAAAGTGACTTTCACGTCCTTTGGATTGGTAATCTCGGCGTCATTTTGGATTCGGTATGCCAGGGTCGTCATCTGCACATCCGGTTCTTCCCGAAAGGGACGTATCACTTCGTCAATGCACTCCGGATGAATCAGCGGCTGATCTCCCTGAACGTTGATGACGATGTCTTCCGGTCGCAATCCCATTTGTTCGGCGGCTTCAGCAACCCGATCCGTACCCGAACGGGCCTCCGCTCCGGTTAAAATCGCTTGTCCGCCAAATGCTGATACCGCCGAAACGATGCGCTCGTCATCGGTTGCCACAACGACAATTGCCGGCTGGGCCGCCTGGGCAACCCGGCGATACACCCATTCGATCATCGGAGATCCGGTGATCCGTGCAAGGGATTTGCCTTCAAAACGTGTCGATCCGAATCGGGATGGTATAATTACAAAACAATCCATTGACATGCGCGCTCCATGACCGTGTTGAAATCGTTTTGTGTATACAATAATATTCTGGAATAATAAAGAACACGGGTCGATCGGATCAAGCCCTCAGACACCCTCAACCATCATGTCACAGGACAACTCATGGATTCAAAAACGCTTCGACACATTCTGGATCAGGTGGCCGGAGGCACACTACCGGTCGATTCGGCAATGGATCAATTGACCCGCATGCCCTTTGAAGATGTAGGTTATGCGCACATCGATCATCACCGCTCCCTCCGCAAAGGATTTCCTGAGGTCGTGTTTGGTGCCGGGAAAACCGCAGAACAGATCGCAGGTATCCTCGAACGTATGACCGCTCAGGAGCACGTGGTCCTGGTCACACGGATTGATCCGGAAAAAGCAAAAAGGATCTTGTCAGAATTTCCGGAAGGCTCCTATCACGAGGATGCCCGGATGCTGGTATGGATTCGTCGTCCCATTCCGAATCAAGGCCGGGGACGGATTCTCGTCCTTACCGCCGGCACGTCGGACATCCCTGTGGCCAAGGAGGCCTTCCTGACCGCTCAAACCATGGGAAACGACGTCGAGAGCATCTTTGATGTGGGTGTCGCCGGTATTCACCGCCTTCTCGAACATCGGGATACACTCGAACAAGCGGAAGTCCTGGTGGTGGTGGCCGGAATGGAAGGAGCTCTCCCCAGTGTTGTGGCCGGAATGGTTGGCAAACCGGTCATCGCCGTTCCCACCAGCGTGGGTTACGGCGCCAGTTTTGGAGGATTGACCGCTTTATTTGCCATGCTCAACAGTTGCAGCTCCAATGTCGCCGTGGTCAACATCGACAATGGATTTGGCGCCGGATATATGGCCGCGATGATCAACAGGAAATGACAGAACCGTTAGCCCGTCTGCCCGTTGTCCCGTCTGCCCGCTGGTCCGGTTGCCCGTGGGCCCGTTTGCCGGTTTAGCCAAGTGCCCCGGGATCCAGGATTAAAGATGCAGGCTGTATCTCGTGCTAAACGACCTGTATCCTGGATCCTGCATCTTGAATCCTGGGTCTTAAAACCGCATCCGATCACTCACCCCATCACTCCACCACTCCAATACTCCAGGTGCCCTGTATCCAGAATCAAGCATCCAGTATCCAGAATCGCACTTCTCACCCTCCCCAGCCGCCGATCAGGTGGAGATGAAGATGAAAGATGACCTGTCCGCCGCCCCTTTCCACATTAAACAGCAGTTTGTATCCGGACTTGCGGACACCCTGTTCCTTGGCCATTTGCCGAGCCACGCGGATCACCCGGGACACGATGATGCCATCCGACTCCTGCAATTCGTTGATGCTTCGGATATGCTTTCGAGGCACCACCAGCAGGTGTACCGGAGCGTGGGGGTGGATGTCCTTGAAGACCACCAGGGTATCATCTTCATATAAAAATCGGGTATCCGTGTGGCCGCCAATGATATTGCAGAAGATACAATTTGATTCCATTTTTATTGTGTCCACAAGCCTTTAAGTGTTTTTTTCAAAAGTGTTGCTTTAAGTTCTTCGAGAAATCGATGGCGGGGAACTTCACAGGCGCCAAACTGCTTCAGATGGGCCGTTGGAATCTGACAATCCAAAAAATCAAATCCCCACGTCGACAGTCGATGAACAAGAGAAACGAGTGCGACCTTCGATGCATTGCTCACCTTCGAAAACATCGATTCCCCAAAAAACGCGCCGCCCAGGGATACACCGTACAGGCCTCCCACCAGCTTACCATCCTGCCATGCCTCGATGGAGTGGGCATATCCAGCCCTGTGCAACAGCGCGTAGGCCTGGATCATATCGTCTACGATCCATGTGCCTTCGTTGTTTTCGATGCGAATCGCGGCACATCCGACAATAACCCGTTCAAAAGCCGTGTCATAGGTAATGTGGAATGCCGCTTTTCGAATGATTTTTTCAAGGCTTTTGGAAATATGAAGCTTTTCCGGATATAACAATAGGCGGGGATCCGGGGACCACCAGAGAATGGGTTCGCCGTCCTGGTACCATGGGAAAATACCCCGCCGGTATGCTTCCAGGAGGCGATCCGTGCGGAGATCCCCCCCAACAGCCAGGAGCCCGTCTTTTCTGGCCAGATGGGGTGATGGGAAAACGACCGCTTCCGGAAGCAGATAGACCGGCATGGCTTACTCTGAAATCATACATAGGGAACCGGCAATGGCGGGCGCGTGAAGCCGTTTGAGGAGCTTTACATCCGAGATGCCTGAACGGATTGCGTCACCGGACAACACGGGGTCCGGCGATACCCGTATATAGACCCCGGGCTTTAATTGAAATTAAAGACGAGCGCTTCGTTTTCGAATCCCACAAGAACTTCGCCGCCTTTGGCCAGTTTACCAAAGAGTATATGATTGCTCAGTTCGTTTTTGATCTCCTCCTGGATGACTCTGGATAACGGCCGTGCACCGTATCTGGGGTCATGGCCTTTTTCGGCCAAATAGCGGCGAGCCTCAGGAGTCAGAGACAAAACGAGCTTTTTGCCGGCAAGCTGCCCGTTTAACTCTTTGACAAACTTGTCGACAATCATTTCCATAATCTCCACATCAAGCGCATTGAACGTAATGATACCGTCGAGCCGGTTCCGGAATTCGGGGCTGAATACCTTTTCGATGGCTTTCTTGCCCTTGCTTTCAGGATCGAACTGGTTGCCGCCGAAACCAATGGTCTGAGTACTCATTTCCCGGGCGCCGGCATTTGATGTCATAATAATGATGACGTTCCGGAAGTCTGCCTTCCGGCCGGTGTTATCGGTGAGTGTGGCATGGTCCAGCACCTGTAGGAGAATATTGAAAATATCCAGGTGGGCTTTCTCCAGTTCATCCATCAAAAGTACGCTGTGGGGGTGCTTTCGAATCCCGTCGGTGAGCAATCCTCCCTGGTCAAACCCGATGTAGCCCGGAGGTGCCCCAATCAAACGGGCCACGGCGTGTTTTTCCATATACTCGCTCATGTCGAAGCGGAGAAAGTGGATGCCCAGGAGACTGGCGATCTGTCGGGCGACTTCGGTTTTTCCCACACCCGTGGGACCGGTGAACAGAAACGATCCGATGGGATGTTCGGGGATCCCCAACCCGGCGCGGGATCGCTTAATGGAGGTGACCAGAGACCCGATGGCGCTATCCTGGCCGAAAACAACGTGCTTGAGTCGATCTTCCAGGGTCTCGAGCTTGGTTTTGTCCGATGTCGAAACGCTCTGGGTGGGGATACGGGCCATCTTGGCGACGATTTTTTCGATATCCGACGGATGGATCTTCTTTCGCCGAGGGGATCCGGAAATTCGGACATGCGCGCCTGCTTCGTCGATGACATCGATGGCCTTGTCCGGCAAATAGCGGTCGTTGAGAAATTTTGCGGAAAGTTCCACTGCCGATTTCAACGCCGTATCGGTATACCGAATGCCGTGGTGCTCCTCATATCGCGACCTGAGACCTTTCAGTATTTGAACACTTTCTGAAATCGGGGGCTCGGAAATTTCAATCTTTTCGAACCGGCGCGAGAAGGCGCGATCCTTCTCGAAATGATTGCGATATTCCTCAAATGTCGTGGACCCGATGCAGCGGATCTCTCCGGTGGCCAGTACCGGTTTAAGGATATTGGAGGCATCCATGGATCCGCTGCTGGTGGCCCCGGCACCGACGATGGTATGAATTTCATCGATAAACAGGATGGCATCCTTTTTCTTTTTCAGTGCAGTGATCACACCCTTCAACCGCTGCTCGAAATCACCGCGGAATTTTGTTCCCGCCAGCATACCCCCAAGATCCAGTGAATAGATGCGCACATCTTTGATGATATCCGGCACATCCCCTTCACTGATCATTTGGGATAGGCCCTCGGCCATGGCGGTTTTTCCGACACCCGGATCACCAACAAATACCGGATTGTTTTTTCGCCGGCGGCAGAGCACCTGCATGGTCCGTTCCATTTCCAGCCCCCGCCCGATGAGCGGATCCAGCTTTCCCTCGGTGGCCCGCTGCACCAGATCAATGGTAAAGGCTTCGAGCGGATCGGTTTTTTTCTTTTTTTCCTCCTTGGAGGTGCGCGTGAAACCGCCTTGTCCCTGCTGGAAAGGAAGTTTGGACACTTCGTGGGAGATAAAATTCAGGACATCCAACCGGGTGATGCCCTGGTTCTTCAGGAAATAGACGGCATGGGAATCCTTTTCCTTGAACATGGATGCGAGAATATCTCCAATGGAGACTTCCGCCTTTTCCGCCGAGCGCACATGATTTACCGCTCGCTGTATCATGCGCTGAAAGCCGATGGTCTGCTGCAACACAAACTCATCGTCCTCCGGCACGCTTTCCATTTTATCAGTGAAATAACCTTCCAGGTCTGTTTTCAGGTTATCCACATCTCCGCCGCAATTTTCAATGATATCGATTCCGGCAGGATCATGGAGAATGGCAAAAAGCACATGCTCGATACAGACGTATTCGTGCCGGCGCTTCTTGGCTTCTCTGACGGCAAATCCGAGAGTAGCACTCAGTTCTTTACTGATCATGGTCTATTCTTTCTCCATGGTGCACTTCAGCGGAAAGCCCCGGTCATTGGCCAGTTTCTGAACCGTATCCACTTTGCTTTCGGCGATGTCGTAAGGAAAAATACCGCACACGCCGATTCCGGTATGGTGGACGTTGAGCATGATCTGCGTGGCCTGTTCCGCTGATTTGTTGAATACAAATATGAGAACCTCGACGACAAATTCCATCGTCGTGTAGTCGTCGTTATGAAGCAAAACCCTGTAAAGGGGTGGCTCGGCCACCTCATCTTCGGTTTCGGAGGCAACCTCATCATCCAGTTCCGGTCTTCGGGGACTCATGTTATTTCGCTAACACGTATGAGTGACGCAGGGTTTGGCGCCGTCGCCCCTTTGGATACCAATCACTATAATCATCGGTCATCGGTCTTGTAAAGGGCGTCCCTGCACATCTGTTGCCTGCCCGTAAATTGTCCCTGTCCAGCGGACCCGCAGGTGTCGTCTCTACCGGCCGCAGCATTTCTTGTATTTCTTCCCGCTCCCGCATGGGCATGGGTCGTTTCTGCCAACCTTCTTGGATTGCCGGCGAACCGGCTTTTTCTTCGCCGGTGCCGCACTCTCGCCACCGGAAAACACCAGGTTCTGCTCTTTTGGGGTGCTCATCCTTTCGATTTGAGTCGGCTCTGCCAACTGTATCCGGAATAGAATGCCGACGGTCTCCTCCTTGACCCGGTCGATCATATCCTGGAACATCTCAAAGCCTTCCTTCTTGTAGACGATCAGGGGATTTTGCTGAGCATACCCTCGAAGACCGATGCCCTCCTTGAGATGGTCCATGGATAACAGGTGGTCCTTCCAGAGCGAATCCACTGTCTGAAGCATGATAAACCGTTCGAGCTGGCGAAACTCCGCTTCACCGATCGCATGTTCCCTGGCCTTATATCGGTCGGAAACCGCTTCAAATAGCCATTGGGGCAGCGACTCCGAATCCAGTCCTTCAAGGCTGTCCGGTGACAGCGGCATCCGCATGTTGAACTGCTTGAAAATCGCATCATCCAAACCCTGCAGATCCCAATCCTCGGGATGCCGATCGTGATTGGCATATTCCGCGACAATGTTTTCGCAGAGATCCAGAATCATGTCTTCAATGGCCGGGCCAAGGTCATTATCGCCCAGGGTTTCCCGGCGCTGCTGATAGATGACCTCACGTTGCTGGTTCATGACATCGTCGTATTCCAGCAGGTGCTTGCGAATGTCGAAATTATGAGCTTCCACCTTGGATTGGGCATTCTCTATGGCCTTGCTGATCAGGCCGTGCTCGATGGGTTCGCCCTCTTCCATCCCGAGGCGCTCCATAATGCCGGTGATCCGTTCGCCACCGAAGATACGCAGGAGATCGTCTTCAAGGGCCAGGTAGAAGCGGGAAGACCCAGGATCCCCCTGACGCCCGGAACGTCCCCGGAGCTGATTGTCGATGCGTCTGCTTTCATGCCGCTCGGTGCCCAGAATATGCAGACCCCCAAGGTCGGTCACACCCTCTCCCAGCACAATATCGGTTCCCCGTCCGGCCATGTTCGTGGAAATGGTGACGGCCCCTCTCTGACCGGCCTGGGCAACAATTTCAGCCTCCTTCTCGTGATTTTTGGCGTTCAATACCGAATGGGGGATGCCTCTTTTCTTGAGACGTTTGCTGAGGCCCTCGGAAACGTCGATGGAGATGGTACCCACCAATACCGGTTGGCCTCTTTCATGGAGTTCTTCGATTTCGTCGAGAGCGGCCTCGTATTTTTCACGCTTCGTCTTGTAAATCACATCGGGATAATCATCACGGACCATCGGCTTGTGGGTCGGTATCACCACCACGTCCAGATCATATATTTTCTTAAATTCAGCGGCTTCGGTGTCCGCCGTTCCGGTCATGCCGGCCAGTTTCTTAAACATGCGGAAGTAATTTTGAAATGTAATGGTGGCCAGGGTCTGGTTTTCGTTTTCGATTTTTACATTTTCCTTGGCTTCGAGGGCCTGATGCAACCCTTCGCTGTAGCGCCTTCCGGGCATCAGACGGCCCGTGAACTCATCGACGATGATGACTTCGCCGTTCTTGACGATATAATCCACATCGCGCTTGAAAAGTGTATGGGCTCTCAGGGCCTGGTTGATATGATGGAGCAGATCAATGTATTTCGGGTCGTACAGGTTGTCGACCTTGATGATCTTTTCGGCCCTGGAAACGCCCTCTTCGGTAAGGGTTACCGAACGCGCTTTTTCATCGATACTGTAGTCGACGTCACGCTTGAGCCCCGGAATAACGGAGTTCACCTGGTAATACAGGTGGGTTGATTTTTCGGTCGGTCCGGAAATGATCAGCGGGGTCCGGGCTTCGTCGATGAGGATACTGTCCACCTCGTCAACTATGGCAAAGTTGAGCTCGGGCTGGACAAGACTTTCCTGCTCGAACTTCATGTTGTCCCGCAGATAATCGAAACCGAATTCATTGTTGGTGCCGTAGGTGATGTCGCAGTTATAGGCGTCTTTGCGCTCGGCGTCATCTAGGCCATGAAGGATGGTGCCGACAGACAAGCCGAGAAAACGGTAAATCTGCCCCATCCATTCGGTGTCCCGGGTGGCCAGATAATCGTTGACGGTAACGACATGTACCCCTTTTTGGGGCAACGCGTTCAAGTATGCCGGAAGGGTGGCCACCAGTGTTTTCCCCTCCCCGGTTTTCATCTCAGCGATTTTGCCCATGTGAAGGACGACACCGCCGATGAGCTGGACGTCGAAATGCCGCATATTCAGCGTTCTAAGGGAAGCTTCCCGCACGGTTGCGAATGCCTCGGGAATCAGGTCGTCCAAGGGTTCTCCGTTATCCAGACGCTCCCTGAAACGGATGGTCTGTTGCCGGAGTTGCTCATCGGTTAAGGCCTGAATTCCCGCCTCCAGGCTGTTAACGGCTTCGACAACCGGTTGCAGCCGCTTGAGTTCGCGTTCATTTTTGCTGCCAAATACCTTGGTTAACAAATTCAAAACCATCGCTGGGTGATCCTTCGGATAAACATAACAGGTTGCCGATAGTATACCATATATTTGCTGAAAAACCAGATATCCGAATAAAATCGTGCAACGATTTTATGATCGGCAAAGGCGTCGTTTAGAGGGTGAACGGCGCGTATACACTTGTCGGGGTGAGTTTGAAATCCTTGCGGGCGTACTCAGGCTGGAGTTGCAGAGTCTAGTTCAGAATGTACTTCATGGGATTTACCGGAACACCATTAAGCTTTACCTCATAGTGAAGATGGGGTCCGGTACTTCGGCCGGTGTTTCCGACCAGCGCGATGGGCTCACCGCGTTTGACGGTTTCTCCGCGCTTTTTGAGTGCCTTCTTAATATGGCCGTATCGTGTGACAAATCCGTGTCCGTGATCGATGACAAGCACCATGCCGAGCAAACCTTTTCTTCCGGTGTAGGCCACGACACCGTCAGCCGTTGCCACAATGGGTGTGCCTGCCCGGTTGGCGATATCCAGTCCTTTGTGAAATTCCCGGAGCCCGGTAAAGGGAGATTCCCGGTAGCCGAACCGGGAGGTAATCCAGCCTTCCGCCGGACGAATGGCCGGGGTACAGGCCAGCAGATTTCTCTGGTCCTCAAGATAACCCAACAATGAGCTGAATCCGCTTTCCTGGTTGATACGGGCCATTTCGAGCTGTTGGGTTTGCTCGTGCATTTCGCGAATCAGACTGTCGTGGCGTTGCTGGAGCGGCACGCTCGTATCCAGGTCCTCGGGAATGGACCCGCCAATACCGAAAAGCCCATCCTGGGTGGCCTTCTGTTCGATATTGGCGATAATCCGGATTTTGTTTTCGAAATCATGAAGTACAACGAGCTCATCTTTTAGTTTGTTGATCTCTTCGGCAAAATTCTTGATTTGATTCCGTTGGGTGGTGATTTCTTCTTTCCTGGAATTCAATTCCTGAAGCAGGGCCTGAGTATCCCCCTGGGTGAATTTCACCTGAGTGTAATCGTATATCAGCCATCCGGCACTAACAAACCCAAGCGTCAGCAAGACAGCAAGACATCGTAGCAGACTCCGGGTGACCGTTATGCGTCGAATGGGGGTACCTGTTGTACTCAAAGCGATGAAGGATATCTTGTCGGCCATAATTCAATTAATCCCTTTTTTCTAATGAGATCAACAACTATGATCGTCCCTCTGGTTGGACACGGCGATTTTTAAAAAAAGCCCCTGGGCAGCTTCATCACCCAAAGGCTTTGGTGGTACTCGCCTTCGGCAACCTGGCAATCATGGCCTGTCGGCTTTAGACCCATGGCTTTGCGCCATCACCTTTCGGTGATTTTGCCCTTTCGAAATTTTTGCATACTGTACAATCGATAAACCAAAAAACCGAGAATGTCAAGAAAAATCCGAAAGTTCGTTCCTTTTTCGATCAACATCGGGTCTGTTTTTGAGGGGTTGTTTTCAGACGGGTGGGACCGCTTTTTACGACAATCCCACCCATCTGTTCCCCGAATTATTGAATTCCCAGCCGGAACTTGAGGGACTTTAACGTGTTCTGCATTAACATGGTGATGGTCATGGGACCGACCCCACCGGGGACCGGCGTGATGGATCCGGCGATTTCCTTGGCGGCGTCAAAGTCCACATCACCTTTGAGGATGGCCACCATCTTGCTGGGATCCTTGGCGCTTGGTTTCTCACTCACCCGGTTGACTCCGACATCGATGACACATGACCCCGGCTTGATCCACTCGGGTTTGACCAGACCCGGAACCCCGGCTGCCACGATCAGAATATCGGCGCGCTTGCAGTGGGCGGCCAGATCCTTGGTCCGGGTGTGAACGACGGTCACGGTGGAATTGGCGCCCGGCCCTTTCTGGAACATCATGTTGGCAATGGGTTTTCCCACAATATTCGACCGGCCAACCACGACTACCTCCGCACCACTGGTTTCCACCCCGGCACGCACGATCATTTCCTGAATCCCCGCAGGTGTACAGGGGGGAAACTTCACCTCGTCGCCACCGATCATGAGCCGGCCGACATTGACCGGATGGAATCCGTCCACGTCCTTGTCCGGATCGATGGCATTGAGCACCTTTTTATCGTCGATATGTTTGGGCAGCGGAAGCTGTACAAGGATCCCATGGATGCTGTCATCGTTATTATATTTGTCGATGAGCGCCAACAAATCCGCTTCGGAAATGTCATCCGGCTGGGAATCCTGGACCTCTTTGAATCCGAGCCGGTGGGCAGTTTTAATCTTGAGTGTGACGTAGGAAATGGATGCCGGATTCTCGCCGACAAGGATCGTCACGAGACCGGGAACAGCACCGTGTTTCGCTTTAATCTCCTCTACCTCTGCAGCGATCTCCTCGAGGATCTCCTCACGGATTTCGGTGCCTTTAATTAGTTTCGCCGTCATGTTCTCTCTCCTTTCCTCCAATTGGTTTGCTGTTGTTCATGGTGTCTATAATGTTCGTAGGCCCTATTCTTGCCGAATTGGATAGTGAGGTTATATGGGATACGGGACCTGATCCAGCCCCTCCCGCTGATCAAGTCCGAGCATGATATTCATGTTTTGTACTGCCTGTCCGGCAGCCCCTTTCACAAGATTGTCGATCGCTGAAATCAGAATCAACCGCCGCCCCCCTCTTTCGATCTTGCAGCCGATGTCGCAATAGTTGGTGCCGCGCACATGGAGCGTGTCCGGGGGACGCTCAGAACTTCGAATACGGACAAACGGCGCGTCCTTATAAAACTGTTGAAGGCAGTCGCGCACAGCGTCGTCGGATCGTTTCTTCAATAGACGGACATACAACGTCGTCAACATTCCCCTGGACTTGGGGACGAGATGGGGAACGAAGGTGATCTGTACCGGAATTCCGGCCTCTTTTTCAAGCACTTCCTCCATCTCCGGGGCATGCCGATGGACTCCGATCTTATATGCCTTGAAAGACTCCTGGACCTCGCAAAAATGGGTTGTCAGAGACGGCGACCTGCCGGCCCCGCTCACACCGGATTTCGCGTCTGCTACGATGCTGTCCAAATCAAGCCAGTTTCGCCGGATCAAGGGAATTAGGGGGAGCAATACGCTGGTGGGATAGCAACCCGGATTTCCGATGAGATTGCCCTGGTGTATGTCATCGGTATAGACTTCTGACAAGCCATAAACCGCCGTTTCCGCGTACGTTTTGGCTGAATGGGGCTGGTATGCGGCCTCGTATCGGGAGACATCACGGAACCTGAAATCAGCGGAGAGATCCACCACCCGCAGCCCTTTTTCAATGATCTCAGGGACAAGATCCATGGGGAGCTGATGGGGCAAGGCGGTGAACACCAGATCGGTCCGCTCGGCCAGGGCTTCAGCATCGTAGGTTTCACAAACCAGATCGACAATCCCGGCCATGGATGGGTAGGTATTGCTGAACCGTTCTCCTGCATACTGCCGGGAGGTCAGCACCGCAATATTTACATTCGGATGACCGGAAAGGAGTCGGACCAGTTCCGCCCCTGCATAACCGGTGGCACCGACCACGCCTACGTTTATCATTGAACCTCCCAGCACGACACGCTTAAGAAGCAGGCAAAGTACCCGGCGACTCAGGCGGTATGTATCAGCTTTTGGAAAAGGGGGGACCGTCCCTGCTTACAGGCCAAGGCGGGACCTTAGCAAACAAATTCACCGGTTTCAAGAAAAGAACCATACAGATATGTAATGAATCCAGAGGGAATTTCCAGGCGGGAATGGCCACTCTTTCAATTGCCGTGCAAATTTAGTCTTGAATGGTCTTGTTGATGTTGGGAATCGTTCCGGGTTTACCCTTTTCCATATATCGGCTGTCACCATCCCGGCGGGTTACATTTTCATACACCCCATCATCCCGGCGGACCAGTTTGGTGAAACCCAGGTCCCGCAATTCAGAGTTGGTTTTGGGGGTGCTGATATTGACCCGGGAAATAATCCGATGGATTTGCCCCTGGCACTCCGGACAACGGGTTAACTCCTTATCCTTGATGGACTGCTCCACCTCAAAAATTAACCCAAGGTCACAGGGGTCCGATGTGTGTTCGTATTCGTATACCGGCATGGATCAACCTCAAAAAAAAGAGCGTATGTGTAATGGGGCCTTTATACCATGTGAAGAAGCGGTGGTTCAAGTTGCCGGTTTGGCCGGTTGGCCGGTTAGCCCGTCTGCCCGTGGGCCCGTGGGCCCGCTTGAAATTTGGGATTTGGGTTTGAGATTTGTTATTTGGGATTTGAAATTTCGGCGGCGTCAGCCGCCCAGGTAGGCTTTCTTGACCTCCGGATCATTGAGGAGTTCGTCGGATCGCCCTTCCAACACGAGCTCACCGTTTTCCAGGACATAGCCCCGCTGGGCGAACTGCAGTGCCATACGGGCATTCTGTTCCACCAGCAGAATTGTAGTCCCCTCATCGTTGAGTTCCTTCATGGCCCGAAACACGTCCATCATGAGCAACGGCGCCAGACCCATGGAGGGTTCATCCAGGAGCATGATCCGTCGCCCGCTCATGAAAGCTCTTCCGATGGCCAGCATCTGCTGCTCGCCGCCGCTGAGGGTTCCGGCTTTTTGGATCTTCCGCTCATCCAGCCGGGGGAAAATGTTCAGCACCCGATCGATGTCCTTTGGAATCTGGTCTTTGTCTTTCCTGGCAAAGGTGGCCAAGGTCAGGTTTTCCATGACCGTGAGATTCCCGAACAGACGTCGTCCTTCAGGGACATGGGATATGCCGAGTTTGCTCACCACCTTGTCCGGCGCATAATCGAGAAGATCTTTCCCATCAAAGGTCATCTGGGTTCCCGATTCCACAGGCACCAGGCGGGAAATAGCCCGGAGAGTGGTGCTTTTTCCAGCGCCGTTGGCGCCGATGATGCAGACGATCTCCCCCTCCGCGATATTGAAATGGATCCCGTGAAGCGCCCGAATCTTACCGTACGAGACGCGCAGGTTTTCAACCGAAAGCAGCATTATTCCACCATCTCACTTCCAAGATAGGCCTCGATCACCTTGGGGTTGTTTTGAATTTCTTCCGGGGTGCCCTCTGCGATTACCTCCCCAAAAACCAATGTTTGTATTTCTTGGCACAGTTCCATGACAAATCGCATACGGTGCTCGATAAGAAATATTCCGACACCGAATTTCCGGTGTGCCCGACGGATGATGTCCATCATCTGAATCAATTCCTCAGGATTCATCCCGGCGGTCGGTTCATCCAGAAAGAGGATCTTTGGTTCCATGGCCATGGCCCGTGCCATTTCGACGCGCCGCTGGGCACCATAGGGTAGATTCAGCACGATCTGATTGGCAAATCGGTCTACTCCGAAAAGCTCCATCAATGCGTACGCCTTGTCGCGGCTTTCGGCCTCCTCCCGTTGGCGTTTCAGCGTCCCAAAAAAAGCGCCCACCAGCCCATAGCTCAGTTTGGAATAGCGGGCCATCATGACGTGCTCCAGAACCGTCATGTGCCGCCAAAGCTGTAGATTCTGGAAGGTGCGGCCCAGCCCGCGCGCTGCGATCTGATACGGCTGGAGCCCGACAATCGATGCCTCATCAAGACGGATGTCGCCCTCCGTAGGCCGATAAATTCCTGTAATTAAATTGAAAATCGTTGTTTTTCCCGCGCCGTTGGGTCCTATGAGACCGTGGATTTCGCCAGGATCAATGTTCAGGCTGTAGTTGTTCACGGCGCGAAGGCCACCGAAATAGTGGCTCATGCTATCGACTTCAAGCAACGCCATGGCTAGACCTCGGATTTAGGTTTGCGCTTGGGTTGGAGAACGGCCCGGACATCGAACTCGCGGAATGCGATCAAGCCGGTCGGCCGGTAGATCATCACCAGGACCAACAGCAGCGGAATGATGATCCATTTAAACAATTCAAAGGGACGGAGGGCCTCGCTGAGCAAGCTGATACTCACCGCGCCGACGATGGAGCCGTACACGGAGTTCAATCCCCCGAAATAGACCATGGCCAGCACTTCGGCCAATTTCTGCAGCCCGAACGTCGCCGGGTTCACATATCTCAGGACATGGGCAAAGAGCCCTCCCGCCACACCGGCCCAGAACGCGCCGAATAAAAAGGCCGTCATTTTCGTGCGACGGGTATTGACGGTCATGGCGTTGGCGGCGATTTCATCGTCGCGGACGGCATTGAGGGCCTTTCCCAGCGTAGAGCGCACGAAATTGTTAATGGTCCAGATACACAGGACCGCCCAGGTAAACACGACCGGAAGACTGGCCAGATCCGGCTGACCTTTCAGGCCCCGGGGGCCGCCAACCATCTCAAGGTTTTCGATGAGACTTTTGACGATGAACAAAAATGCGAGGGAAATGATGGCCAGGTAATCTCCCCGTGTCCGAAATGAGGGTATGGCGATGAGCAATGCCCCCGAAGCGGCCACAGCGCCGCCGATGACAAGCGCCAAAGGAAAAAATGCAGGAGCCAGGGCTTTGGGCAAGAGGGCGGCCCCAAAAAGTTTGTCGTTGGCAAACAGAATAACCGTGACTACCGATGCCCCGTACGCACCCAGAGCCATAAAGCCGGGATGGGAACAGGAGAATTCCCCCATGTAGCCGTTGATCACATTGAGACTCAGAGTCAACATGACGGCGATCAGGGTGAATCGCAGGGTCATCCCCCGGTAGGCACTGATATCGGCCCAGATATGCATCACCAGGTAGAGCAACACCAGATAACCGATCACCGAGACAGCGGTGGGTAACTTGGACAGTTTGTCCGCCATCCAGTTGGCGGGGCGGACCGTCGCGTAGCTGAACAACGTCACCGGGAGAAGATAAATCAGGAAGACATATAGCAGAACCCGCGGTGTTTGAAACGGGTCCGGCACCCGGATGACCCCGCTGAATTCTCCGCCGGTGAACATTTTTCCGATGATCACAAGTTGGTCCCACCCTTGCCAGAGAAAATGCTTTATGTCCTTGGCAATGGCCAAAATTCCTAAAAGGCTTGGCATTTTGTCCATATCGAGGGCATCGACAAGATAATCCCCTACCAGCTGTTCCAAAATGACGGCCAGCAGAGCGGCCAGAAGCCATCCAAGAACCGGAACCAGTGACAAGTGATGCTGAATGTTATGGCGCAGGCGCAAATAGTGCTTTTCGGAAGTTGGGTTATCGGGAGTCATGTTGAACATATTCCAATGCGGCAAAGTCCGCTTCTTGATCCGGTGATGTCCTAAACCCTTAGAGTCTGCCTTTCCGGCTACAGTCGAAGTTTGGCGCTGTATGGTTCCCCAAAGAAACCATGGGGTCTGTATACGAGTATGAGCAAAATGATCGAGTAGGCGATCAGATCGCGAAGCGTCGACGGAAACACCAGGGGCACAAATATTTCGATAAAACCGATCAGAAAACCGGCAAAGCAGGCCCCCATAATGGATCCCCTGCCGCCCAGAATCGCGGCGACAAACGCCTTCCAGCCATAGACAATGCCCATGGTCGGCTCCAGAACCGGATAGGCCATGCCGAAAAATATCCCTGCTACCGCCGCCAAAGCGGAACCGATGGCAAATGTCATTCGGGCAATGGCGTTTATGGATACCCCCATGAGAGGGACAACCAGATAATCAAACGCCATGGCGCGCATGGCCATGCCCCATTTGTTTTTTTTGATAAACAGGTGCAGAGCGAACATGAAAGCCAGCGAAACACCCACAATCATGATTTTGATATTGGTGATATCCACCCCGCCGATACTGAATGTCTGACTTTCGATCAGCTCCGGAAAGCTGCGGCGTTTTGCTCCCAGAAGAATCAGGTTTCCCTGTTCCAGCATGATACCGATCATCAGACCGGTAATGGCTGCGGACGCCCGGGGGGCGTCACGCAAGGGTCTGTATCCGATGCGCTCCACCGTCATACCCACAATCGCTGTCAGGCACATGGCACCGATGAGGGTAAGAATAAGAATGAACCAGCCCGGCAATGCCAGTGTACCGGCGACGGTCAAACCGACCAGAAAAGAGGAAATGCCGAATCCAATGTAGGCGCCGACCATAAAAATGTCGCCGTGGGCAAAGTTGAACAGCATCAGGATGCTGTACACCATGGAATAGCCAAGGGCGATCAACGCGTAAAAGCTTCCCCATTGGAGCGCATCGATGACATTTTGAAAATCGAAGATGTTTTGCAGATTGATCGTCATGGGATGTGTACCCGAGGACTCTAAAAGGGCGGGCCCAGGTTTCCTCTGGCCCGCCCTTTCATTGTATCAACTCAGAAGCGTGCGCACTCGAGCGCATGCCACAGTCAGCACGTGTTCGAAACGAGCGACGTTCAGTTTTGGATTTTTTTGCGGCGCAGCCGCGTTTCGTAACATCGTGGAACGATGTTACGGGCAGACCGATTTGAAAAATTCGTATTCACCCTTTTCGCTGATCCGGACAACAACCGCGCATTTGATGGGATCGCCTTCTTCGGTAAACGTCATATTCCCGGTGATGCCGTCGAACTCCTTGATTTTAGCCAGCGCGTTCCGGACGCATTTGCGGTCTTTCTCGATCCGGCCGGTGAGCTTTCCGCAGGACTGGATCGCTCTCTGGGCGAGGCGGAGGGCGTCCCAGGTCAGGGCACCGACATCGTCCGGGATGTACCCATATTTCTTTTCGTATCGGTCGATGAATGCCTTGGTTGCGCCTTTGGCACCGGCAGCCGCATAGTGCGTGCTGAAAAACAAACCATAGCAATCCTTGCCGCAAAGTTCCACGGTCTCTGCCGAGCCCCAGCTATCGCTACCCACGATGGGAAAGTTGATCCCTTTGGCATGGGCCTGCTGCACGATTAGGGCCACCTCATTATAGTACTGAGGAGTAAAGAGGACCTGGGTTCCGGAGTTCTTGATTTTGTTCAGCTGTGAGCTGAAATCCACATCTTTGGTGGTAAAACTTTCAAATGCCACGACCGATCCGCGACCATGAATCTTTTCCCAGGCTTCTTTAAAAAACTCTGCGAGCCCTTTGGGATAGTCGCTCGCGACATCATAGAGAACCGCGGCTTTTTTGAAACCGAACTCTTCTGTGATAAAGTTTGCCAGAACCGGTCCCTGGAAGGGGTCCAGAAAACACCCACGGAACACATAGGGACGATCTTTGGTGGTATCGGGGTTGGTGGACCACGGGCTGATCATGGGGGTCTTCCAATTATTGGCAACCTCTCCGGCCGGAACGGCCTGTTTGGAGGATTGTGGCCCCACGATGACGAGAACCTCGTCATCGGTGATCATTTTGGTATTGGCGCGAACTGCTGATTCGGCCTTGGATTCGTTGTCTTCGATAACCAGTTCAACGCGATATTTTTTGCCGCCAACCTCGAGACCTCCGGCGGCATCGATATCTGCCTTCCACATTTCCGCCGCGTATCTCGTTCCCTCGCCAACCTTCGGGATGTCACCGGTGAGCGGCGCATTGATTCCGACCTTGATGACCTTGGCGCGGCCCCAGGCACAGGGCGAGAGGATGAGACTGAGCACCACACAAGCAAGAACGACATAGAGGGCTTTCCGCATCATGACCTCCTTTAGCTTTCCTACAGGTTGATTTTTACAACGGAATAAAATCGCGAAACGATTTTATGAAACGCGACAACGACGTTCATAGGGCGAGGGGTGTATCCGCCGTAGCAGTGACGGATTCATATTCGCATCCCTGCCAACTAAGATGCCATGCGTATCTCGGAGATGAGATACGGTCAAATATCACACGGAATATTATTTTTCAACTTATAAAATCGTGAAAGGATTCTGATAATTTAACGGGGAACTCTGAGATGCCTGCGTTTGAAACAGACTATTTCGCTGGAATGGGTGTAATCTCAGAGGATTCAAGGGTTCGAGGATTTCGGGATTCAACAGATAGAATCTTTAACAATACCCTTGAATCCCCGACCCCTTGGATCATTGGCCCCTTTTCTACTCTGCCATTGGAGACGGACATCACCTATTTTTTTTCAGATCATCCACCAGATCCTTTATGATAGACATCACGTTGCTGCCCCGTTCTTTGGCGATGTGGTGCGCATCCTCGACGAGTTTGGACGCCTGGCGCTTCAACTCGGCGGGTGGCGGTACCGGCAGCCGACTCCGTTCATAGTGCCAAGCCAGAAGACGCACGGCCAGCTTTTCTTCCTGTTGTCTGATAAAACCCACGCTTACCCCTTTCGTAAGGCTCCGCGGCGGAACACACCCTTAACCGTCGTTCCCGGTTCCGCGTGCTGGGCGGCCGAATCCCATCACCACCCTTTCCAAAACCCGCAAGGGCTGATTCGCTCCGGACTTGATGGCAAAATCCGCCTCGAGAATACCGGCATATCCGTCAAGCAGTTCCTCCCGCGAGAAATGCGCGGCCTTTCTCATCATCAGGTACACCGGATAGGCATTCTTCGGATTGGGTGCCATGAGCAGATCTGTCCGCGCCGTCCGTTTACGACGTTTGCTCCGTTTAGACGCATTCTTCGGGGCGTGGTTGTCATGATGGGAATCCAGGGCGTCTGCCCATTCATCGAGTTGCGACGTGAGGGATCTGTCATGCTCCTGGATTAACGGCATCACCTCCTGCCGGAACCGCTGAAACGGAAGTCCGGCGTGCCAAACGCTACCACTGGGTCCATCCATAAACTCCCGCATCAAAATCAGTTTGCGGATCTGATTGGCAATTCCCGCAAGCAGCTGCAGCGGGTGGGACAGCTCCCCGCTGCCCAGCAGGGAGTGCATGTAGAACAGGGCGTCTTCCACATCACGATTGGTCACCGCGTTGGTAAACTCGTAGATCGGGTCCTTTTTGGTTCGGGTAAGCACCGATTCCACATCCTCGAATGAGACGGTCGGCCGATCGCCGGTGTAGTCGACCAGTTTTTCGACATTTGCGGTAAAGGTCCGAAGATCGAACCCGCTCTTTTCCACCAACGCTTCGAATACTCCGGGGTCCATGGATTTGCCGTGTTTTTCCAGGGCGTCCCCGAGACGTTGTCGAAGCACAGCCACTTGTACTTGGCGGTCGGCCCGTCGATCGCCTTTGGGGACACTGCAATCGACAATCATCCCGGCTGTCGTTATTGCCGCATACAGCGTTGTTCGTTTGTCCACCCGATCTGTTGTGATGAGCAGATGATTGCTCTTGGGGAAGCCTGTTTCTATCGCATGCTGCAGGAGCCCGGCCTGGTCCCGAGATTCTGAAATCGAGAAATTCCGTTCCCGGCAGAAGGCCACTACCCGATCCAGCCATGCGCCATCCTGGATCCCGGCCGCATCCAATTTTAGAAGATCCTCTCGCTGCTCCGAAGCGAGATCGTCCATGCTCAGCCTCTGGGCCGCTAGTACAGCCAGGAGATACCGTGCGGCTTTACGGAAATCTTCGGCGTCAGCCGCCTGTTTGGATCGGATCAAGAGGCTGGACAGATCTTGCCGGGTGCTGAAAATTTGTGCCCCAAGAAGGGCAAGTACTTTGGGACCGTCCATCAGGGAAAACGTGTTGAGCCGCTCAAGGATGTCGGACATCTCCACATCCATGCCGTCGAAGGCTTCGAAATTCAGACTGCGGGCGGCTTGCGGAAGCATGGCTTCCAGCAGCGTCCGATACGCCTCCGTAACCAGAAGTTCCTCCCCGTAGATTAGATAAATCGGGGCATATCCGGATGAAGGCGTCTCCTGAATATGGGTTTCCACGTCTTTGTAGCTGATTTCGGCCATAGATATCAGTCCGTGGGCCCGTTTGCCCGTTTGCCCGTGGGCCGGTTTGCCCGTTTGCCCGCCTGCCGCGGCGAAGCCCGAGGGGCGAAGACCGGTGGGCCCGTGAACCGGTTGGCGAGTGCCAGCGGCACACGTCATCTGCCGCCTAAAGTCGGCGCCATTCGTTGCCTATCTGTCTTTTAACTTTTGACTTTCAGCTTTGAGCTTTCAGCATTAAATATTCCAAGATCCGAGATCCAAAATCTAAAATCGAGCCATCCCGCATCCAATACCAAATACCCGATACCTAATGTTCTACTTAGGCATTTTATTGAACACCAGATGATAGATGAAGATGCCGATACCGATGCTCACCGCACTATCGGCAATGTTGAACGTTGGCCAATGCAGATCCCCGATATAAACATCCAGAAAGTCGATAACCTTACCGAGCCGGACCCGATCCACGATGTTGCCGATGGCACCGCCGAAAATAAGAGCGAATCCAAAGGCCAAAAACCGGTGGGTGGCCGGGGTAGTTAGGTAAAGGTAGAGAATCACGCCTGCCGCCAGGGCCGATGCGAAAAGGAACACCGCTGTCTGAACCGTCGAACTCTGCCCGGACAGAAATCCAAACGCCCCGCCCGGATTGTGGATATGGGTCAGATTAAAAAAACCGGGGATGATTGTCTTCGAGCTGTAAAGCGGGAGATATCGCAGCACCAGCGCTTTGGACACCTGATCCAGAACTGCGACAGTGCCGGCGATGATCAGGAGCCGTAGAAGCCGGGATACCTTGGAGTCGGTGCCCGGGGACTCCCCCTCCTGGTGTCCGGTGTCTATGGAATTATCGGGGGGGGGCATGGTCATGTGATCTGGAACATCAGCTGGTTATTGGTGATTTCCGATTTGGACAACGCAGGTAAAATCACCGGTTTCATATGGGCATGGTGCGGCTATATCTTTTGAAACCCCTTGAACCCTTGAATCCTGGGACCCTTTTCTCCAAATAAATTGGAGAGAATCCGATGAACAACATCTCAACTAAAATCTCGACGAGATGTCAGGAAATGGCCTTTAAGGCGGTGCGACACCTGTGACAGATGGTGGGATGCTCGCTATCGTCCCCCACGGTGATATCATGCACCCAGCACCGCTCACACTTGGTCCCTGGTGCAGGGGCTACCCCCACAGCAAGGCCCGGCACCTCTTCGCTCACAAATACGCCTTCCGGTGCCATGCCGTTTTCCACAGCGACACTGGAAACAATGAGGATCGACCGCAAGTCTTCGAAAGTCTGAAGCAGGTCGTAGAGTCCGTCCTCACTGGCGTATACCGTGATCTCCGCATCCAGTGGATGCCCGACCTGCTTACGCTCCCGGGCCATCTCGATGGCCTTTGTGATTTCTCCGCGAACGGCAAGCAGCCGTTCCCACCGCGCGGCCAGAGAATCGTCGAGCCACTCCGGTTCCACTACCGGCAGCGTGGTCATGTGGACACTCTCTTCCCGCTCTCGTCGAACCGGCATGTATTTCCAGATCTCTTCCGCAGTAAATGAAAGGATCGGGGCCATGATCCGGACCATGCCTTCCAGAATAATGGACATGACGGTCTGGGCACTTCGCCGCGCCGTGGAATCGGGGGGCGAGATATACAGTCGGTCCTTGAGGATGTCCAGGTAAAAGGCCGATAGATCCAGGGTGCAGTAGTTGTACATCGCGTGGTAGATGACGTGAAACTCATAATTCTCATAGGCGCTTTGGGCCTTCTGAATCAGCAATTGCAGCTGGTATAAGGCAAACTTATCCAGGCTTTCCATCTCGGCGTACGCGACCGCATCCTCTTCCGGATCGAAGTCGTAGAGATTACCGATCAAGAATCGGCAGGTGTTCCGAATCCGCCGATATGCATCGCTGAGCTGCTTGAGAAACCGCTCGGAGATCCGTATGTCGTCCCGATAATCCGATGCCGAGACCCACATCCGGAGGATCTCCGCCCCGTATTTCTGAATCACCTCTCCGGGGGCCACGATGTTGCCGAGGGATTTCGACATTTTCTTTCCTTCGGCGTCCACCACGTATCCGTGGGTCAGGACCCCCTTGTACGGAGCCTCATCCCGGGTGCCCACCGCAGTGAGCAGAGAGCTATGAAACCAGCCCCGGTGTTGATCACTGCCTTCAAGGTAGAGATCTGCGGGCCACGTCAGATTGGCCCGTTGCTCCAGAACCGCCGCATGGCTCACCCCGGAATCAAACCAGACATCCAGAATATCCGTTTCACGATCGATGTCTCTACCACCACACGCCGGGCAGGTGGCACCGGTCGGCATGAGATCTTTGGCTTCCTTCTCAAACCAGATGTCCGCCCCGTGCCGTTCGAAAAGCCCGCACACATGGTCCATGATGTCCGGGGTTAAAAACGGTGTGTTGCAGGATTGGCATGAAAACATGATGATGGGCACACCCCAGGCCCGCTGCCGGGACACACACCAGTCCGGTCGGTTTTCGATCATACCGTATATCCGATCGCGTCCCCACCCGGGTATCCAGGTCACTCTGTCGATAGCGTCCAAGGATTTTTTGCGGAGATCGGTCTTTTCCATGGAGATAAACCATTGGGGTGTGGCGCGAAAGATCACCGGTTCTTTGCATCGCCAGCAATGGGGATAGGAATGCACGATCTCTTCTTCGGCAAGCAGAGCTCCGAGTTCCTTGAGCTTTGCATTAATGTTCGGGTTTGCTTCGAATACGAATTGCCCCTTGAAAAACTCCACATCGTCGGTAAACCTGCCCGTTTCATCCACCGGGCTGTAGACATCCAGATCGTACAGCAAACCGACCTCGTGGTCCTCCCGGCCGTGTCCGGGTGCGGTGTGGACGCAGCCGGTGCCGGCTTCCAGGGTGACGTGATCGGCCAGAATCAGCAGGGAGTCCCTCCCATACAAGGGGTGTTTACATCGTTTTCCTTCCAGATCCCGGGGATTGATCTCCGAAATGATCCGGTACGCATCGATTCCGAAACTCTGCATGTTGAAATCCATCAGGTCTCGGGCCAGAATCAGCACTTCGTTGTCTCCGACATCGACGGCCACATAGTCAAACTCCGGATGAAGCGCTATGGCGAGGTTGGCCGGAATGGTCCATGGCGTGGTGGTCCATATCACCACATACACGGTCTTGCCGGCCAAAGACGGATACTTGTCAGAGATATCATCCTGAAGCGGGAACTTGATAAAAACAGATGGTGAGGCTTCGTCAAAATATTCGATTTCAGCTTCGGCCAAAGCCGTCTGACAGCTGTTGCACCAGTAAATCGGTTTTTTGCTCAGATACAGACTGCCGTCCAATGCGAATTTTCCGCATTCCCGGGCAATGGTGGCTTCGTAGGAATAGGCCATGGTCAAATACGGGTCGGCCCATTCACCCAGCACCCCGAGTCGCTTGAATTCCTCGCGTTGAATGTCGAGATACGTTTCGGCATAGCGGCGGCAATGCTTTCGTACTTCGGCCTGGGTCATGTCCTTGATCTTGGAGCCCAGTTCCTTTTCCACATTATGCTCGATGGGCAGCCCATGGCAGTCCCACCCGGGGACATAGACCGCATCGAATCCCATCATCTGTCTCGATTTGACAATAATGTCTTTGAGGATCTTGTTCAGGGCCGTGCCCATATGAATGTGGCCGTTGGCGTAGGGAGGACCGTCATGAAGGATAAAGCGCTCATAACCTTCGGCAATGTCACGCAACTTACCGTAGAGATCCATATCTTCCCATTCCCGAAGCCGCTCCGGTTCCTTTTGAACGAGACTGGCTTTCATGGGAAATTTGGTTTTGGGAAGGTTGAGCGTCTTTTTATAATCCATTCCGTCCTCCATGTACCGGAAATTCGCACCGAGTTTTGAGTGATTAATGAGAACCGTGGGATATGTCAAGGAAATATGGTGCAGTGAAGGTGTTCATAGGCCGGCAGACAGCGTGTTGAAGACCTGGTCGAAACAGGATCGGCTTCCTGTGGTTAAGCCACACGGGTATCGGTCCACGAAGGATGATGGTGCTTTTTGATCTGCAGGTGGTGCACATGAAAATGTGCAGTCTGCACAGAAAACTGTGCACCTGGTGATTCATCATAGATGTATTGCATGTAATTTTAGATCGTTACATTTTGGCACAAATCTCGCTAATCCGGATGATAGGTTTAGTCACCCGGTTCGCCAAACGGATTGACCTGACGCTGACGCCAGCAGGGCGTCTCGATTCAGGTGAAAACGGCCGTTAGGCTGGATTCTCCTGGGTTCGAGAGAGAACAGGACGCGGGGCCTAAGCCGTTAGAGTATCCGAAATCCATGTTTATACAAGAGGTGCCCCCATGACCAAACTAGACCAATATTGCGGAAAAATGGTGGAAAATCAGGAGCATTTCAATGGGTATTGCGCCATGCTGCTGGGGCGTTCCCCGGAGCGAATGGATATCCTGGCCGCAGAAAACGCCAAGGATTTTGTTATCTTTGATGGCACATGCTGGAGAGAATTTATTCGTAAGCAGCGTCGGACAAACAGCAACGGCTGACCCAACGGCGTCGAGAGCACCCCTTGGGGCTGTTGAGCGTGGTGCCTGGGGCGGGAATCGAACCCGCACGGAGACAAGCCCCAAGGGATTTTAAGTCCCTTATGTCTACCAGTTCCATCACCCAGGCGTATCCGTTGGCCCGTGGGCCCGTGGGCCGGTTTGCCCGTGGGCCGGTTAGCCCGTGGGCCGGTTAGGCGGGTAGCGGCGTGGACGTTTGTTATCACAATCCGCAGGTTCCCGAATTTTTAGCGGGACAAATAGCTATTGTCAAGAAGAGATGGCCCATCAAGGACTATATTATTACGGGATTATGCACCATTTTAAGGGTATTCTCACGCAATGGTCTGAGTATGTAGGACCCTAAAGCCATTGTTTGCAGTTTTCCGAAGTTGGC
>Ga0049114_1000073_pt1 | contig 25162 bp, 23 predicted proteins | sample WorMettanBELIZE2_FD_55211 | JGI IMG/M metagenome (GOLD analysis project Ga0049114, IMG submission 55211) | Marine gutless worms symbiont microbial communities from Max Planck institute for Marine Microbiology, Germany - Olavius tantulus BELIZE.2 | ecosystem: Host-associated > Annelida >... | reverse complement strand
CCTCTGCGCTTAGGTGTCGATAGGTTTTTGGCATAATATCGCGTCATATCGCGAAAGCCTTAAAACCTAAAAGTGTTGCACTTACTTATTGAACTGGGGATCAATTTCAAAAATCATAATATCAAAAACACCAATCGGATCCTTTTCAGACGCCAAATTGGTAGTCGTGCTTGCGTCTTTGTCAAGGCGACGCCAAGCAGGCCAGATCATCCGACCCCGGGCGAACGGGCTATAGCCGTTGTCAGAATTCCTTTCCGAGTACATACGTGCGGTCCAGGGTTCGGACCCGATCTTCTATCGGAACATATTTTTGACAACAGTTATATTGGGCATACGGGCGAACGATTATATCTGCTCATAAAAATACTCCCGGGCTTCTTCCACGCTGTCGAACAGAATCCAATCGTGCCGCAGCACCTGATTGTTCTGACTGCGGATATGCTCGATCATGGTGCCGCCGTGGTACTCAAAATGGTCCTGGTACTCGGTAAAATGGTCGCTCTTGGTCATGGCCCTGTCCTCCCGTTTGGGTTTCTTGAAACCATCGTTTCGATGATCCTGGCAGACACTCTAACAAACGGGTTTGACAGATCCGGTCATAAACAATCGTGAAACACGATTTTTTATAAAAATTACTGGGGTGATTTTTTCACATGTTGCAGTTAACATCAGAGCCACGGACCCAGAGTGTGATGGCGGAACGGGATTCTGACAAGGGTTGTAAAGGAGTGGATTTAAAAAGCAGAGCACCGTCCTTCGGTAATCCAATATGGGTCTCGATCGAGATCCGATTTGGCATCGAAACTGTTCGACCGCTTTCAAGATCGATACCGATCCCGATCCCGATTCCAATGAACACAAAGGGTGCCGTTCGGTAATAAACGACCGAAGGGATGCACCAAAAAGAAAAAGGCGGCAACCTGTCATGAATCCCTTCATGCAGGCAACCGCCTTTTGGATATCCTTGCGTGTTATGGTACTGCAGACAGCCTGGTGTTCGACGTGCTTAACCGGAAACGTATTTAAACGATAAGGTCACCCTCGCTCTGAAGGCGGCGACCTTCCCGTCCTCGATTTTCATATCCATCTTGCTGACCTCCGCGACGCGAAGATCCCGGAGGCTTTTTCCGGCAGTTTCCACCGCAGCTTTGGCTGCCTCTTCCCATGAAGTGTCACTCGATCCCACCAGTTCGATGATTTTATAAACACTTTCCGCCATGTTCGCCTCCTTCCGTCAGGGGTTAAAAGAGCATCACCGGGCCATTAAAAACAAAATCATCACATAATCATGAGATAGTATTCTATTTGGCATGGACGGCATCTTGTCAAGAAAAATATCCATCACCTCAGCCGCTTTGCCCGGCCTCGGGGGCAGGTGCATAGATCGTTGTTGAGCTGATTTCCCTGATGTATTTCTGGATTCCCCGGACGATTCCCAGAACCAGGGCGTTCTGGTAGGCAGGATCCGTCAGCCGCTTGCACTCCCGCCTATTGCTGATAAACGATGTTTCAATGAGAATGGCCGGCATTTGGGCACCCAACAGCACATAAAAGGGTGCCTGCTTGACGCCCTTGTTCTTGATGCGGCTGTACTTTTTCTTGAGGCTCCGGTGCATGGCGTCCTGGACATGCACGGCCAGCCGGCTCGACTCGTTAATTTTGACGTTCTGCATCAGGTCCAGAAGAATCGTTTGAAGATCGCTGATGTTCTTTTCGGATGTGGCGTTTTCCATGGCCGCCACCATGATGGCTTCATTGTCGGTGGCCAGATTTAAAAAATAGGTTTCCACCCCGTAAGCCCGCCGATCCCGATGGGAATTGGTGTGGACGGATATGAACAGATCCGCGTTATGGGTGTTGGCCAGGGCCGTGCGCTCCTCGAGGGTCAGGTACTGGTCTGCGGTGCGGGTCAGGATGACCTCGACGCCCAGGTGCTTGCGCAGTTTTGTCGCCAAATGCTTGCTGATGCTGAGCACCACATCTTTTTCATGAACCCCTTTTAGATATCCGGGCGCGCCGTAATCCCGTCCTCCATGGCCCGGATCGATAACGATGCGTCGCACACCGAGGGCCAGCTGTTTGGCCAGCGCACCGGGTGGAATGTCTTTGCCCTTCCCGACGGCGCTTCCGGGGGCCTGGCGGCTGCCGTTACCATTGGATTTTCCCCAGACGTCGATGACAACACGAAACGGGTTCTTCAGGGAAAAGATCTTGTACGTCTTGAAAGATTTGATATCGATAACCACCCGCACCGAGTCGGGGGTATGCTGCCCGGCCCGAACATCACTGAGCAAATTGTCGTTGATGGGCACGGTTCTCTCGATATTGTCACCGAGAAGACTGTTGGAGAGGTCGACAAACAGCCGTTGCGGCTTGTTTATGGAAGGATTCTTTTTTAGAAGCCGATGCACGTAGGCCGTATCGTCATCCGCATCAATCACAACCCGGGTGTAGTTCGGGTTGCTCCAGAAACGGAGTCCGGTCACGGAAACCGCCCCATTACGGAGGTTTTCGGAGGCCGGAGGACGTTGGGTATCCCGGGCGGCCCCGGACGGGGAAGGATGTGGTGTCCGACTTTCCCGGGCGATGACATCGGCCGGCGATACCGGCGTGTCGGATGGCCGGGTCTTCCGGGACGGCGGTGCATGCTCCGTGATCCGCGCGATATCCTTTCGGGCGCGGGGAAGATACCGGCTTTTGGGAAACTCCAGGAGAATTTTTCGATACCGGAGCAATGCCTCGCGCTCATCGTCTTTCTGGAAGGAACGCTGATACAGGCCTTCGTACATCTGTCCGGACAGGTAAAGACTGGCGGCCGCCCAAATACCATCCGGGTCGTGGGTATATGCGGATTCCGCCTGATCGATGCAGCCCATCCAGTGGTGGCGATACTTTTGCTTCTGTTTGTCTTTGGACAGTTTCCGGAAGCACGCATCTGCCGCGAGATACTTGGCCTTGGCACCGGCTGTCGTCCGCTTGGATGCAGATGTCCGGGGCTTCGCGTCGACGCGGGTGCGTTTCTTCGGGCTGTCGTTTTTCAACCTCCGGAGCTCGGCGTCCGCTTTGACGCGGTAGGCACTTTTTGGAAATCGTTTGACAATCCGTTTAAAAATGTCGATGGCCTCCTGCTTGTCGGACGGCAGAAAGCTTTTCCCGTAGAGCGCGAGATAGAGCGTTCCGCTCCGATACAAGCCGGCAGCCGCCCAGGGGCCGTTCGGATCACTCTGATAGACCGATTCAAATTTTCGGATGCATCCCATCCAGTTATGGCGGTATGCCATCCTCTCCGGATTCTCCCGTAAGTGCTGATAGCAGGACTCGGCCGCATAGTATCGATCCCGGGCGGATAATCCGGCATCCGCCCCCGTGGGCCATATAAAAACGGCAATTATCGTCACCACGCAGCAAAGCACCCGGACACCCCATGATCCGTTATCGGTAATGGCATATCGTGCTGTTGAGACGTCTTTCACGAACGGTCCTTTTCCGCTTTTCCTTCAGCTATCTGCTGAAGTTCATGGAGCATATTGAGGGCATCCAGAGGCGTCATGGCAGATATGTCCAGCTGCTTCAACCGGTCCACGACAGCCTGATCCGGCGTGAGAAACAGGTGAAGTTGCGTTTGCCCGGGATCGTTGGCAGGGGAGTCACCGGAAAGCACCGGCGACAGGCCTGGATGGTCCTCCCCGCTTTCAATGGCAAAAAGGATTTTCTTGGCCCGCTGGATGACACGGGGCGGAAGGCCAGCCAGGCGAGCCACTTGGATCCCGTAACTGCGATTGGTACCTCCCGGCACCAGTTTCCGAAGAAAAATCACCTCATCGTTCCACTCTTTCACGGCGATATTGAAATTGCGAACCCGATCCTGGGTGTCTTCTAAACGGGTGAGTTCATGATAGTGGGTCGCAAACAGCGTTTTCACACCCCGTTCCTTTAGCCCATGGAGATACTCCGCCACTGCCCAGGCGATGCTGAGCCCATCAAAGGTGCTGGTACCTCGGCCGATTTCATCCATGATGACCAGACTGTTGGGGGTTGCATTATTCAGGATATTGGCGGTCTCTTCCATCTCGACCATAAACGTGCTTTGGCCCTGGGACAGGTTATCCAGAGCACCCACCCGGGTAAAAATGCGGTCGATGATACAGGTGCTCGCCTTCCGGGCCGGAACAAATGCCCCCATCTGTGCCATGATAACCGTGAGCGCCACCTGGCGAAGAATAGTGGATTTTCCGGCCATATTCGGACCGGTGATAATCAGCACCTGGTTGGCGTCATTGTCCATTTCGATGGAATTGGGGACAAACCGCTCGCCGGTCAGCATTTTTTCAACCACCGGATGCCGACCGTCCTCCAGAGACATGCGGCCGTTCGGATTGATGTCGGGTCGCGTGTAATCCTCCTGATCGGCAACTTCCGCAAGTGCCAGTAGGGTGTCCGTACGGGCTATGAATCGGGCGGCTGCTTGCAACGCAAGATGCTCTTTGGCGATCCCGTCACGGAGGTCGCTGAATATCCGGTATTCCAATGCCGCCCGCCGCTCTTCGGCGCCTAACACCTTGGCTTCAAAATCCTTCAGCTCTTCCGTAATGTACCGCTCGGCATTGACCAGTGTCTGCTTGCGTACATATGCTTCCGGAACGGATTCCGATCGGGCCTTGGGCACTTCGATATAGTAGCCGAACACCTTGTTGTATCTGACTTTGAGAGTGGAAATGCCGGTTTTTTCCCTCTCGGTGACCTCGAGCCGAGCAAGCCACCCCTTCCCATCCCGACTGATCTGGATCAATTCATCCAGATGGGGATGACACCCGGTCTTGATCATCCCGCCGTCATGGATTGTCGGTGGGGCATCCTCGCGAATGGCAGACTCGATCCGCCCGGCAATCTTCATGAGGCGTTCATCCGGCAGATCCCACCGGAACAGCGGTGCGTCCAGATGGGCCAATTCTGTTCGGAGCTCCGGCATCGCCAGAATGGATCGCTTCAGAGCCGTAAGATCCCGGGCATTGCCATGCCCCATGCTGATTTTGCTGGACAGCCGCTCCAGATCATATACTGATTTCAAGGTCTCTCTCAGATTGGCACGAACACCGGCGCTCCGTTTGGCGGTTTCCACGGCATCCAGCCGGCAGTCTATCTTGTGGACATCCAACAGCGGATATCGCATCCAGTGTCGGAGCAGTCGAGCTCCCATGGATGTGACGGTGCAATCCAGTATGGCCAGCAAGGTTCCCTGGCGGTCACCGGTTCTGAGATTCGCGGTCAATTCAAGATTCCGGCAGCTGACCTCGTCGATGAGCAGATAGTTGTCCAGGGAATAGCTTTCCAGCCCGGAGAGGTGCCCCACATCCTGTTTTTGGGTTTCACGGATGTAGGACACCAGTGCGCCGGCCGCCCGGATGCCCGAGCGCATCTGTTCGCATCCATAACCCTCCAGAGATCGGGTCTGGAATTGCCGGATCAGCCGCTCCCGATTCCTGCTGAAATCAAAGAAGCTGTCCTTGAGAAAGGTGACGGCGTTCTTTTCCGTTCGTCTCAGAAGCGGCCCATAAAATTCATCCGATTGCGCTGTTTCGGGCAGCAGCACTTCGCTGGGGGAAATTCTAAATGTCTCCTCGATAACCGCCTCCAGATCATCGGATTCCGCCAGTCGGAACGTCCCGGTGGAGATGTCCAGGTACGCCAGGCCCGCCGATCCATTTCCTCGGACCATGGAAAGGATATAGTTGTTGGCTTTGGCATCGAGAAATTCGTTCTCCAGAATCATGCCGGGGGTAATCACCCGGACGACCTCCCGTCGGACAAGACCTTTTGCACCGGCCGGATCCTCGGTTTGTTCGCATATGGCCACCCGGTAACCTTTTTCTATCAGTCGGGCGATGTACCCTTGGACGGCACGCACCGGCACGCCACACATGGGTATGGGGGCTTTATCCTTCTTGTTTCGGGAGGTGAGGGTAATCTCCAGTTCCCGAGCCGCCGTATGGGCATCCTCGAAGAACAGCTCGTAAAAATCACCCATCCGGTAGAACAGCAATACGTCCGGATACTCCTCTTTGATGGATAAGTACTGTTGCAGCATGGGGGTGATTTTAGGGGCGCTCATGGACTCAGAAAACGACTCGATGGGAGACGGGGTTGGCTTTCGATTTGAGGGTAACAATGGATGGCATTGAAGTATAATGCATTTCAAAGCCTCGTCAGACCCATTCGAAACTGGCTTGGGGTGGATGGTTCTGCTGCCCCCTTTCTACAATCGCCATTTCGAACACGGGATCGGGTGCGAACTTCCTATTCTTGGTTTTCTTTGACCTCCGGTACAGCCGCTTCCTCTTCCGCCATGGATGGGGATTCCTCTGCCATGGCGGGAGGCATCTCCGGCATGGAAGGCGCTTCCACCTCCTCTTCCCTGACCGGTTCAGCCGTTTTGACGGATGATGCCTTTATCGATTCCACTTCCCGTTTGAGCAAAGCAATCTGCTCTAAATGGTCTGCTTTGGATTCCTTTAAACTCCGGATGGTTCTTCCGGATTTGAACCGTTCCGAAAGGGTGAATACATAGGCCAGGAGCAAACCGACCAGAAACACGGCCAATATCAGCAGTCCGTTGGCAAACACCGGGGTTTGATACTGCTGGAAATACAGGTCGATACCCAGGTGCTGTTTGTTAAGGAAGTAGTTTTGATTCTGGTAGATCACCAACACAATGAAACCGATCACGAGAAGCCAGAAGATCCACTTAACTTTTTTCATCTCTTTCCCCTCGCCCCCGGGCGTCCATGACGGAACATTGTTGCGGCCGGGCGGCCGTTTCGGAGTCCGGCCAGCATGCTGAGCACTCTTCGCAGGCGGCTGTCATTGTCTATGGCCGGTCACCGACGATCGTTTTCCGTGTTTCACATGAGCGTCTACCGGTGCCCGACGGAAACTTCCAAGGGTCTTTAATGCTTTGAAATCCTATACTTTTCCAATCGGAAACTCAAGGCTTCTTTCCGCCAAGGGACACCAGTTCCACGTCCCCCCAGACGCCCAGAGTTTCTGCCACAACAATGATCCCACCGCGGATGTCATCCATCCGACGGGCCATTTCGATCCCCTTCCGGACGTCTTCGGCCGAGTGGACAAGATTGCCGATGGCCGTGGCCGCCGCATCCGCCAGGGCGCACTGTCGGGATACCACACACACGGCATCGGCCTTGCCCAGACTCAGGGAATGGCCGATGGTTCCGGAGGACGTGCATATGGATATGGGATCCGGCCGATCCGGCAAGCGGATACCGATCTTGTGACTCATGGGAGAATTCCCGGCATAAAGGCCCACGATCACGTGGCCGTCTTTACGGATAAATACATCGCCGCCATTTTCCACAATGACTTCATCGACGTCGTTTAAAAGCGCCTGACCGACACTCTCGGCGATGGCGCCGGCCACGGCAGCCATGGGGCCGACGCCGGCACGCCGTCCGGCCTGTATCATGCGGGATACAATCTCCGGCGCCGGATCGTTGCGTGTCCAGGGTGCCAACGTCGTCGCAAATTCCGGATACGTGGCGATGAATCTTTCCACATATCGGCGCTGCTCCAGCACCAGCTCCCGCGTTCGCTCCTTTAAGGGGCGGGTCGCGTGGACCAGAAGGTCGGTTTCCAGAACCCGGACCTGAAACGTGACCAGGTGGCCGGAATCCAGCCGGTGGCGATAGGTGCGTTCTTCATGCGCCATTGGATTCGTGTTTGGTGCCTGCCCGCCGAAGCTCCGACAGGAGCGAAGGAGGGTTTGGTGTTTTGTGTTTGGTGTTTTGTGTTTGGTGTTTGGTTTTTGGTGTTTCGTGCTTGTTATTTGGTTTTTGTGATTTGTGATTTAATAGTTGGTCCTTCGCATCTGCCCGTTAACGCACGAGCAATGGGTCGCCTTCGCAGGCTAAGCATAGACAATGAGTGTTTGTCACATGACCCGAGGCGTGGGTCGCAAATGTTCCGGGCATTGCATGAGAAAGTATCGGTCGGTCATGCCGGCAATGAAATCACGAACAATCTCCTCCGACGGATGGGCCTGGGCATAATCATCCGACATGTCTTTTAAAAATTGCCGAAATATCACGGAATCGGTGTTTTTCCGGCTGAGGTCCGCTAAATATTGTTCAAAAAGCATTTCAAAGAGTTGCTCGATCTGCTTCAGGTGCCTTTTGACATCCGGATGCAGGTATATCCGATCCAGATTGAACGCTTTGAGTCTCCGTAACGCTTCGGAGACATCATGACTGAACGCAATGAACGGCTGGCGGAAACTCGACCGGATGACGTCAGTGACCAGATTGTACACAATGGTTCCGTTGGTTTTTCCAAGAACGGCAGTGATCGATCCGGGGATATCCTCCCTCCGGATCATGTCGAGGCGGATGGCGTCTTCCAGATCTCTTCCGATATAGGCGATTGTATCGGCCATCCGCACCACGCAACCTTCGAGGGTCATGGGTATGAGGGGGATGTGCGGATCTGTTTTTATTGCCGCAATGGAACGATCGAGGGTTTCAAACGTCTTGCCGCGCTCCGGTCGAAGCTCCTGATTGTGAACCTCACCATCGTGGCAGAGAATACCGTCCAGGGTTTGAAGACACAAATTCCAGCCGATTCCGTTTCGTTCCACACGGTCCAAGAACTGCACACTTTGCAGGTTGTGATGGAAATACCCGATACCATGGGCAACACAAAGTTTGGACAAAATGCTCTCGCCATCATGACCAAAGGGTGTATGGCCGATGTCATGGCCCAGGGCGATGGCTTCGATAAGGTCTTCATTCAGTCCCAGAAACCGGCCGATGGTGCGGGCAATTTTGGATACAAGCTGGACGTGCAGGACCCGATGGGTGATGTGATCATGTTGAATCAGATAGAAGACCTGGGTCTTGTCAATGTAACGGGTATAGGCCCGGGAGTGTAGCACCCGGTCCACATCCACGGCAAATACCTGACGGTAATCGCTATCCAGTCGCAGCTCCGGAGTTCTCCGGACGCCTTCCCCGCTCCGCGCGGCCATGGGCGATAGAAAAGCCTCCTCCCGGTCATCCAGGGCATGCTTGAGATGGTCCAGAATGGGTTCCTCAAATTTCTCCATTATCGATCTTCCGCTCCATTTCTTTGATATAATCCATGCCTGCTGCCCGAAAACCCTCCTTGCCGTATTTCATATTTCCCTCCAGCACAACATCACCATCTTTATGGCGGCAGATATCGATCCCGACGTCATCCCATTGGCACCGCCGGGCCGTATCCAGCGCCAGTTGAATCGCTGCCTCCGGGATATCATCCAGCTCGATTCGGGCACCCACAGCCACATTGCTGCGAAATTCACCTTCGGGAGCGATCCGCCAGTAGGCATGCACGGCATCTTGCCCGATGACCACCACCCGGATATCCCGATCGATGGGGAGGTATTCCTGTATATAGGCAACCGATGTTTGGGTCAGGTATTGTTCCAACGCTTCCGGTCCATCGATCAAAAACACCCCTCTTCCCATGGCCGACCCTCTCGGTATCTTTCCGATAAACGGGAATGGGAAATATTCCGGAATACGCTGCTTCTGGCGTTTGCCATAAAAGACCCGGGTCCGGGGGTGAGGAATTTCAAGAAGTTCAAACAGGGCGGTCTGCTTGATTTTGTCCTGGACGCATTTGTAGGTGTGGTAGCTGGGAAAGGTAGGAATGCGGGCGGCATCGAACAGATCGGCATAGAAGGTGGTGGGATAATATATCTTTTCGGCCTTTCGAATCAATTCTGCTTCTTCCGCCGTGTAATCCGAAAAGTTGGGGCGTGCGCCAAGGGTCAAGACATTCCGACATCTTTTCAAGCGGGCTTCCAAGGCAATGGCTTTTTTCATGGACAGACCCCATCCACGCATTCTATTGTTCTGTTCTTATAGCGATTGCCGGAATTCCGTTCCGAAACCGCACTCAACGTCCTACCTTCATTCGGAGTCCCCCATGGCGGCCAGGATGCCATCCACGCAACGGGTCATGGCTTTCGAAAACGAGGTGGTTGCTCCCTCATTGAGAACCGGACTTCCGGAATCTGAAGCAACGACCACCGTCGGATCAAAGGGAATCGTGCCCAGGAACGGGATCCCCATTTGGGAGGCTGTCTTTTCTCCGCCACCCTGTTTGAATATCTCGATGGTCTTTCCGCAGCACGGGCAGGGAAAGGAACCCATGTTTTCAATCAAACCGAGAATTTCCAAGTGGACAATCCGGCAAAAACCGATGGATTTGCGAACATCGGACAGGGCGATATCCTGTGGTGTGGTCACGATAACGGCTTTGGCATCCGGGACCGTCTGGGCCACACTGAGCGGTTCGTCGCCGGTTCCCGGAGGGGCATCGATGATCAGAAAATCGCGTTCTCCCCATCGCACGTCGGCAATAAATTGGCGGATGACGCCGGTCTTGGCCGGACCCCGCCAGATGACCGCCTGATCCGGTTCCGGCATCAGAGACTGCATGGACACGACATCCAGGTTGGGGTTGAAGGGCATAGGCACGGCAAACCGATCGTCGGTAATTTCCAGCAGGCCCTCGAGGCCCATCATCCGGGCAATACTCGGTCCGTGAAGATCCACATCCATAAGTCCCACGCGGTAATTCCGGCGGGCCAGGGCCACAGCCATATTGGCCGACAGACTGCTTTTACCAACACCCCCTTTGCCGCTCATAACAATGAATTTATGACGAATTTTTCCAAGAGAACTCTCGATCAGGGTATCCTGCAGCTTGGATGCCATGCTGGATCCTTTGGTGGCACCGCACGCCTTGGTATTGCCAGAGGCATCCATCGCCTTGATGTGGGGCATGTCCCTTATCCTTTCGTTGTCATCGTACCTCGGGCGCCCATCACGGCGCCCCGAAGCGTTTCCGGCCGCCGGCCTCACGACATTGGAAAAGGGATGTTATCCGATCTCAAACAGTGTGTTGATCCGAGTCAGGCTTCTCTCGATATGGGTTCCGGCCCAGTAGATGCGGCCGCAACGCTCACATTGATGAAATCGATGGTGCTGCTCCCAGACGTAATCCGGGACCCGGGTCTTTACAGAGGCCTTTTCCACTCGGGAAATCGATACATTGCACCGGATACAGCGGGAAAACGGCCGAAGATCTTCCCGGCGGAGACCAGCAGAACCAATGACTTCCTTCAACTGTTCGACGGGATCATTGCCCCGGATGAGAATCTTTTCCGCGGATACAGTCTGTTCGAAGATACGCCGGGATCGCGTCAGGAGGATACGCCCCGGCTCAGCGGCGGCAATCGCCCCTTCCATCGGCCCGGACGGTACATAACGGGCATCCATTCCGAGGATACGAAGCCATTTCGCCAGTTTTCCCAAGGTCGGATCGGCTAAAAATCGGTGTTTTGGAACCACACCCGTTTTCCTTTAGCATGTTGCTTCACGACGCTGCAGGGTTTTCCAGGGCTTTGGCCCGGAAGCTGTCGGACCCGGAGTGTCGACCAGGGGTCTGCGAGTCCACGGGTCAACTGGTGCCGGCGGGTGGCGATAAACATACCTGGGGAGGCCTTCGGTGCTGGATGTCGCCCGGCGAGCGTCTTCAAGAACGAACATGCTGGGATCTAAAGGTATGTTTTCCCGGTAACGCAGAAATTCGATCTTTACAAAATCACCGCGTGGGCTCGAAATGGCTACCCACGGAGGAAGGCGTCCGGGAGGGCCCCCTGCCCGTTCAGCAAAGTCGATGAAAAATGCAACCTGTCCCGAGGCGTTGAAGAGTTCGATTTTGGCGACCGATTCCCCGTCCGGTGTCATCTGAATGCGCTCAACCACGGTTTGCCGACGCCGCAGAACCAGCGTCGGATTGCCATTGATGTCCCGGATCACATCAACGGCATCATGATCCCGCACGGGCACACCTCCCGATACCAGGGCGATCAGATCGGCGATTTCCACCGGAACGCCAATCCATTTGCGGAGTTGCCGATCCAGCGAGCGTCGTCGAAACAAACGTCCGTCCTGGTGATTCCGAAGGTAGGTCCAACGACCATCCCGGGCTAGAGTACCGGCCGGGCGCCCGGTAGGATCCATCAACTCGATGCGCAACCGGTCCGGCGGCATGGCCGCCCACGCGAATCGAAAGTTCCCGGGTGTAGGCCCGGATCGAAGGGAAAGCTTTCCGATACCTTTAATGGATGTCACCTCGGCGTTCAGGCGGGCAATGACCGACAACAGGCGGCCGGCTTCCGCGGACATCTCTATTTCAGGCGATGGCACGACCCCCCTGCACCCGACGAGGATCACCAGCAGAATGAAGAGGCCGCATCGTATCGGCCATAACGTGGCATGGTGTCTTTTCAGCGCCACCTCAAGATTCCATGTCAGGAAATGATGAACAGCGTCTTTGCGTGCTGCCGGACGGATTTCGGGGTCACTCGAAATTGGAGGGAAGGTCTGTTCGGAGATATTTCCATGCGGGGAGCATCACATGTCTTCCGTGATCCCTTTGATTTTCTCCTCCACGGCTTCACGGTCCTTCTCCCGAATTTCAAGGGACCGTCGATAAAACTCCAATGCCTTTTTCTTGTTACTCAGCTTCAGGTGAACATCCCCCACATGTTCCAGGATAATCGGATCGTCGGGGACAATCGTAACGGCCCGTTCCAGATATTTCAGTGCTTCTTCGTAACGGCCTTTCTTGTAGTACACCCACCCCAGGCTATCGGTAATATAACCGTCATCCGGTTTATATTGGAGTGCCTTTTTGATCAGCTGTTCGGCTTCATCCAGATTCTTACCGAGATCCGCGTAGGTGTATCCCAGATAGTTCAGCGCATTGGCATGCTTGGGATCCAGGCGGATCACCGTTTTCATGGCCTCGATGGAATCCTCCTTGCGCCCCCACTTATCGTATACCACGCCGATTCGAAAATGAAGTCGCGGATTTTCCGGATCCAGGGCCAGCCCCTTGCGCAGAATGTCTTCAGCCCGGGCAAAGTTTTCTTCGCTCTCGTAGAACGTACCCAGGTGCAGATGGAATTCAGGATTATCCGGCGCTGCACGGATCACACCTTGGAGAAAGAGAATGCCATCCGCGATACGGTCCAGTTTCTGGCACAGAAAGGCGATGTGTACCACGGAATTTTCATAAAATTTGGATTCCGCCGGCACCTGCCGAAAAGAGGCGATGGCTTCCTCGGATCGATCCAATCCATCGTAGGCGACACCGGTCAGAAAATGGATGCCCGGGCTGTTCGGAGCGCCCAATGCCATGCCCTTGAGGACAATGATGGCGCTCTCGTAGTCTCCCGGATCCAGATACGCTTTGACGATCGCCGACAGAACTCGCCGGTCGGAACGACTCCGCATCCCGATACGCCCAAGAATGGCCTCCGCAGCACTGGTTCGACCACTCTTGTAGTGCAATAGGGATAGGGCCATACCGGCGCGAACGTTATCCGGATCGTTTTCCAGGATTTCGCGATACAGGCGGGTAATTTCTTCCTGCTTTCCCTGAGATTCATAAATCCGTATCAATTCGAACCTGGGTTCTTCCAGGTCCGGGGCAAGTTCAATGGTTTTTTTGAGTTCTTTTTCGGCATCCTCGGTCCTGCCTTGGGCAAAGAGAATTTTTCCGATGTAGAAATGACCGGCATAGGACTGGGGGTAGTATTCGACCAATCGTGTGTAGATATCCAGGGCACTCTCCAGATCTTGTTCTTCACGGTAAATCCCTCCCAGAACAAGATAGACGCGCTCTCGGCTGGGATCCACGGAAATAACCTTTTCATATGCCGCTTTTGCCGCCTGGAGGTTCTTCTGGGTGAGCTGAATCTGACCGAAAATGATCAAGGCTTCCACATCCTCCGGTTGCCGGTTCAGAATCTGCTCGACGACGGACAGGGCGGCGGAATTGTCTTTTTGTTGAAGGTACAACTTGGCCAGCTCTCGCTTCAAATAAAGAGAGTCCGGGTCTATCTCGATGGCCCGTTGCAGCAATTCCGCCGCGGCATCCAGGTTTCTGCGCTGCTTCTGGATCTGCGACTCTGTGAAATAATAGTACGCATTCCCGGAAGGGAACCCGTCGGTCACCGACGTTTCAGACACCGCCCCGGATTCCGGTGCTACCGGCGGAGTGTCAATGACAGGGCCTGCGTCTCCTAACGTGCCGCAACCGTTCGCACCGATACCGACGACCGCTAATATCAACAAGGTCTGTATGAATCGTTTCATCTGATTTTCCTGTCCACCACCGCTGCAAGCGACCCCTATTCAGAAATGACCTCGTGTTTACGGCGCGTTAGATCCCGTAGTTCACATAGCAAGCGGCCGTACCGTTGATGTATTGGCCTAATCCGTGGTGACACCCTCAGTATAGGCTTCGAAATCCGGGATTTCACGTTTGATAAATTCCCGCATCTTTTTGATGACATTTTTTTCAACCTGTCGGACGCGCTCCCGGGATATGCCGTATCGGTCCCCGATTTCCTGCAGGGTCACCGGGGTATCCGAAAAAATCCGATTATCAAAAATGTCCAATTCCCTCTCTGTCATGTGGGTTCTGAATTCAGCGATTTTCTCATGCAAAAGCGTTTCCATCTCTTTCTTTGCGACGCGATCCTCTGCCGAAATCGATTCGGTGCTCAAAAACTCGATGCGCTCAGTGTCAGAGTCGTTCTTGAGCGGGGCGTCCAACGATACGTCCCATCCGTCGAGTCGTTGATCCATATCAATGATCTCACGCTCCGAAACACCCAGCCGATCCGAGAGGAGCTTTGGTTTTGGATCGAAACCTTGATCAATGAGCTTCTGTTTTTCCTTCTTGAGTTTGAAGAACAATTTTCGCTGTCCCTGGGTGGTCCCGATCTTCACCAATCGCCAATTGTCCATGATGAATTTCAGAATATATGCCTTTATCCAGAAGGACGCATAGTACGAGAATTTAACGCTTTTGTAGGGATCGAATTTTTTAACCGCCTGCATCAACCCGATATTCCCCTCCTGAATCAGATCGAGCAGGTTCTGCATCCACACCCGCTGAAATTCGAGGGCTATCTTTACAACCAACCGCAGGTTTGAGGTGACGAGTTCGTAAGCCGCGTCCGGATCCCCGTGTTCCCGAGCACGAATCGCCAACTCCCGCTCTCTATCCCGGGTCAGCAAGTTATAGTCGCTGATCTCAGCAAGGTACCGCTGCAGCGGATCAAATTTGACCAGCGCTTTGTCCGCTGATGCTTTGCGCTTAGCCGGGGCCGTCTTTTTCCCGGCCTTGGCGGTCGCCTTGGCCTTGCCCGCCTTTCGGGTAGATTTCACGGGACGGGCGGTAGCAGATTTTTTGGGGGTCGACCGTGTCGTTTTTTTGGTGGTCTGTTTATGGGTCGTCGGTGTTTTCTCCGAATCCGCCTTTTTTTTCGATTTTTTAGTGGCCATACCTGATCTTTCGTTCGGCCCAAGAGTCTCTCAAAAGGCTCAGTGCAATAGTAATACGTAAAATCCCTGAAGAAACATCGGGCCGATCTTTTTATTGGACTTCAGGGGGAAAGTATATTATTTTTCCAGTTTACGTTTTTAAGCGCCTGTAGCTCAGTTGGATAGAGCAACGGACTTCTAATCCGTAGGTCGGGTGTTCGAGTCACCCCAGGCGTACCATGTGACAGCAAGGGGGCGTCTCCATGCCCCCCTTTTCATTCCAACACGTATGCATGCGTATTGATCCTATAAAGTAAGAAACGTTACCATAATTAATTGAATCTGCCAACGAACGACTCTATTATGGACATTACCGCAGGATTATTTAAGCTAATCAAAATCATCGCCCTTTTGATTGCAGCCGTCATCGTCGGGAGATGGTTTCTCACCGAGGTCAAAAAGGCCAAACATCATGGTGAACCGTGGTACCGGGCGTATTTCTCACCTCCGGGAATCATCATTCTCATTGCGTTGATTGCCCCGATTCTTATCTGGATAGTCACCCGTTAGACTGTCGAAGCACATTAAGAAAACATTACAGGTTCCGCAGGCCCGCTTGCCCGCCTGCCCGGCGGCAAAATTACAAATATCAAATCACAAATCACAAATTCGTGGAGTCTTTTTTTCTGGATCTTGTATTTTGAATCTTGCATATGGCCCAGAATCGACGAATACCCAATACCCAATATCCCTGTATCCTGTATCCTGAATCTTGCATCCGGTGTTGTATGACCCTGCGTGCCCTGAGCAAAGCCGAAGGGAGCCCGTCGAAGGGTTTACCCGTCCGTTACTCTTTGATATTAGAAATGGCGTGTTCCGTAGTTGATTTTCAACCAAGACATCGTCAAAGACCTGTAGGGCACCAACTACCCAGTACCCAAACACACGGGAATAACGCCATGCCGACGTACAACCAGTATGTAGATGCCGTATCCCAGGCACTGAATCAGATGCAGGTGACCGACACCCAGGGCAATGCCATGACTCCGGATGAAGGGCTCAACGCCTGGTGTGATCTGACCCAAAACGTCAAGCAGAACAATGCCACCATGTTTTTTACCGGCAACGGGGCCAGCGCCATGATGGCCGGGCACATGGCGGCAGACGCGAGTAAAAACGGTGGCTTTCGCAGCCAGGCCTTCAATGATGCAGCACTCATGACCGCCGTCAGTAACGATATCAGCTACGAGGAATCCTTTTCCCTCCCCCTGGGTCGTTTTGCCGATCCCGGAGATGTGCTCGTCACCATCAGCAGTTCCGGCAATTCGCCGAATATCATCCGGGCCATTGAACAAGCCTCTAAGATGGGATTGACCGTGGTCACCATCAGCGGTATGGGCCCGGACAACCGATCCAGGGGTATGGGACATCTCAACTTTTATATACCCGCCGACACCTATGGAATCGTGGAAGCGTCTCATCAGGTCCTGCTCCACGGATGGCTGGACCGGTTCATGGAAATGGATGCCTAACGGGTTTGCCGGTTTGGCCAACAACAAGCGTCATTAGCCGCCTGTCGGCGGCGTCATTAAGTCATTTGTTCCGCTTCGCGGAACGTCATTCATTGTTCTACTTGTTCTAAGCTTATAACGTTCAGCTTTCAGCTTTGGACTTTGAGCGTTGAGCTTTGGCGTACCCCTCTCCGTCCCCACATTCCAAATTCCACCATACAATTTCCCAAAAAGCCGGGAAAGCCGCCGCTTTTTTGACAATTCCCGGAATATATTATATGAGTAGTTATTCTACTCATAATGGATTTTGCCATGGAAAACCTATTTACCGGACTCATCGGATCAAAAACCCGGGTCAAACTCCTCATGCGCTTCTTTTTCAATCCCCGTACGCGTAGCTACCTGCGGGAACTGGCAAAGGAGTTCGGCGTGTCGACCAATGCCGTCCGAGAGGAACTCAACCAGCTGACCCGAACCGATCTGCTCAAATCTGAAAAACACGGCCGGCTGGTTCATTACCGGGCCAATACCGATCATCCGCTCTTTCCGGATCTTAAATCCATGGTCGGGAAGGTCCTTGGGGTGGACCAGGTCATTGACAGCATCGTCACCCGCCTCGGGGATCTGGAGCGGGCTTATGTTATCGACGATTATGCCGAAGGAAAGGATACCGGTATCATCGATCTGGTGCTGGTGGGAAACATCGACCCGTATCACTTGAATGATTTGACCCGGAAAACGGAACGATACATCAGTCGAAAGATCCGCTCGCTGATTTTGAGCCGGGATGAAATGGTCGCTTTTGATACCAATCTCAAGAGCCGGCCCCACCTGCTGATCTGGAAGGTGGAAACAGCAAGCGAAATGCAACCCGATTAGATATATTTTTGTATTGTTTACAGTTAGTTGGGAATTTCCTCGGAATGTAATCCGAACGGCGGAGCTATATGAAAGGGGAAACACGCGATGCCCTCTGACACGCCATCTCTTCCGATCACGGTCTATTCACCGGCATCCTCGGTGCGCCGTCCAGCCGAAATGTTGGCGGACATGTTCCGGGATCTGCTGAACGGGCGCGAGTTGGCCTATCGTCTTGCCAGCAGGGATATCCAAGCGCAGTATCGCCAGACCGCCTTTGGATTCTTGTGGGCGTTTATCCTTCCCCTGGCACATACCATCACCTGGTTATTTCTGAGCGGCTCCGGCATTGTTCAACTGAGCGAAACGGTTTTACCCTACCCGGTCTATGTCTTTACCGGCACGATTATCTGGGCGATCTTTATGGATGCCGTCAATATGCCACTGCAACAAACCATGGCGGCCATGCATATGCTGGCCAAGATCAAGTTTCCCAGAGAGGCACTGATACTCGCCGGCATTTACAAGATCCTTTTCAACGGAGCGATAAAGATCGCGTTGCTTCTGCCAGCCCTGTTGTTTTTCGGGATCTATCCGCAATGGACGCTCCTGTTGTTCCCGCTGGGAATTCTCTCGCTGATTCTGACCGGTACCGCGTTGGGATTACTCCTGACTCCGGTTGGCATGCTGTACACCGACATTGGGAAGGGACTGCCGTTGCTGATGCAATTTGTGATGTATTTGACGCCGGTGGTTTTTCCCATGCCGAAAGACGGTTGGGCCTTGACGGTCTTCGAATGGAACCCATTGACCCCCCTGATCATCACCACACGGAACTGGCTGACCGGATTTGCTTCTGAGCATCTGGTGACGTTCGTCCTGATCAACGGCGCGGTGATTGGATTACTTTTTTTGGTTTGGATTGTGTATCGGGCCGCCATGCCGGTCCTCATCGAACGTCTGAGTGCTTAGAAATGGTGACCGAACCCCTGATCACCGCAGAGGATGTCTCTAAAAAATTCTGCCGCACATTGAAGCGCTCGTTGTGGTACGGGATGACTGATTTGAGGGCGGAGCTGTCGGGACATGCCAACGCCTTCAATGGACATCTTCGCAAAGACGAATTCTGGGCGCTAAAGGGTGTCAGTTTTGAGTTACGGCGTGGCGAATGCCTGGGATTGATCGGTCGTAACGGCGCCGGGAAGACCACCCTTCTCAGAATGCTCAATGGGCTCATTAAGCCGAACCAGGGCCAAATCACCGTACACGGGACCGTGGCGGCATTGATATCCCTGGGAGCTGGTTTTAATCCGATTTTAACGGGACGGGAGAATATCTATATCAATGGCGCTGTTTTAGGCCTTTCCAAGAAAGACATTGATGCAAAGATCGACCACATCATCGATTTTGCCGACATCGGCGATTTTATCGATTCTCCGGTGCAAAACTACAGTGCCGGAATGCAGGTACGGTTAGGTTTTTCGGTCGCCACAACGCTGGAACCCGATGTTCTCTTACTGGATGAAGTCCTTGCGGTGGGGGACGCGGCCTTTCGGAACAAATGCTATAACAAAATTGGCCAACTGAAACGCACCTCCGCCATCATACTGGTAAGTCACAATATGGATCAAGTCGGTCAGTTTTGTGACCGAGCGATGGTACTTTCATCGAGCCATAAGGTGTATGACGGCAATGTGGTTGAAGGCATCAAAACATACGAACGGTTGCAGCAAAAAAAGGATGGTTTCGACGATGCCGCATTTGAATCCCTTCTTCCTCCGGTGACAGATGTAAGTGTTGAGTTGACTCCCCAAGAGGTGCCCCACGGTGAGCACGTCCAGTTCAAAATGAAGGTGCATTCCGAGCGGACTGTTTCAGACATCATTTTGAAAATCGTACTCTACGATGAACAGCATATACCTTGCGCAGAGTGGAACAGTGATCGCAATGGCCTGCCGCTGTCCCTCACGGCGGGAGTGAACACATTTCAAGTAGACCTTGGCCCAATGATTCTAAAGGCCGGCAGATACCGCCTGGGCATCGTTCTGACCGATGAAGGGCGTATCACGATGCTCGTCTGGTCCTACAAGGTATATGATATTCACGTTGTCGGATTCTCGGCCTTGGGGCCGAGAGTTGCCTTTCGTTCTGATCTGATCCAACCAGGGGAACATGTTCGATAGATGGTTCAGCCGAAGCACCGGGCTCAGTTCAGCATCGTTGACCACTCCTGACCGGATACACTCTATGTTCTTGCTACGAAGGATGTCACTCCATGGATAATGTACTACTCATAAACACTTCATTTAGAAAAAATCAGGCATCCCAATATTCAAATTTTGGGCCTCCAATGGGTCTTCTCTCCATCGCCGCATCGCTGAAAGCCCATGGATATTCTGTGGAAATAATCGATCCCCAGATCGATGACGACTACCAGCGGAGGTTGCACGAGGCCTTGGCATTGCCCCTTTTGTTTGTGGGAATGTCGTCTTATTTGGGTGAAAACATCGACCATGCCATTGAACTTTCCCGGTTCATCAAAACAACAAGGCCAAATCTGCCTATAGTACTTGGGGGCCCATTGGCATCCTCGATCCCGGATGTTTTCTTTGACCACATGCCGGTAGATTACATTGTCATGGGATCGGGTGAGTTGACGGTCATAAAGCTTTCTGAAGCCCTAAAGAAAATGGAAGATCCAGGGTTAATACCCAACATTAGCTACACAAAGAACGGCAGGTTCATTTTAGGAAAAAATTTTGTCTACGATGGGTGCCTCGATGATTTACCGCCCCCATCCCTTGATGAGTGGGAACGGGGCATCGAAATCATGGGAAGCATACCGATTATTTCATCCAGAGGATGTCATCGCGGATGTGCCTTCTGCTACAATACGTTCACCGGAAGGCGAAAATTCTATCTAAGATCGCCAGAGAGTGTCATCCCGGAAATGGAACATTGGTCGAATCGATTTAATATTCGATCATTTCAATTTTACGATGATAATTTTCTGATAAATCCCAAACGGGCAACGGCCATTCTCGATGAAATGGCACAACGCCATTGGGAGGTACTCAGGTTGTTTGGTCACTTAAACGAATTTGACAACGTTCCTCCGGAACAACTCAGGGATACGGTTAAGTGTATTGTCATGTGCATCGAATCGGCATCTTCCAAGAGCCAAAGCCTGTTGAACAAACGATTGGATATAGAAAAAGCATTTGCTGTCATTAAAAGAATCAATGCTCAAAATATTCGATTCATCACGGCGTTTATGTTTGGATTACCCACTGAAACGGATGACGATATCCGTCTCAGCATTGAATGTGCCGCTCGGATCCGGGAGATGGACGAGACGAATACATCCATGTGCTACATTTACGCCCCACAACCTAAAGACGCCATTGTCCGGGGGATAAATTCCAGTCAACCCATCGATTTTTCCCTTGAGGCGTTATCTAACGTTGAAGTAGTGCCCGTGCCGCCGGATAACAAAATCGACCTTCGACTGCGTCCCTGGATGGATGCGGACAATCAAGCATTTTATTTGGACTTTACACAAGTCTGGCAGTACCACTTTGCTCACTATGATGATCCGAGCTTCAATTTGTCGGATATTTATTCCAGAAATAAACGGGTGGAACGATTGTTCAGAAACGTTTCACCCCCGGCACCGGCGTCACATGACGCTGATGTTCCGCCGACGATATCTTCTCAGGATTCCAGTAACATCAAAAAGATCCATGTGATTAAATTGAAAGCGCAACAGGCGATTAATTTTTTTAAAAATAGAGAAAAGTACTAAGGATTTCCCGGGTGCTGTCCGCACATCATCGGCAAAAAGGGGTGCCGATGGATGTGATCATCGCAGATGCCAATCACAGCTATGGAATTTTGTCGAATCATATCCAGCAAAAAAAATCCATCACGCCGCCTGCCGCCGTATGACTTTCGTGAAATCACAAGATCGATAAAGGTATGAATTCCAACAACCCGTCTCCCGTATATTTTGATGGTCCGTGGCGTGACCTTCCTCGCAATCAAACGAATGCCGCGAAATGGTGTGCGCTGTCTTCGAACCTCGCCTTCTTTGATCTTGGATCCGCAGGCGGTGTGCCGCCTCCCTTCTGCTGGATTCCCGAATGGACGGATATTGTTAATTTCGAACCGGATCCGCGCGGTGCTTCCTCCAGTGAAGGAGAAACGCTTCCCATCGCCATTGGCCCTCAGAGCATGACGCGTATTTATCTAAACAGACGGCCGACGACGTCGTCTCTTCTGAGACCCTGCCGGAGAATCGTTGATCGTTATGATTTTTCAAAGATCTTCGAGGATGAGGGGGACATTTTTGAGACCGTTGAAACGCGGCAGGTCCAGACATTTGGATTGGATGAGATCATTCAACAGCAGGAACTCCCGGCTCCGGATTTTCTTAAAATCGACGTCCAGGGGTTGAGTTTTGAGGTTCTCCAGTCGGCATCCAAATGTCTTCACGATTCCATCCTGGGTGTCCTAATTGAAGTAGAGTTTCTGGAAACATACACGGGCCAGAAAACGTTCGGACACATTCATGAATTTTTATACGAAAACGGTTTCGAGATCTTTAAGCTCACCAATTTAAACAAATGGTACTACAAAACCGATTTGCCTATCAGACATGTAACGGGGCAGCATGTCTTTTGCGATTTACTGTATTTTCGCTGCATCGACGCCATAACGCCTGATAATCCCTTCTGGAATGAAACCCGGGCGGCAAAACAAATATTACTTTTCCTTCTGTTTGATCACATCGATACCGCTGCAGCATACTACGAACGGTTCAGGGATCAACATATTTTCACTTCGAACACCGTTGCTCCAATAAAAGAACTGATCACAGAATGGGAGGAGGCGCTTTATTTTTTTTACCGAAAAAATCAAGAAAACAAAACGGATAGATCTCCAGAAGCCGATTTCGGCCAAATTCAGCTATCGGACCTCATCAACGATCCTCTCCTGAAGCCGGTCATCAACTTACGATTCCAGGCGTCCCGCTGGCTCAAAAAATGCCTTCCCCCGAGCCTGTTCCATTACATTTTCAAGCGATATCATAAAAAAGATGGAGACCCCGAATGCTGATTTCAGTGATCATGGCCAACTATAACGGTGAAAGGTATTTAGGCGAGGCGATCGAAAGCGTTCTCATGCAAACCTACCAGGAATTTGAATTCATTATCGTCGAAGATGCCTCCACAGACGGATCACGTAAGGTTATAGAGAACTATCATCGCCTCGACGAGGACAGGATTAAACCGATCTACGGCCATGAAAATCGCGGCCAGGGTGCCTGCTTTAATATCGGCGTTCAATTATCGAAGGGAAACGTGATTTGTTTTTTAGACAGCGATGATCTCTGGTTTAAGAACAAACTTGAGAATGTTTACCATGCGTTTCAATCCAAAGATAAATTTTCGTTTCACCAGCACAATCTCTATTTGATTCGAGGAGACGCCCAAACAAATCAGAAATTCAGGAATATCATGGTAGCCGGAGATCTCTTCACGGTGACTCTGGAAAAACGTTATCCGCCCAGTTTTTCACCCACGAGCGGGTTGTCCTTCAGCAGGGATACCATCGATAAAGTGACTCCCATTCCGGACGCCTTCGTCACATGTGCGGACGGCTATCTGACCAGAACCGGCATTTGCCACGGAGAAGTTGCAGCCGACAATGATTGCTGGGGTGCCTACAGAATCCATGCATCCAACTGTACGTTTGATAATCCCACACACAATAATAGACGTTACATCGACACAATTCTTATTCCTCACTTAAATCGTTATTACCAAAAGAATAATGTAGGTTTATGGTTTCCCACCAATTTGGCAGGTAAGTTCTATTATTTCAGCGCGAGGAAAATGCTTCGCAAGCTGTTGCGGGAAAGCCGAATTCATCGTATCGATTCTCTATTGCAGAACCTGATCCATTAAAAATCATCGATAACCAGGAGTTTTTCGTGAAAACCATCATTAACAAATTCTCTTCTGTTTTGTTCAATAGAGGTAAGCACTCCATGAAGCGTCTACGAGACGTTCATAGTGGGGATCGCGCATTTATCGTGGCCACGGGCCCTTCTCTGCGCGTTCAAGACCTGGATCGGCTAAAGAATGAGGTGACTTTCGGTTGCAATAAAATATACCTTGCTTTTTCCGAGACCGACTGGCGTCCGACCTATTACTCGGTCATTGACAGAATGGTGGCTCAAAACAATCAGGACGAAATAGATAAACTTTCATTGAAGAAAATATTTAGCAGTGTTGCCAAACCTTATTTCAGAAATTCCACTGATATTATCTGGCTAAACGATCTCAGATCTCCGATGATCGAAGGTGAAAGGGTATTCCGCTTCTCTACGGATGTCGCAAAAGGCACCTATGGGGGGTATACGGTAATTTACACGCAATTACAGCTCGCGCTCTATATGGGTATTACGGAAGTCTATCTGATTGGGCTCGATTTTGATTTTACGGAGTCTGGAAGCACCGGCGAAAAAACATCGGCAGGGGAAGAAATATTAAAGAGCGAAGGGGAAACAAACCATTTTCATCCGGATTATAGACCCAAGGGAGAGCTCTGGACGGTACCCAATCTCGAGTACCAGTACAAAGCGTTCACGGTCGCCAATCGTGTGTTTGAAAGCAACGGACGTAAAATTTATAATGCATCCAGAAAAACGAAATTAGACGCATTTCCCACAATAAACTTCGACGACGTCGTTTAAATTTCCGGTAACCGTTTCTTTCAGCATTAACCCGCGGAGTAGATCATGTTACGAAATAATCTTTCTGAGGCAATCGATCACCTGAAGAAGTTTGAGTTTCGTCCGAAAACCATCATCGATGTCGGCGTCGCATACGGTACGGAAGGCTTATATGGCAAATATAAAGGTGCTTACTATGTGTTGGTCGAACCGCTACAAGAATACGAAGCGTCCTGCCAAAATCTGACAAGGAAATTCGGCGGCGAGTATGTTCTGGCGGCGGCCAGTGATTCTGTCGGAAAGATTCAAATCAACGTCCATCCGGATTTAAGTGGATCATCTTTATTTAATGAATCCGAAGGGCCCCATGTTGACGGTGAACCGCGCATGGTTCCTACAACCACCCTGGATGACATATGCCAAAAGACCCACATCCTTGGACCGTTTCTTTTAAAAATCGACACCCAGGGTGCTGAGCTCAAAGTACTATAAGGGGCAACGAAAATCCTCGAAGATACCGGAGTCATCATTTTATAGGCATTTTTATTCAATTTCGGGATTATGCACCATTTTAAGGGTATTCTCACGCAATGGTCTGAGTATGTAGGACCCTAAAGCCATTGTTTGCAGTTTTCCGAAGTTGGCGTCCT
>Ga0049114_1000072_pt1 | contig 25871 bp, 33 predicted proteins | sample WorMettanBELIZE2_FD_55211 | JGI IMG/M metagenome (GOLD analysis project Ga0049114, IMG submission 55211) | Marine gutless worms symbiont microbial communities from Max Planck institute for Marine Microbiology, Germany - Olavius tantulus BELIZE.2 | ecosystem: Host-associated > Annelida >... | reverse complement strand
TTCCTTAGAGGTGTAGATAGAACGTTTGTCGCGGAACACCATTGAACTTGACAAGTCTTCACTTCGCATATGACCAGAATGATTCAATGCCATTGATATGGAAATTACCGTGGGCAAACATCATGCTCACCATGGCGCTCAAGGATTCCGAAGACGATCGTTTTATCGGCTGCGCCGCGCCCCTTTTTTCCGCGAACACGGCGGGCGCCAAAATAGGATTCATCGACTTCAACCTTGCCGGATAAGGGTGATGAAGACTCACACGCCTGGGTGATCCTGCTTCGTAATTTCATTAACAATTGATTAATCGTAGGACGACTTAACATCACTCAGCGCAGCTGATTTTCGAGGCCAGTAAATCGTGTGCGAAATAGCGTATAATCACGCTGAATTTGGCTTCAGAAACGCTTGAAATACCTGTTTTTTCCTTGCATAACATAACTTCAGCATATATCTGAGGATACTAAAGTTATCTAGACCCTTATTTTTAAATGTCCTTTGTGGCTTAGTGCCTTTTATATGAGGCATTATTTGATTGATAGGCACAGCCCACCCCATCCCACGGATTATATGCAAAATATGAAGAAACGATGTGCTAACCGAGGCGCTGCTATGCGAGCATCAGCCATTCCCCTCATCGGACCGGCAGTCGGAACAGAGTGTGCGGTAGAGGGCGGCGTCTTCTTGTGAAAAGCAGCAGGCGTAATCTCTTCGAAGTCCTCACGCTCGGCCTGCATAACCCCCCCCCCCCAAGGCGATGCAGGCCGCGGCCTCCTTCGGATAACCATAGACACCGGTACCGATGCCTGAGAAAGCGATGGTACGCACCCCCTTTTCCTGCGCCAGAATCAATGAACGCCGATAACAGCTGTGCAACAACTCCGGCTCGCCTTGCCCCCCACCCCGCCACACAGGACCTACCGTATGGATGACCCACTTGACGGGTAATCCGAATCCGGGAGTAACTCGTGCCTCTCCGGTCGGACAACCACCGAGACTCCGGCAGGCCTCTAGGAGCTCGGGCCCCGCGGCCCGGTGGATAGGCCGCCACCGCTGAGGAGCGACTGGTTGGCGACGTTTACGATGGCATCACACTGCAAGCCGTGTGATGTCGGTGGTAACTATGACAAAATCCCCCATCATCGACTCCTGCTCTTGCACAAAAACCTCAATATCCAAAGATTACACAAATTTTTACGGATGAAAAGGATGAAAAGCAAAATAATCTGTGAAAATCTGCTTAATCCGTGGATTAAGACGGCTTTTTGTCAGGAACCTCCGACCGATATGAATAGCCTGCTCGCTGTCCTCGCCCTTTTGCTCCTGGGCTGGTTCTTGCTCGATAACCTGCGTGCACGTGAGGTGGCGACTGAAATCTGCCGCGCTGTCTGTAAGCAGCGTGATTTGCAGTTCTTGGACCAGACCGTCTCCTCACGCCGACTGCGGATGCGCCGGACAGACACCGGATTGCGGATAGTGCGCGTGTATGGATTCGATTTCAGCGCAGAAGGTATCGGCAGGCATAGCGGCTATCTCGTACTCGTCGGCTTGAATTTGGAGCTGATCGGCTTGGATCCGCCCGAACGGCCGGTGGACAGCTGACCGTAAACAACAGGTGGAAATCACCCCCGGTGCCTCCACCTACTTGACAACCTTGAGTGTCGGTCGTTTGGGCGGTGGTTTGGGGGCAATCGATTCGTCCTCCGTTTCCTCCACATCATCCATCCGGGGTCCATCGTCGTCCAGGAACAAGATTCCATGCCCATTCTCGCGCGCATAGATACTGACCACCGCCTCTACCGGTACCTCGACCTGCATGGCAACCCCACCGAAACGGGCGCCGAATGCAATGCGCTCGTTCCCGAGCGCGAGGGTATGGACAGCGGTGGGACTGATATTGAGTACGATCTTTCCGTCCTCGACGAACCGTGACGGAACCACCGCCTGGGGATGGATCGCATCCACCAGCAGATGGGGGGTCATTCGGTTGTCCATAATCCACTCATACAGTGCCCGAATCATGTAGGGACGGTTCGAAGTCATGGCGGCAGGCGGGCAATCAACTATTTCCCGTCGCCATCTCCCGCTCCGCCTCCGTCAGGCTGTTGCCGAAAGAAGGCCAAGTGAAGATGCGCTTTGCGTAGTTGGACAGTGCTTGGGCCCGCGACGGCAAGTCGATGTCCAACAGGGGAAGGCGCCATAACAGGGGGGCCACGCAACAATCCACCAGGGAAAACTCGTCATTCATAAAGAAGGGACTGGCCGCGAACACCGGAGAGGTGGCGATCAGGCTCTCGCGCAACCCCTTGCGTGCCGTGACCGCCTCGTCTTCGGTACCCTCGAGTATCCGATCCATCAGGGTGTACCAATCGTGCTCCACACGATACATATAGAGTCGAGAAGTCGCACGTGAAACCGGGTCGACGGGTAGCAGCGGCGGGTGTGGAAAGCGTTCGTCCAGATATTCCATGATGATGCGCGACTCATAGAGCCGCAGGTCCCGGTCCACCAATGTGGGTACGGTTCCGTAGGGATTAAAATCCATAACCTCGGCAGACAGCTCTTGGTCACATACATCGACAATGTCGACGGAGATACCCTTTTCCGCCAGTACGATACGCACCCGGTGGCAGTATGGATTCGTGGGATCGGAGAACAGGGTCATAACGAATCGTCTGTTGGTGGTCACTTCCGGCTGTCCTTTACTTCAGTATTCAGAAGTTATTTGGTGAAAACGGACCCTAGCGTCCAGCGTCGTGTTTTACCCTGGCTCCCACGCTCCAGCGTGGGAGCAAATCCAGCTGCTCCACGTCATGAAACCCTATCCCGTGCGGGGTCTTGGCCGCTGAAACGGCCGCAACTGCATTCCCACCCTGGAGCGTGGGAACGAGCCAATGACACCCTCCCCAGAGGCGGGGCAGGCGCAGGCGTGAACCGCATCTTTGGACACTGGGCATGCCCAACTGTTTGGGTACCGGCCATCCATTGATGCGGTTCGCGCGGGGAATGCGTACACTGGCCAGCAAGCTCAGAACCACCGTGCTCACCGCATCCTACGCCCTTTGACCAACCCCCCGACTCGCTTCCATTCACGTCCATGGCCCCCTCAAACTGTACCGAATTATTCACAGGATTGCCTCCGACAACCGCAGGTTGTGAGGAGAGGTCTGACCGTGCTGCCCCCGCTCAATGGACGTCTTTCCAATATTCCTTTTTGAGGAGGTAGGCGAGGCCGAAGAGTATGATCAGGAAGCCCAGCACATAGAAGCCCAACCGCCGGCGTTCGAGCTTTATGGGCTCACCCGCGTAGGTCAGGCAATTCGTCAGATCGCGGACCATCCGGTCGTATTCCTCCACCGATAGACTACCTGGCTGCACCGGTTCGAAACCTTTCAGCGGACCCTTGTGCTCGCCCTCGGCTCTCGTATAGACGGCCTTCTGCAATCCCTGCAGACCGGCCAAGACATGGGGCATACCCACTTCAGGAAACACTGCATTGTTGACGCCGTAAGGTCTACTCTCGTCCATGTAGAAGCTCTTGAGGTAGGTGAAGACCCAGTCCGGGTCACGCCAGCGGGTGACCAGCGTCAGATCCGGCACCGCGGTGCCGAACCATTTTTCGCCGTCCTGCGGGCGCATGGTGCCAACCATCAAATCGCCGGGTTTGGTCTCCTTGTCGAAGATGAAGTCTTGACGTATCTGAACCTCGTCGAGCCCCAGGTCCTCGCCCATCCGGTTGTAGCGCATGTATTTGAGGGAATGGCAACCCATGCAGTAATCGACGAAGTAGTCGGCACCCCGCTGCAGGGACTCCTTGTCCGCAAGATCGATGTCGGCTTCCTCCAAGTACAGACCAGTGCCGCCGGAGGCCGAGGCAAACGCAGGCACCAGCAAGAGAATGGATGCGATAAGCAAGCTTTTCATTTTGTCCCCCTCTCTGGAACCGGCTTGGTCTTGATCTTGCTGATCCAGCTGGTTTTCGTCACCCTTTCCGGGACCGGCTTGGTCTTATCTAGCTTGCTGTAGATGGGCATCAGCAGGAAGAACAGAAAATAGAGCACGGTGAAGAATTGGGCGAGCAGGGTCTTGGCCGGCGTAGCCGCCTCCAGGCCCAGCCAGGCCAAAGCGATGAAAGTAATCGCGAATACACCGATGGCGATCTTGGAGAGGATGCCCTTGTAGCGGATGGATTTGACCTCGCTGCGGTCCAGCCAGGGCAGAAAGAACAGGATCAGGATGGCCGCGAACATTACCACGACGCCCGGGAACTGGGAGCCGAACATGGGGGGGACTGCGCGTAATATGGCGTAGAAGGGCGTGAAATACCATACGGGAGCGATATGCTCCGGTGTCTTCAGGGGATCTGCGGGCTGAAAGTTCGGTGCTTCCAGGAATAAGCCGCCGAAGTCAGGCCAAAAGAAGACCACGGACGAGAAGGGGATCAGAAAGCCCACGACCCCGGCAATGTCCTTGACCGTGTAATACGGATGGAACGGGATCCCATCCGCCGGTGCCTGGTCATCCCAGCGATTGCCCTTGGGGCCCTTTTTGATCTCGATCCCGTCCGGGTTGTTGGAACCCACCTTGTGCAAGGCGACGATATGGATGAATACGAGACCCGCGATCAGGAATGGTACCAGGAAGTGGAAGGCGAAGAACCGGTTCAGGGTGACATCGGAGATGACATAATCACCCCGGACCCATACGGACAGGTCCTCACCGATACCGGGGACTGCCGCGAACAGATTGACGATGACCTGAGCGCCCCAATAGGACATCTGCCCCCAGGGTAAGAGATAGCCGAAAAAGGCGGTAGCCATCATGGCCAGATAAATGATCACACCGATAATCCACAAGAGCTCGCGCGGCTTGCGGTAAGAACCGTAGAGCAGGGCACGGAACATGTGCAGATAGATGAGAATGAAGAAGGCCGAAGCGCCGGTGGAGTGCATGTAACGCAGGAGCCAACCCCAATTCACATCCCGCATGATGTAGGCGACCGATGCGAAAGCATCGTCCGCCGAGGGCTTGTAGTTCATGGTCAACCACAGCCCGGTGACGATTTGCAGCACCAACACCAGAATCGCCAGGGAGCCCATATAGTACCAGAAATTGAAGTTTTTAGGCGCATAGTACTCGGACAGATGCTCCTTCCAGACCTTGGTGAGCGGGAAACGTTCGTCGATCCAACCGAGGAATCCGGTACGCTCTATACTCATCAGGCTGCTCCTCCGTCTTCACCGATCAGGATGACGGTATCGGAAATATAGGTGTGCTTGGGTATTTCCAGATTGACCGGTGCCGGAACACCGGCATAGACGCGCCCGGCCAGGTCGAATCGGGAACCGTGACAGGGGCAGAAAAAACCACCCTTCCACTCCACTCCTAGATCGGCGGGGGCCACCTCGGGCCGGTAGGTGGGGGAGCAGCCCAGATGGGTACAGATACCCACGGCCACCAGATACTTGGGTTTGAGCGAGCGCGTCGCATTGCGGCAGCTCTCCGGCTGTACGGATGCCGCCGAGTCCGGGTCCGCCAGCACTTGGTCCAACTCAGGAAGCGCGGCCAACATCTCCTCGGTGCGATTTACCACCCAGACCGGTTTGCCGCGCCACTTGACCCTCAACATGGCACCCGGTTCCAGCTTGCCGATATCCGCCTCTACCGGCGCTCCGGCTGCCCGGGCTTTGGCACTCGGGTTCATGGAAGCAACGAAAGGAACAGCCACGTAACCGACACCGACGGCCCCGACTACGCTTGTAGCAGCGACAAGGACCCGCCGCCGCTTATTATCCACGCCTGGTGCGCTCATTTCTCTGACGACTCCCGGTAGGCTCTGCTAGGTTGCGCTTCCAGGACGGAAGCCTTACCGCTCAGGAAGGTGAGAATCAGAATATGCGAATCAACTAAAAACTAGCGTCGCATTTTCTCTGATATGCCATTAACGGGTCAAGGAGTCCCCCGAGCGGCAGGGTAACTGAATGATAACTCGATAGAAAATAACGGGTTTTGGAGTTTTCAAGGCCTCTCCAAGCCGGGTTGTCCAGGTCCAGAAAGCAGCAATGCTCGAGTCCGAAGCATTCGGCACACAATCTCCCCCTTGCCCATGGGATCGGGCAACCGTCCTTGCCACAGAAGCCCCTGTTTCGAGGCTGCAGGCCGCGCGTCGAGGATACCGAGTACGCGCGCCAACTGCCAGTTGTTGCCGAGCTCCGGGTGAGCATCCAAGGGAAGATGATAGGCAAACAGGCTGGTTCCGGACCGTACCAGAGTCCGAATACGTCGCTCCCGCATTCCCACCAGGCATGGCGATTCACCCTTCCAGAAAACACCATGATGGACCAGGATCCCATCCGCCCCCCGGTGATTGCCTTATCGATCAGTGCCAGGCTCGCGTTCACACCGCTGATCAAGCACCTGACTAGCTAGTCTCCCTCCACCTGCAACCCAATTAAGGCAGTAGTCTTCGAATTGGTCGCCGACCAATAAGCCGTCGGAGTAGTCACGTAACGCATCGATCTCGATCATGGGAGGGTTTGTGTGAAACACGAAAAAACGGGGCCGAAGGCCCCATTGTTCCATGAAAAACCCAAGCCGGGTTTAGAAATTGTAGATCACGCCGAGCGAGAAGTCCTTCCAGTCACCCTCATCGGTATCTTTCTGGTCCGCATCGACCTTAGGTATATTAGGTATAGAGGACATAGGCCTCGATGCGCTTGCTGAAGCTGTGATCAAAGCCCACGACCCAGCTTTTTATATCAGGCTCAGTACCGGCATCCCGGCTTTTCTTACCGTACATGCCCTTGATCATGTTGTTACCGAAGGCATAGTCGATCGGGCCCTGCCACAGATCGGCGTCGTTGTCTTTATCGCCAATCTTTTCCACGAAGTCGATGGACTTCTGATTCTTAATAGATGGCACTCAGGTAAAAGCCACTCAAGATCCCGGATACCCAAACCGACACGCCATTTCTTGAAATCCGAGGTATCCAGAACCTTGTCGGTGATGTCGGTGTTCCCGTCGATACCATCGAAGGCGAGCTTCTTGGTCAGCACCTCATAGGCGGCGCCGAAGTACCAGGGACCATTGCCGTAAGTGGCGGCGAGGGAGTAACCCTCGGCCAGGCTATCCGACTTACGGTTTATGTCTCCATCGACAGTGCTTGCGGAACCGGGTACGGTGGCAACAGCGAACTGGAAGCCGCTGAAGTTGGGGGTGATGAGATGATGGTGCTATCGGCGCGGTGATCGTCGAAGCCGATCGTGCCTTCGTAGTCGGCCACGGTATCGTTGAAGAGCTCCGGCTTGCTGGTGGAGATCTTGAACGAGGTGTCATGACGACCCACCAAGAGGGTACCGAAGCCACTCTTCAGGCCGACATAGGTGTTACGTATCTTGAAGCCCGCTCTGATCGCCGTCAGCGATGTTGTAGTCCCTCTCGTTGGCCAGCGGTATGCTGAACTCGCCCTGACAGATAGCCTTCAAGCCGGCACTGAGGTCCTCGGAACCCTTGACGCCGAGACGATTGGCACGCCCGCTACCTTTACCGATCTTGCCCTTGTTCAGGCCCCAGCCTTTGTACTCGTCCTCACCCTTGGATATCGAACCAGTCGATACTCACGTAGGCCTTACCGTAGAGGGTGGCGTCGGCCAGGGCCGCCGCCGGAGCGGTGATAGCGGCCGCGACCGCCAGGGAAAGGAGCTTCTTGTTCATCGGGTTCTCCCCTGTTGTTGATTTGCCGAAAATCCACAAAAACCAAACGCATGGAACGCCTTGCAGAGTGAATAATAGGCGGATAAGCAACATTTAATGCATACAGTTATTTTGGATCAAAGATACAAAAATAACAAACTGTTGCTTTTCTAGTACATACGATTCGGCCCGCGGGAATCTGAATCCTGAATTCCTGATCATCGACGGGCTGGGGGTTCTCGAACCTCGGAATAAAACGTAGGCAGACATCCCTCTATTCCCCCTTGAAAAGTAGATACGGACTACACCGAAACGCCCGCAGCGCTTATCAGGGGAAAGGGAACGGAAAGAGAGGGTTGTCCGCGGGAAGCCGAAAGCCGAGCAGCCGCAACTGCAATAAGGGGGCGGATATGGAGAACCCTGCCAAGGGGATTGGCTGGGGGACTATCCGCTGAGAATGGTTCCGCCGTCTTCCGCTATAATTCCTCCTGATCCCCGTTTTATAAAGTGGCCCAAAAGGTAGGCCACCTGAATGGGCGGACCCCGGTACGGTTGCTGCCGCACCGAGGCCCTGACCACAACCTGACCTGTATGAAAGGTTTGGCCATAGCTATGCTAATTTTTCTCTCACCCTTAACGATGAGACCATCGCCAGCATTCGGGATGCTCTGTTGATCGGGCTGGCGTCTTATGGCAAGATTGAATAGTTATCCGCTGCCCAAGAAATCCGAGTAGCACGTGGAAAGTCAGTCAAGGAGGTCCTGCGGGTAATCCACCCGACCGACGCGTCGGACACGGTTTGCAAATTTGCCGCCGCCCTGCGCGTTTCGGGTTGAACCATGGGCAAACCTACGACAACCGGAGCTCGAAAGCTCGAATATTTCGCCGGTCGGCGTTGCCTCCTGCGCGAGGAAGTGCCCTTCATCTGGTCAAGTAGGTGATTCGCGCCCGACTGGACGGCGTGCGCGTGCTGGTGCAGGGACTAGTCATCCCACCCCTGGGACAGGACGATCCGCACATTAGTCTCTTGCTGCTGTATCTGTACGACCAGCTGCGATGCGAAGAGACCAGGATCGGCCCGCTCAGGACCGATTCCGCCGCGCAGTAACGGAGATGCTGAAAGAGGCCCTGACCCGCGGCGCCAGCTTCCGGGAGATTGACCGCCTGGGCTAACTAGTCGGCCTTCGCGGTTCGCCGGTTGGCGCAGTTGGCGGGCCGGTTGCGTACTGGCTATGGGGACATCTCGATGTCGATCTACCACGGCCAGGCGGGGCGCTGATCGAGCTGACCGGCGACGACCTGATCTACGCCCGGCAAATACTGGATCTCTGGTTGGCGGTCACGCCGCCCTTTCCGCTTGGCTGGCCAGGGCACTACGCCGACAAGCCCAAAGGGTTCTTCGACGAGAACCTCGACCGCACCCGACAGAGGGATTTTGTCTGGAGCCAGGTCCGATTTCATCTGCTCACCCCTTCTATCGGGGACTCTTGAAGCTCGGCCCGGAATATGCCGGTCTCCAGTACCCAACCCCGTGCCAGTTGGCCCATGACATAAGTGAGCGGGATACTTCAAGAGTATCTAGCTGGCCCTGTGTTGGGAATACGGCGTCCTCTTGGGCGCGAACCAGGCATGGCAAGCGAAAGCCGGGGTTGACCCCATCGAAGCGCGTGCCAAAGCCCAGGCTGAAACGGAGAAGATGCCCGCCTTCGCCACCTGCGCAGCCCGGCACATCCGGGCGCACCGAAGAGGATGGAGGACCAAACATGCTCGCCAATGGGTGAGTACCCCCAAGACCTACGTCCGGGCCATGACCGGATCAAAGCCGGTAGACACCATCGGTACGGACGATGTGCTGAGCATCCTCAAGCCGATCTGGAATACCAAGACCGAAACCGCTAAGCGGGTACAGGAACGCATCGAGAACATCCTGGACTACGCGGCAACGCACAGCTACCGGGACCAGGACCACCTGCCTATGTTCATGGCCGAGCTACGGGCCAATGGGAGCTTGTCGGCCCTGGCACTGCAATTCCTGATCCTGACCGCCACCCGGACCAGTGAGATTCTAGAAGCTCGATGGGAGGAAATTGATCTAGAAAACCGGACCTGGACCATACCGGCAACTCGGATGAGGGCCGAACGCGAGCACCGCGTCCCGCTGTCGGATGCGTTCCTGACCGTGCTAGAGGCCCTGCCGAAGGTTCATGGCAACCCCTATCTGTTGGCAGGCCGCTGTCGAACATGGCCCTGCTACAACTGATGCGCGGGATGGGGTACGGCGTGAACTGCGAGCGTGGCAACTACGTGCCCCAAGGCTTCCGTTCCAGCTTTTGGGACTAGAGCGGCGAGGTATCGAGCTTCCCCCGCGACGTGGCGGAAATGGCCCTGGCCCATGTCATTGAAAACAAAGTCGAGGCCGCCTACCGGCGCGGCGATCTGTTCGCCAAGCGCGCCCGGATGATGCAGGAATGGGTGGAGTTTGTGACCAGAGCACCGGCGACCGTGACCACCCACCCGGCGGCTGGGGATCGAAATGAAGGCCAAGTTACGCCAAGCCTAAGGTAGCTCCCGACGGGCGGACTTCCTTTACCCGCCCTGGCTTGGCCCCTTTCCTTGAAGGTACCCGAAGGAAACAAGCCGTGTCCTATTACCCCCCGGTTAATCCTCACCCTCCGGGTTCTGTGAGCTTATCCAATCGTTCTTATGCTTCTATGGATGACATCGGAGCCATGGTGGGGAAGATTGAAGAGTCAAGGAATCACCCTGCCCTTTTCTCCGCGAAAGAAAAAATATCTTTGCGATGACCGTCCTCGCGGGGAAATATCCCCCTATCTGTAGCGGCTCGCCAATAGTGAGGGCCTGGCTTGCAAACAGCCACCACTTCGGGCTCATGCTCACTGACAATGGACGGGATGTTTGGCTCACGTTCCGTGCCAATGGGCTCATGCTCCGTGACCAGGGCTTGCTCGGTTGGCTCGGCTCACCCTTGCTGAGAATAGCATGGACAAATTGTAGAGTAGAATTAGCGTAGAAGCGCAGAGCTCGAAAAACCATGCCGCAACAGTACCCACACACCAAGCAACCCTCTACGAGGCCCTGCCCGAGGGGGTAGTCGGTGAGATTCTGAACGGGCAACTCCACACCCAACCGCGGTCCGCAATCCCACATGCTCACGTTGCCGCTCGTTTCGACCGCTCGATTGGCCGCAGCTACGGTGACGGCATCGATGGTCCCAGTGGGTGGTGGATCTTCCCCGAGCCCGAAGTGCATTTCGTGCGTGATGTCGAGGTAGCCGTGCCGGACCTGGCCGGCTGCACCGGAAGCGTATGCCGATACTTCCCACGGGCCACCGGGTCAAGGTGGTTCCTAATTGGATCTGCGAGATCCTCTCTCCATCCACCAAACGGCAGGACCGTAAGGACAAGATGCCACTGTATGCGCATTATGGTGTGCAGTATGCGTGGCTAACTGATCCGGTCGAGCGTACCTTGGAGGTCTACCGGCTCAATGGCAATATCTGGGTTGAAGTCGGTCGCTCCTCGATGCTACCCCAGATTCACAGCGGTATCCCCGTCTTGAGGAGCTGCTGCTTGAGCTCATCGGCCCGCTCTTCGGGTAGCTGACCATGTAGGAAGGCACGGACTTCACTGTGACGGACATTGAGTAGTTCGGCTACCGCCCTGGGGGTGTAACCGTGGCGTATGAGCATGGGCTCCAGTGTATTCCCGGGGCCATAGTTGCTGCGATGACCTCCGCAGTCACCGGTTTTTCACTCAACCGGTACGCTTGCTCCAGAGCGAGGGTCAGGTAGTGCTCAATCTGCATCTGTTGGCCCTTGAGACCTTCGAGCTCGAATACGGTAGCTCGTGCACCGATCTCCACCATCGTTGGGCGACGTAGGTCGTCTCGGAGCTTCGGATGCCCGGCCAACAAGATCGACAGCCGCCCACGGCGACGGCGGACTCGCTCAATGATTCGTTTCAGGCCGCGCAAGGTATTGCAGTTCAGGTCGTGGGCATCATCGGCGGTTAATGGGGTTGGGATTCGCGGCGGCTTGCGCCGCTTTCTGGTATCTAACGACAAAAAGCAGCGGCAGCCATGTTGCCATCCCGGGCGTCATTGCCGGAATGATTGCTCTGGTCGTGGCCTTGCTGCTCAGCCTCCTGGTGGCTTTCCTGACTAAGCGCCATAGCCAGATGAGACTAACCGGCCAGGAAATCACCTTGTTCAGTTTGCCAAAACGGGCCATTGTCTCGCTGACTTTGCAGTATCTCGAACATGGCATTGTCCTGAAGACCGGAGCCACGTTCTTTTTCTTCATCGTGATCTTGGTGCTGGCAGCGATAGACCGTATGAAATGGGTGCCGGCCACCCCACATCAACGTCTTGCTCTCGTTGCATGGCTGGCAGCCCTCTACGTCGTCGTGATTCTAGTCAAGGCGGTGGTTTGGAATAGTGTAGGTGCGAATCTGACCGTCAGCATTCATTCGCAAAACGATTCCTGTACCGACTTGGAAACAGCATCTCAGCAGTGGCTGTCTGAACATCCCGACAGGGCCATCAACAATTGGTCACTGCCCAACCTGGCAATATCCTTGCAGGATTTTGCCCCAACCCGCTATTTGCTGACAACTGCGGAGGACTGCAAGCGGCTGTCGGAGAATGGCGAAGCGGCATTGGTGCCCTGGGAGAGCATTCCTGCTCTGGTTGGCGAACTGCCGGGTCGAGTCGCTAGGAGCTAACTGCCGCCAGTAAATTCGGGTTTAGCGAACTGTATTCAGCGAGTGTTATGGCCCAACAAAAGCCTCCAGCCGACGGCCCAAAGTGCCCCTCGCTACGCCCGCAGCACTTTGGGCGGCGGCTGAGGCCAACGTTGGAATTCATAAAAGAGAAGGAAAATGTCTAATTCTGATAAGCAAAAAGCAGAAACCTTACATTGCTCATTTTGTGGAAAATCTCAACACGAAGTTGAAATGCTCATTGCTGGTCCCGGCGTGTTTATTTGTAACGACTGTGTCGATGTTTGTCTATATGTTTTTCACGACGAAGGAAAACTTGATCAATTACCTGAACTAGAAAATATAGGGGAAACGCCTCCAAAAGAGGAAATCAATATTGAGAAACTTAGATTGAAGCTAAGATTTCAAAAACTTTCATTCGATATTAAGAGAAAAAGTTGTATGTACCTTTGTCCTTTTTCTGAGTCTTTTAATACCATTTACGAAGATCATGTAAAGCAAGCAGTAGAAATAATAGAGCGAAAAACGGGGATAGACCACATTTTCTGTTATTGTTATTATTCCCCAGTCAAGCGATCATATTTGAGAGTCACTTTCCAAGAAGAACCCACCTCCGCTTCGCCGGGATTTCGACGCATATCATTTTGCGCGGCATCGATCGAGGGGTAATTTTTTCGCCGACGATGATTTCCGCTACTTCCTCGCCAAACTTTCGGAGGTTAGCGCCGCGGAATTGGTCGATGTGCACGCTTACGTGCTGATGACCAATCATGTTCACCTGCTGATGACAACGAAGTCTGACAAGGGCGTATCCACGATGATGAAGGGCTTGGGGCAAGGCTACGTCCAGTATATCAACCGCACCTACCACCGAACCGGCACCCTGTTCGAAGGACGTTTCCGCTCTTCGGAAGAATGGTGCTTACCTAGTAGCCTGCCAGCGCTACATCGAGCTTAACCCCGTCCACGCAGGCATGGTCGAAGCGTCTGCCGACTATCCCTGGTCCAGCTATCGCACCAATGCGCTCGGCACTGAAAATCTGGTCGTCTCGCCGCACTCATTCTATGCTGCTCTCGGTGACTCTCCCGACAAGCGACAAACCGCTTGCCGCGCGCTGTTCGCCGATGTCTTGAGCGACGATCTACTCACGTGCATACGCGAATGTGTCAACGAGGGATTCGTTCTCGGCAACGTCCGGTTCCAACACGAGATCGCAGCAATGCTCGGTAAACGAACATGGAAAGGATCACCCGGCAGGCCGAAAAAATCAGCACCGGACGATAGGCAGATTGAATTGGCTGTTTAGTTGGGAGAAAATGTAGTCTGTTTCCATTGTCCCCATTTTCCGCTGATTTTCTTGGATCTCATTGTTTGGTAGATTCCTTGTAGGTGAGTAGGTCACCATATAATGTAACAAAGTAGAACTAATAAAATAACAAACCCAAGCAATTTCAATTTACGAGGTAAAATACGTGAACTATCGAGATATTATCACATTATAACCAAGTAAAAGATCAGGTAAGCCCTGCATTCGGGGACTAAGAATCACCGTTTATGATGTGTTGGAAATGCTGGCTCAAGGAATGGCATTTGAAGAAATCATTGATGACTTTCCAGAACTGAATAAAAGAAAGCTATATTTTGCCAATGGAGCTGCAGAAGTTTGGGTGTGTAGCGAAAATGGGACTTTTGAATTTTTCACCAAGACTGGAAAATCAAATCATTCTCTATTGGTTCCAATAGTTTCCAGCAAAATACACGACGCCTAAACGGATGTATCAAGCCGATGGGGGGTAACGATCTCGACCCAGCGTCTGAACAGGTCCTCGCAATAGCAGCTCAGGTCCATGAAATGGTCGAAGGTAGCCGCGCCGGGTGCGAACTCGACGAACAGGTCGACATCGCTATCGGCCCGTGCCTCGTCCCGTTGGAACGAGCCGAAAAGACCGAGCCGTTAGACATCGAAGGTGCAGATGGTCTGCTTGCGCTCATGGATTAAACGAATAAGATCATTTTTTCTGGAGAGTAAGATGTAGAGCAGCCATTGTCATACCAATCACGCGAATCGGCGCGAATCCATTCGCGAGGATTCGCGTGATTCGTAGTTTTTTCTGATAAGCAGCCAGCAGCTGGCTTAATGGCATCGGGTTCCAAGGTAGCGGTCGGCCCGCCCGCACCGCGAGGATCGCGGTCGATTATGCTGATTTCAATCTGCCTGCAATATCCGCTTTGGCCTGAGCCAGGATGGAATCGCGGTCGATGCTGTCCAGAATATCCCGGATGACCAGCTTGGGGCCTGCCTCTCCCCAGGATTTGCCATGGGCCAGATAGACCTTCGCCGCCTGTCCCACCACATAGGTGGCGTAATAGGCGACGGCGCCCTGGGCGGTACCGGTCACCAGGGTGGACAGGCCACCGGTCCCCAGCTTGAGGGCGGAGGATAGGAGGTTGACGCCCCACACGGTCCCCATCAACAGGGCCATCTGGGTGGCGATGGTCTTGACCAGGGTCCCAGCCTCGGTCTTGGAGAGCGCCAGTCCGTAGAGCTTGGATAGATGTACCACCATACTCGCATCGACGGCGGCTGCGGCCAGAAGGTCCACTACCGGAATGGGATTGAGCGCCACCGAGATGCCCTTGATGATGCAGTAGGTCCGGATCAGCCTGGCCCCCAGCGTGCGCTTGACCTCCAGGATGCGTTTTCCCACCTTGTCGCTCAAGTCGCCGGCGAAGAGGGAGGCATTGAGCGCCGCCAGGGTCTCCCCTTCCGCTTCCAGGAGCTCCCATAGACGCCGCTTCAGGGCCGCCATGTCCGGCTCGCTTCGACGCAAGGTCTCGGTCTCCCGGCCGTCCGCACCCACCAGGACGACCAGCCGCTCCGCAGGCCGGGCGCTGACGCAGACGATGTTGCCGGCGTCGATGTAGCCGTGGGTGTGCAGGGTCAGGGAGGCCAGGAGCTGCTCCTGCTCATCTCTAGTATAGCGGTCGATCTTGTTGAATACCAAGATGATGGGACGCTGGTCCCCTACCAGGACGCGCAGGGCCCGGATCTCGGTCTCCGTAAGATCCCCGTCTACCACAAAGAGCACCAGATCCGAGCGGGCAGCGACCTCATGGGCGAGGCGCTCGCGCTCATCCCCCTGCACCTCGTTCAAGCCCGGGGTGTCGATCAGATAGACGCCACCGGTATGGTATTCCTCCCATTGTCCCATGGCGCTGGATTTGGTTTCGCCGTGTAGGGGACTGGTGCTGAAACAGTCCTCGCCCAGCAAGGCGTTCAGGATTGCGGATTTGCCGACACTCACGCGGCCGAAGACGGCGATGTAGATATGGCCTTGCTCCAGCTTCTCGAGCATGGCCTCTACCTGGCGGTAGCCGTCCACCAGGGACTCCCGTACCTCCGGCGGGATACGCGTACCCCGCACCAGTTCACGCAGGCTTTCTCGCGCCAGATCCAGATGGCTCCGGTCAACCGTCGGCTCGTGGTTACTCCGCCTGGGGTTCTTTACGGATGTCCATGGCAAGTCGTGCAAAACGCCTTGCACGCGCTTCGAGATCTTCACTCAAGCTCTCCTCAAAGACTTGTGCCGCCTGGACCGGCCGCAGGGCGCCCCGAGACTCCAGCGACCGGGCCACTGCTTTCCCGAGGGCATCGAAGATCATGCCATAGGCCGCGGCATGGGTGATACCGCCGGCCAGGGTGCCGAGACCAGGGAAGGCCTTGAGGGCATTCCCGGCCACGGCGAGCATGATGGTGCTGCTGCGGGCGACCCGTTTTTGCACCAGCTTCAACAGCAGGTCCGTATCCATGCGCCGCACCGGAACCTCATACAGATTGGCCAGCTCTTTGATCATGCTTACCCCGAGGTAGCCTTGGATCACCAGGTCGGAGCCGGGGGTAATAGCGGCCATGGCGCCGATCATAGCCTTTCTGGAATAGCTGCGGGTCAGTGCTTCGGCATGCCCGCGACGATGGGCCAGTTCCGCCTCATCGAGCCGCTGGGCCGCCAGCACGAAGACGCTAGTATCGCGCAGCTTCTCCAGCACCTCCGGGTCCTCGTCCAGGTGGCGTTGCAGGGCCGCGCGCAGCGCGTCCACTCGTGGCGGCATCTCACGTACTACCCGTTCCTCGCGCCTGTCCGGCAACACCCGCAGGACCTCGCGCCTGCCCCCGGCCTGTACGGCCACCAGATCCACCCGGCTCTCCTCCTCTCCCCTACCCTCGCCCCCATGTGCCTGCAACCGCTCCCGCAGGCGCTTAAGGAGCAGCTCGAGCTCCGACTCCCGGTAGCGATCAGTCTTGTTCAAGGCGACAACCATCGGCTTTCCCAATGCCAGCAAGGCACTCAGATCCGCGAACTGGGTTCTGCTCAGGTCTCCGTCGCACACATAGACCACCAGGTGGGCACGCATGGCCTCCGCCCGCGCGGTCTCGTCCAGACCCGCCCCCACCTCGTTGGTACCCGGCATATCGGTGAGCACCAACTCGTCACCGCTACTGCTACGCCAATTGTAAGTTGCAATCTCCCGGGTAGTGCCGCCGGCGGCACTGGTGGCAGGTTCCGCCTCCGGCAGCAGAGCCTTGATCAGCGAGGACTTGCCGCTGCTGATCTCGCCGAAGAAGCTGACCTGGATCCGACCGGCGGCCTTGCGCTGCTCGAGCAGCGCCAATTCGCGGCGCACCGCCGCCATATCCATGCCCGCCGCCGTGCCTTGCTCCAGGCGTTGCTCCAACGCCTCTCGATCCACCCGCGGCGGCGCCTGGGTCCGCTCCGCCCGCGCCCGCCACCCGGGCCGGGGCCGCAACAGGCGCCACAGTGTGACCCCCCCTACCCCGCTGATGGCGAGAAAGCCAACGACGTAGAGAGAGAAGAACCAGGTCGGGCCCTCCCGCAGGCGCGTCCAAACATCGAACGCCGTATCCGTCAGGATCAGCAGCGCCCACAGCAGGAGCAGGGTCAAGAGCGCCACCGCCAAGGCGAGCCCGACCCGAATGAGTTTGGATAGTTGGAAGCTGCGGTGCATCAGGGGGTCAGCCCGCATCGTTCGTTGGTATAATCCACCGAGACTCGCCGTCTTGTGAAATCCGCGGCCATACTCGCACCCCGAGGCAGGTCTGAAATATCGCCCAGTCTTTGATTACGGCGCTGGTACACCGGGAGCTTTAACATTCCCTTGCGTCAATGCTCTTCAAATACGGAATCTACCGTGGATACATCCAGAATGCGATCGGCCCAAAGATCGAGTTGTTCCAGCATGGCTGTATCGAGGCGCTTGCGGGCTGCTTCATCAAGCGGACCAAAGCGTTTGACGAGAAGACGTTCCAGGATCGTCGCAGCCTTTTCGGTCTTGCCTTCGAGTTTGCCTTCCAGCCGGCCTTGCTGTAGGCCCCTCCGGATAGCAAGTCATTCAACACTCGTGACGTAGCGCATTTTGGTTTCTATAGCTTGCCATAGCTGTTGTTCAAGTGCATTCGGCAGGCACACCATCCAGTCGATGACCGCGAAAAGGTCGAGTATTCGCTGCCGGTCCCAACCTTGCCGGTAGAGCGCCCGCACGAGGTTGAGTTTGGCCTGATAGCCAGCTCGCGGGTCGCCTTTGATCTGACGAGTGCACAGATGCATGGCGGTAACGAGGGCGAAGGGATTGAGGTTCGTTCCGAGTAATTCAGCACGGTCCGCATAGTCGATAAGTTTGACGATGGGAAATTCCAGTATATGGCGGCAGCCAAGGACCTCGAAACCATAGTGGTCGGGTCGTCACCCGGCATCTTCGTCGGCCAGCACGGCAAAGCTGGCGATAGGATGGACGTAGCGGTGGATGTAAATCCAACGCTGAGGTATCCCCACAAATCTCTCTGGCTCCCACGCTCCAGCGTGGGAGCACATCCCAGACGCTCCAGCATCATGAAACTTGGTCCCGAGTAAAGCGAGGGATCTCGGCCGCTGGAGCGGCTACAACGGCGTTCCCACGCTGGAGCGTGGGAACGAGCCAAAGATCAAATGAGCATCACAACGTGTTGTTTTAGACTGCAATAATAAGGGGATACTTCAGGATCCAACGTGGTTCCCCATCCTTAAGGATGACTTGTACCAGGGCGTCGGTAAACCGTTTACCGAGTTCGGCGTCGCGCACGACCTGACGCAGCTCGGTATTCTTGAATTCATGGCCGTGTGCCCAATCGATCTGGGCACGTGCCTCGGGGAAATAGAAGGCCATGAATTCGGGGAAGGCGTGTTCGAGTACGTCTTTCCAGGGGTTATCGTAGGCGTCGTTGTTATTTTGTAGATCGGTCATAGGACATTAGTTGGCGCGTTAACTGGTGAGCCAATACCATTCGTGTTGCGGCTCGGCGAACAGAACTTGGTATGCTTGGCGGGACGCTTCCAAAAAAAGGAAAAAGGAAAAGGGTTGGTTGGTGAACCTGACTATCTGATTGCACCAAAAACGAAATATGGTGACATGGATGTACCTCCCCTCTGTGTTATCGAGGCTAAAAAGGATGACTTCGAGGAGGGGTGGACACAAGCGCTGGCTGAAATGGTCGCTGCTTCTTTGCAGGGCCGAAAAATTTGCTACAGTGTTGTTACTATGGCTAACATTCGAGAGTTCGGCAACCTGGGAAATAGGGTATTCACCAGAGACCCTACGAAATTTTCAGCGACGGTTAATCTGCAGGAAGTATTCGATGTACTGAATTGGATGTTTCATATTGCAAATGAGTCCGGGTAATTTGAGAACGTTGCCGGAGCTTTGCTCATACCCCACCATCGGACCATGAACCCGAGCACCGACAGATTCTGGGAGACTACCGCACTGATCGCAATGACCCCAGAGCAGTGGGAGTCCCTCTGCAACGACTGCGCCAAGAGCTGTCTGGAAAAGCTCGAGGACGTGGACACGGGGCGTACCCATTACACCAACGTGGCTTGCAGACTGCTGGAGCTGGACACCTGCCGTTGCGCCGACTATGCTAAGCGGGCTCGGATCATCCCCAGCTGCATAATCTTGACGCCGGCCATACTGGAGCAACCCCGGTGGCTCTCTGCCACTTGCGCTTACCGGCTGGTGGCGGAGAACCGCCCCCTGCCCGCTTGGCATCCGTTACTCACCGGCGATCCCGGAACCGTGCAGGCAGCTGGGGCGTCTCTCCATGGGCGCGTCATCAACGAGGGAGACGTGGACCCCTTGATCCATCACCTGGTCGATTAGGTCGAATAGCCGAGAGCCTTCATATTGACCTCATCGGTCTCGCCATTGGTGGGATCGCTTCCAGCAAGCGTTCAAGCCGCAAGGTCCGCTGTACGGACCAACAGCCGCAGATTATCGATGTCAGGTTACGGCGCGTTTATAAAATGGGTTTGCATCCCTTACCCAGAAATCGCCGAAAGCCGGTGGACGAAAGCGATTCGTACAAGTTAGGCGTATAATTCGATCGATCACAGGCTGGCAGGAGGACGCGGACGTGGACGATCTGGCGCAGACACTCGCTCTTTCCCTAGGCGCTGGTTGGGCCAGTGGGATCAATCTCCATGCCGCGATCCTGGTGCTGGGCTTTCTCGGGGCCAACGGCAGGATGGCACCTCCGGAAGGCATGGAAGTGCTGGCCGATCCGTTGGCCATGTTCGCCGCCGGCTTCATGTAATCTGGTGGGGTTCTCACCGATAAGATCCCCGGCGTAGATAGGGTCTGGGATACCCTGCATACTTTCGTCCGCATCCTGGCCGGGGCCCTGTTGGCAGCCGGTGTGGTGGGGGATGTGGGCCTCGGCGCCGAGCCTGCGGCGGCGCTCCTGGGCGGCGGCCTCCCACGCCACGAAGGCCGGAGCCAGGGTGCTCATCAACACCTCGTCCGAGCCCTTAACCAACTGGACGGCCTCTATCGTGGAGGATTTCAGCGTCGTGGCCGGTCTGCTGGTGGCGGTCAATCACCCGGTGCTGTTTCTGGTGCTCCTAGCCCTCTTCTTGTTGCTCCTGATCTGGTTGCTTCCCAAGCTGTGGCGGGAAATCAAGCGGGTCTTCGGGACATCGCCAGGTGGCTTGGGAGTACCCGAAAGGGGGAGACCGTATCGCCGAGGCCCGATGGCCGCGCCCTAGAGGCGAAACCCCTAGGCTAGGATCGGGGCCAACCGCCCGATCCAACCTGACCGAGCGATGCGAGCGATGCGGGATGGGGACGTGAACACAGTGCCATCGAGTTAGCTATTGACCTGCTGGTTGTGGTCGGGCAGGATGTGGAAGTGAAAACGACGAATCACGCGAATCGAATCGGCGCGAATCCTTGCGCGAAGATTCGCATAATTCGTCGTTTCTTTTTTTGTTTGCAGACCGGTAACGCTTAACTTAATGGCGTTGGATATGAACGTGCCGCAAGATTTGGGGCAAGGTCCGGGGAACGCTATCGAGGTCTATCTGGTGGGCGGTGCTGTGCGGGATCGGTTGCTCGGACGGTTCCCTGCCGACCGTGATTTTGTGGTCGTCGGCGCCACCCCGGAGGCGATGATCGCCCAGGGCTTTCGGCAGGTGGGAAAGGACTTTCCGGTCTTCCTGCATCCGCGGACCAAGGAGGAATATGCCTTGGCCCGCACCGAGCGCAAGACCGGACCCGGCTACCGGGGGTTCGTGTTCCACGCGGCACCGGATGTAACCCTGGAGGAGGATCTGCGGCGTCGGGATCTCACCATCAATGCCCTGGCCGAAGACGCCCAGGGCAATCTCATCGATTACTATGGTGGCCGCTCGGATCTGGAGAACCGGGTGTTGCGGCACGTCTCGCCCGCGTTTGCCGAGGATCCCGTGCGTCTGTTGCGATTGGCCCGATACGCCGCGCGCTACGCGGAGCTGGGTTTTACTGTGGCGGACGAGACCATGGCCTTGTTGCGATCCATGGTGGACCGGGGCGAGGTGGGCGCTCTGGTCCCGGAGCGGGTGTGGCAGGAGCTGGTCAAGGCGCTCGTGGCACCCAAGCCCTCGCGCTTTTTTGATGTCCTGCGCGAAGCCGGTGCCTTAGCGAGGCTGATGCCGGAGGTGGATCGCCTGTTCGGGATCCCCCAGCGGGTGCAATGGCATCCGGAGATCGACACGGGTATCCATACCATGATGGTCGTGGATATGGCCGCCCGCCTGACCTCCGACCCGGAGACAGCCAGTTCGGAAACAGCCGATCCGGAAACGGTATTCGCCGCCCTGACCCATGATCTCGGTAAGGGCACGACGCCACCGGATATCCTGCCGGTTCACCGGGGGCACGAACAGCGCAGCCTGGCCCTGGTCGAGGCGCTGTGCAACCGGCTCAAGGCCCCACGCCGTTTTCGGGAACTGGCGCGGGGAGTGGCACGCTATCACGGCATGGCGCATAAAGTCGACGAGTGGCGGCCGGGGACGGTGCTCGATCTGTTGGAGGGTCTAGATGCCTTCCGCCGCCCCAAACGTTTCGAGCAGGCGCTGATCGCCTTTGAGGCGGATTACCGTGGCCGCGCCAGTTACCAAGATCGCGCGTATTCCCAAGCTCCACGGCTGCGCCGGTTCTTCGCAGCGGCCAGATCGGTGGACGTCCGGGCCGTTGCCGCCGCGGCGCCCGAGCCGGCGAAGATCCCGGCGCGCATCCGCGACGCCCGCATCCGGGACTTGCGGAAGGCGATGCGCAATTGCTGAGCTAGGTCGGTCGGGTTAGGCATCTATTCATAACGTCGGATTGTGTAGACAAGTCTAAAAGCGCCGTAACCCGACAACCGATGTGGAAGGGAAAACTATGAATCACGCAAATCAGCGCGAATCGATCCTCGAGGATCCGCGTGATTCGTAGTTTTCTTAGGATCCATACAACAGCTTACCCTCTTTTAAGATTTCTTCTTTCAAATCATCGCCTATCTCATTGAGAACGACAACATCTACTCCGCAAAGGGATGGAACCTTTTCCCTTACTTCCAATTTAAACCTTGAACGATTAGCAACATTCGGAAGCTCGAAAGCGAACTCGACTACGATAAATACCTGTCAGCTCAAATCCGAGTCACGGTGGTCATCACAATATACCCGGAATCTTTGTTATGGTTCCATGATAATGGTGCTGATTCTATAGCGTACGGGTGAAAAAGTCTAATAACGCAACGACCGAGGTAATTCCATGTTCGAATGGATTTTCAGCCCGGAGGCATGGCTCGCGCTCGTCACCCTGACTGCGTTGGAGATCGTGCTGGGGATCGACAACATCATCTTCATCTCCATCGCTGTCTGCAAGCTGCCGGATGCAAGACGCAATCGGGCCCGTATTCAGGGCCTGGCGTTGGCGATGATTACCCGCATCCTGTTGTTGTTATCCCTGGTCTGGATGATGCGTCTGACCAAGCCCTTGTTCACTGTTCTGGAGCACGAGGTCTCCGGTCGTGACCTGATCCTGATCGGCGGTGGCCTGTTCCTGCTGTGGAAGAGCGTGCAGGAGATCTGGGAAAGTCTGGAGGGGGATTCGGAGACGGAGCGGCATTTCAAGGCCGCTTCCAGCTATCTGTTGGTGCTGGGGCAGATCGCCGTCATGGACATCGTGTTTTCCCTGGATTCGGTCATCACCGCGGTGGGCATGGCGCGAGACGTTCCGGTCATGGTCCTCGCCATTATGATCGCCATCGGGGTCATGATGCTGTCGGCCAAGGCAATCGGTGAATTCGTGGACAGCCATCCGAGTATCAAGTTACTGGCCCTGAGCCTCCTTATCCTGATCGGCATGGCGCTCATCGGTGAAGGCTTGGAGAAACCGATTCCAAAAGGTTATATCTATTTTGCCATGGCGTTCTCGGTGGCTGTGGAGATCCTCAACAACCGTATGCGCAAAAAGCGCGGGGAGGTCGCTCGATCGGGTGAGTCGCCGTCCGGGCGGCAGGCGTAGACTTCGGGTCGCACGGACCAAGGGGTGGGCTAAGCACAAACTATGAATCATGCGAATCTGCGCGAATTGGACTTTTTGCTCCTATTTCTCGTTCCCACACGGCGCGTGGGAACGAGAGGAATCGGGATCGCAATCGAATCCCGATTTCGATCCCAACCCCGATTTCGGGCATGGTGCCTCCTGCTCTCTACTTTAACCACACAGCTTCTTAGACAGGTCCTTGAATGAGATTTCTCCGATGTCCCGCGACCCGGTTGCAGGGACGGGTAGACGGCGGTATACCGCGGATCGGGCGTTTCAGCCCCCGATCCGTGGGAGGAAATTGAGCGATGGCTCACGCGGCGCTGGTCCAGTGTCATGCTTGCGGGTTGCTCCAGCGTAATCCGCCCTTGCCCTCGGGTGGTGCGGTGCGGTGCGTCCGGTGCGATACCATACTGCATCGCCATGTTCCCGACAGTCTGAATCGTGCGCTGGCCCTGACCATCGCCGGGATCGTCCTCTTCGTGGTCGCCAACAGCTTTCCCTTTCTGTCGTTTCAGTTCCGGGGGCAGCTCACCGAGACGACCCTGGTTACCGGAGTCGAGATACTGTACCGAGAAGGCATGTGGGCATTGTCCCTTGTGGTTTTCTTCACCAGCGTCCTGGCGCCGGGGCTCCAGCTGGTGTTACTCCTGATCGTGCTGTTCCCACTCAAAATGCCCCCCCCTGTCGGGCGCGGATTTCCCAGGCTCTTCCGCTATGTGGCAATCTTGACTCCCTGGGGAATGATGGACGTGTTCATGCTGGGGATTCTGGTGTCGGTCGTGAAGCTCGCGGATATGGCCACTATCATCCCGGAGACCTCCCTGTTCGCGTTCGTCGTGCTTATCTTCATGCTCGCCGCTGCCCAGGCCTCTCTGGACGGGGATATCGTATGGTCCCGGGTGCCAGTACCCGAGCGTGTTCGCCGCCCTCCACGCTCAGGGGAACCCACACATGCGTGCCATGTCTGTAAGCTGGTGATGCCGGAGGCGGAGGCCGACCCAGTGCACGGTCGCCTAGGTTGTCCCCGTTGCGGCCAAGGCCTGCACAGGCGCAAACCAGACAGCCTGCAACGGACCTGGGCCCTGGTGATCGCTGCCATTATCTGCTATCTGCCGGCTAACCTGCTGCCCATCACGATCGTGACCTCTCTCGGTAAGCCGCAATCGGATACCATTATGAGTGGGGTGATCTATCTGTTCAGTCACGGCATGTGGCCGCTGGCCCTGGTCGTTTTCATGGCCAGCGTTCTGGTACCGCTGATGAAGCTGGTCATCCTGATTTATCTGCTGGTTTCCGTTCATATGCGTTCCACTCGGCATCCTCGGGACCGTACCCGCCTGTACCGGCTAACGGAAGTCGTGGGTCGCTGGTCGATGGTGGATATCTATGTGGTCACCATTCTGGTAGCACTCGTCAGGTTAGGTAACCTGGCGACCATCGAGGCTGGACCGGGGGCGGTCTTTTTCGCTACCGTGGTGATCATTACTATGTTCGCAGCCATGACATTCGATCCCAGACTTATCTGGGACCGCTGGGAGCAAATACATGACAGCACCGGAACAACCGAACAAGCCGCAGCCGAGCAGGCCACCTGACCAACCGTCGGAAGCCCAACTGCCGGAAGCGGTAGTGGTATCACGGCGCCCGGTTTCGCTGGTCTGGTTCATCCCGATCGTCGCCCTGCTGATCGGCGGTTGGCTGGCCTACAAGGCCTATACCGAGCGTGACCTCGGGATCCGCATCGAGTTCAAGACCGCGGCCAGCCTAGAGGAAGGAGGTCACCCGCTCGCTGTAGGGTAAACCCCACAGATGTCAAAAAGCCAAAGCAAGCAATGTCCACGGACCCGTGGTTCTCAGAAAACATGGATGCCATGTAAAAAATGCGTTATGAAGTATACTTTATTCCTCCCTATCTCCTCTCGGCATATCTGATGTATCAATATCGCTGAGGAATATCGCGTAACTCCTCCGCTTGCTCGTTCCATATAATACCCTTGATGCTTTTATCGCTGCTTTTTTCTTTCTCTGGAGATTTTTGGGAAATTTTAACCGCTGCCAGCCCTTACGAAGAAAACGAGCACGCTTCTCACCTACGACGAAGGGCCCGAGGGTTATATCCCTCCACTTCATACCACTCCAACCGCTGATATAGCTCCGAAGCTCATCAACGCTAAGTATGCCATGCTTGACTATGACATTTATCGCTATTCTTGCCTTAGAACGCCCGGGGAGGAGCCTAATGTTGGCAGCAAATCCGCCCCAACCATCTCCATGGTTAAACTCCTCAATCCTTACTTCCCCTGGTAGCTGTATTTCGATCCCGAGCTTGGGAAAGCGATATGTTTCCCACCCATCATCAGCAGCCATAGCGGCTGTTGTTGCAGCTACGATTACAATAGCGGCAAACCATGCAGATCGCATCATTAAATTTAGGAACCTATATATTTAACTAGCCAAGTTTCCAATTGAACCTGCAGAAAATGGCTATCTCTGTTCTAAGAAACAGGCGATATAATCATGTCTGCAGCCGGCA
>Ga0049114_1000071_pt1 | contig 25970 bp, 22 predicted proteins | sample WorMettanBELIZE2_FD_55211 | JGI IMG/M metagenome (GOLD analysis project Ga0049114, IMG submission 55211) | Marine gutless worms symbiont microbial communities from Max Planck institute for Marine Microbiology, Germany - Olavius tantulus BELIZE.2 | ecosystem: Host-associated > Annelida >... | reverse complement strand
CGATATTCATGGTATCTTCTCCTTTCTGGGAGAAGACCCTACACCACCACTTTGACAGATCCGGTCATTTTGGCCTTAAATTGGTACATAGTCCCGAAGATATATAATGCATATAGAATGGTTATTTTTACTCACCATGTAACAAACCCTTGAATCCTTGAACCCTCTTCCAAGACCAGTAGATAAAAGGACTGACACTATATTAGAAACAGCCTGTAACGCGCTGGTTCATAGCGTACTCTGGTGAGGTGTAAGGATGATGCAGAAGGAGCAACTTGTCAGGATCTGGCGGTTCGCAGCACTAATCACGCTGATTGCTTTTTTGATCCCCGGGCCGACAGCGGCACAGCCGTCGAAAAAGTCTCAGACCATGGCGGTTATGGGCAGCAGCAGCGTCATTAAAAATAAGGTCGACTGGGCCAGAGAGCGGGCAATCGCCTCCAGCCTGGTCACCGCCCTGGAAAGAGCAACCGCTTCTCAGCTTCCAATGGATTCCATGATCCAAAACTTTCATCGTATCAACGAATCGATTTTGTCCAAACCGGACGATTTTATAGAGGGTTACAAAGTTCTCACGGAATCCCGCGTCGCAGACATTTACCGGGTAATTGTCCAGGCAACGGTCTCCATCCAGCGCCTCCAGCAGCAGCTTGCCGCCATGGGAATCATGGTTGGCAGCAAGCCGATGCCCAGAATCCTGATCATCATGGCCGAAGAGAACATGGTCGATATTACGCCATCGGCTGGAGGGAGCGGGATGTCTTCTCAGGCCATGCCAACGGCTGAAGCCGCCATGGCATCTGTTTTGAAAACAAACGGATTCACCCTGATTGATCCGGCAAGTTATGAAAAAAGTCCCGAATTCTCAAAACTGAGTGCCTCACCGGTAATCGACACAATGGAGGCCATTCAACTCGGAACAGCCCATAACGCCGATGTGGTCGTCATCGGCAAGGCGGTGGCCGATTACGCCCCGAACATTATGGGTGGAGATATTAAGTCCTTTAACGCCGAAATTACCCTCCAGGCGTTTCGCACAGAGTCCGGAGAGGAAATCACAGACAGCACGCAAAACGCTGTCTCGGCCCATGCCGATGAATCAGCAGGTGCTCGCATCGCATTGGAGCACTCGGGGCGCATGGTGGGTGAGGCGCTGTCGAAGCGGATTCTTGAAACCTGGGGAGCGGAAAAACCACCTGCCGAAATCCGAATCATCGTTGAAGGGACCCGCAACTTAGCCAATTTTGTATTGTTTCGCCGAACCCTCAGCCAGATTCCCGGAGTCAACGAACTACAAACTAGGGAAATGAAGGCAGATGAAGCCAGTCTTGTGGTGGATTTCGATGGAAGCGAAAAAGATCTGGCCGACGCCTTGCTGTTAAAAACCTTCGATGCGTTCGGCATTAATATTTCCGAGGTGGCTTCGGGATTTCTGCGGATTGTGCTGATCCCGGGATAGATCAAACGTAACATTGTCTGGAATGATAGTGAACGATTAACTACCGCTGAGACGCAGCGCACGCTAAGATGTTTTCTTTTTTACAGAATCCCTGAGAGGGGGATTCTGTAAAAGAATTTCGCTCAAAAAGTGCTTGAACATCTCTCTGATACTGCCAGCAACATATAAAACCTGTTCTACGAATTATTTTCAGTTGAGAACCTTTACGCGAAGACTTGCGGTACTGCGGTAAAATCAACTTTCCCGATATCGTTCCTATTCATTGACGATGCAGACGCCGGATCAAAAAATTCCTCGTTTCTCCATTAATGTCCCCAACACACTGACCATTATCCGTATTCTGCTGGCGCCGGCATTTGTGATTGTCCTGTTACGACACCAATATTTCTACTCTTTGATTATCTTTGCCGCCGCCGGAATCAGCGACGGCCTGGATGGATTCATAGCCAAACATTACAATCAGCGAACGGTTCTGGGCGCCTTTCTGGATCCCATTGCCGACAAAGTATTGATCCTGTCTGCGTATATCTGTCTGGCCATCCTGCAAATCGTTCCCAACTGGATTGCCGTAATCGTCATTTCCCGGGATATCATCATAGGCCTGGGGGTCGCGGTGTTCGGAATATTCAATGTTCGTTTCCAGGTCAAACCAACTCTGATCAGCAAAATCACCACCTGTCTTCAAATTGCGACGGTCATGGTCGTGCTCTTCGATCCCGCGCCCCACGCGATGGTCAAGACCAAATCGATTCTTTACTGGTCTACGGCCGGCGTTACCATCATTTCCGGACTGCACTACATCTATGCCGGGGTCAGTATGCTCCAAGATGCTTTGGGAAAGGATGAACATCCGTGATTCAAATTGATGTTCATGAATCTGCCTGGCAGCTAACTGATCGGTAAACAGGAATTTTGATAAATCCGAAATTCGAAATCCGCCAGCATTTTCATTTTCCTTGACAGCCCCCAACCCCGATGCTAACAAGCCAAATTCTAGCAGATACAGGCACGTAGCTCAGGGGGAGAGCGCTACCCTGACACGGTAGAAGTCGGGAGTTCAAATCTCCCCGTGCCTACCATTAATAAAAAGAGGGTTGCGGTGAATGCCGTAACCCTCTTTTTATGAGATCGCCTTCCGTCGCCATTGCCAAAATGAATATTAGAATTCCATTCCGCTCGGCCCTTGAAACATGGGCCGGGCATCTGTCTTCGCTGAAGCTTCCGACTCCGCTCTTCGAGCTACGACGGGACAAGTCGACCGGACACGCCGTACCGGCCTGATGCGCTTATGAACCGGGACGTCATTTTGGCAATGAATATAACTCTCTCAAGGGGTCTATGAGGATGTGGGTTGGGTAAGACCGGCGATGCAGAGCTTGACATACTTCCGCTCTGCCTCATGGTAGTCTTCTTTGGAATAATAATCGACGTTTTCAGAGCGCTGAAATTCGTATCGACACTCTTTTACCAGCATTTTGATGCCTGCCGTGGTATGGGATGTATTCTCCATTTCCCCTCCTGTCCGATGGATTTCAAAGTCACTGTAATTGAAAGGGAAAAACGTCGAACCATCGATGCTGGACGTGTACCGGAACTATCCGGGCAATCCGTCCTGACCGGAATCGACTTCAGGGGAATCTTCATGTGAATGGATTCAAATCTTACATTATCCATAAAAGGGGAATCAGCAACCCCATCATTGCAGATTAATGATAGAGGCTTTTCTTGCCCCAGAAGTCCGGATGCTTATCCTTCCTCATAAAATGAAGAAATACTCGTGCTTATTTCGGAACATGTGAGAAACAGGGTAAACAAACGGGAGCGCCGCACCATGAGATGGATGACGAAAACAACCGCTATAATATGGATTCTGACGGTGATGTTCCTGATGACTGCCGGTCCGGTGCTTGCGGCCGTATCGGACGAACAGCTCATTGTCTTTGTGCAGTCGGGTAAATCGCCCGTGGATCGCCAGTTCCAGTCGACCCATTTGCCGGAAGTCCGCCGTCTTGCCGAGCAGATGGATGTCGCGGTGGCCGTGGTTGAAGCCGGTGCCGGCGCTCCAGGGGAGGTCGCCATCACACCACTGCTCGTCTACCAGAACTTCCGGGGACGATCCATCTACCAGGGGCGCACCACGACATTATCCCGTGTTCGGAATTTTATCCGGACGTCCCGGTTTGTGCCCCAGGGAGAAGAATCATTGCAGCGGAAGCAAATCCCGGTATGGGAAAAGGGACGGACCCGAACCTGGGCGCCGATAAAAATCAGCCGGGTGACCGGAACGCCACCCAAGGGCTATGACCACGAAGCCTTTCTCAAAGAGGCTCATAACTCCCTTGCCAAGGGATTTAAGAAGTTCCGTTACCAGGAGTCCATCGCGCTGGGGCGGGCGGACCGGGGATTTTATATGGATTTCTATCCCTGGCGGGCGGATGACGGCACGCTCTTTCTGTCCCTGGCACTCTACTCCCAGTTTCACTGCAAGGAGCCGGTGTTCGAACTCAAAAAACAACCCATCATCGGACCGTGGAAAGACCGGAAGAAAATGCTCCGGAAAGCAGCCGCCATCATGGAGCGGGAGGTCGAAAAACGGATCCAGGACCCGGAAGGGGGTGATGGTTTCGATCCGGTAGCCCGCAGCACCCAAGAGGAAACCTGGGAAGTCCTTGGTTTCCCGTTGCCGCCGGCGCCCGAAGCATCCCGGACAGCAGTGGCTGCTCTTTCCGGAGAGATACCCACATCCTGGACCCTGGACCAACCCGGACCGGATGACCCTCCCATGATTCAGCTTCGGTTTCCCGCACCCCTGGACCAGTATACCGGGGAAGTCACCCGCGGCACTGGCAAACTGGCGCTAACAGAGAACCGCCGGGTGGACGGGATGACCGGTTATGTCGAAATCGATCCAAAATCGGTGACAATGGGTGAGCCCACGCTGGACGAGGCACTTCAGGGGAGCATGTTTCTATACAGCCGCAAATTCAAGACCGCCGCGTTTCACATCGAAAAGGTGCAGGGCGATGCGGACCCGATCGGATGGGGCCGCCTGACGCCGGCCGGAATGACCGGAGTGTTCAAGCTCAAAGGAACCGACAAGCCGATGTCCCTTCCTGTTGAAATCGAACCGATCGTAGGATCGGACGGGCAACCCCGTCTGCTGGTTCGCGGGGCATTCCAGATCAATCTGACGGAGTTTGACATAGAGGGCGCCGACGGGCCGGCGCCGGCACGCAATACCCTGATATTCGACGTGAATTTGATGTTTCGGAAAGCACAATAGCCCGCGTGACATTTCCGGGGTATTTCTCGTCATCCTGCTCTTCCAATATCGATCACATCCAGCCCATCGCCGTGGCCGTCCGCATCATCACCCATATACGTAAACATCTGGCACCGGTTGCACGGGAACTGTTCCGGAATGATCTTTTTTCCGATGCAGCCTGATTCCACTTCCTCTCCCCCTTTATAGTAGATGTCAGAATTCCGTTGCGAAATCCCTCTATAGGTCCGCGGTTCGGATGTTCACTGCAACATCAGGCACACTTTTTGCTTCAGTAAATGTGGGCCGATTTGAGCTCATTTGAACCGGCTGGACGGTTATAAATAACCGATATTGTTGGCGGAATGCCACAGACGACCTTCGGGGGACCCGACAGCAATCACGCCGTTAATTTCGAGGTAGAAGTGAAAATGAAAGCCAATAGACAGGAATCCGACTCCATCGCCCGGCAATTTACGAAAGACTATCTCCTGATTTCGTTAATACCGCTTATCCTGATTTTAGTGTTGGGGCTGGCAGGCGCAATTACGGCCACCATGTCTGTGGGAAATATCATCGAACGATCGATCCGGGATCTGAACAGCGACGCCAACAATTACCTCAACGAACTCGGCGAAATCGTCATCCAGAACAAGGCCCGGGATGTATCCAGACAGGTAGAGGTGTTTTTGAAATCGAATCCCGTCGGGTCGATGGAGGAGCTTCAGGAAAATCGCGCTTTCCGTGAAATTGCTCTACAGGGCGTCGGAGATACCGGTTATACATGCCTTTACGAGGCGGGAACAGCAATCATGCGGATTCATCCCAATCCAATACTGATCGATGCCGACATGGAACTTCTGGCAGAAAAACTGCCCTCGTGGTGGGCGATTTTCGAGCCGACGCTGACCGGCATCGAGGTCTCCGGATATTACGACTGGCTGGAACCGAACGGAACAATACGAAAAAAATATATGACCATGACGCCCGTGACAGAAAGTTTTCACGGAACAACACTCATGATTGCGGCCACCACTTATATTGATGAGTTCTCGCTTCCGGTGGCGGCCATGGACGCCAAGGCCGATGAAATCGCGGAGCGATATCGCCGGTTCGCTTCCCGCGGCACATGGATGTTTGCGGCGGCGGCGGCAACCGTCCTGTTTCTGACCTTTAGTGGGGTGTATCTCATCGGGCGCCGGGCGGCCCTGAACTATATTTTGCCGATCGAACAACTTGGCGAGGCGGTCCGAAATCTCGGAAAGGGCAACTGGAAATTCAGCGGGCCCCCGGAAATGCTCAATCGAAAGGATGAAATCGGTGCCCTGGCCCAGGCCTTCGATCGGGTGTCAAGGCAACTCAGTGAACTGTTTGCCAGTCTTCAGGAACGGGTGGAAGAGTTAAAACAGACCCAGGAGGCTCTCAGAGAGAGTGAAACCCACTACCGAAACCTGTTCGACGGGGTTCCCATCGGACTTTATCAAACCGGTCCGGAAGGAGAAATCCTGGATGTCAACCCGAGCCTGGTCAGTATGCTCGGATACCCCAGCCGGGAATCATTCATGCAGCGCAACGCCTCGGAAATGTACGCCAATCCCAACGATCGCGCCAGATGGAAAAACCTGATGGAAAATGGCGGGGACATCATCACCCACGAAATCGAAATGCGACAGTTTAACGACAATGTCATCTGGGTGGAAAACCAGTCAAGAACCGTCCGTGAGACAAACGACAGAGTCCTCTACTACGAGGGGTGTCTGAAGGACATCACTGAACGCAAGAAGGCAGAACAATCACAGATGGAAAGTGAAAAAAAATACCGTGATCTGTACGCGGAGTCCAAACGGGCAGAGGAAGTCTACCGGTCTCTCATCCATTCGTCCCCTGATCCCATTGTCATTTACGACCTCAAAGGAAACGTCCAGTATATCAGTCCTGCTTTTACGCAACTTTGTGGATGGACGGAGGCCGAAGTGAAGGGGAAACCGGTTCCGTACCTGCCGGCCGCCGAACAAGAGGCCACCATGTCCCTTATCCGGGATGTAATCGAAAACGACGTCATCTGCCAGGGGTACGAATTGCGTCGATACACCAAAGACAAGCGACTCATCGATGTCAGCATCAGTGCCTCACGCTACGATGACCACGAAGGAAAACCGGCAGGAATGCTGGTCATTCTGCGTGACATTTCCCAAAGAAAAAAACTTGAAGCCCAACTCCAGCATGCCGAACGGATGGAAGCCATCGGCACCCTGGCCGGCGGCGTCGCCCACGATTTCAATAATTTGATGCTGGGTATCCAGGGGAATCTATCCCTTATGCTGAGCGAAATGGACGAGAACCACCCCAATTTTAAAAGGATAAAATCAATAGAAAATTTGATTCAAAGCGGCGCCCAGTTAACCGGCCATCTTCTCGGGTATGCCCGAAAGGGCCGATATGAGATCCGTCCGGTGGACCTCAACACGATTGCCCTGGAAACATCCGAGACGTTCGGGCGGACCCGCAAGGATATCACCGTTCACCTCGACCTGGACTCAAGCCTCAAGGCGATCGAAGCGGACAAGGCCCAGATCGAACAGGTTCTGATGAATCTTTGCATAAATGCCGCAGATGCCATGCCGGACGGTGGGGATCTTTTCCTTAAGACCTCGTCGGTGAATCACACGGATACTGGCCAACAGGTAAATACGCCAAATCCCGGAGCCTACGTGCACCTGCAGGTCAGAGACACCGGCATGGGTATTGACGAAAAGAACCGCGAACGGATCTTCGACCCATTCTTCACCACCAAGGCGATGGGCCGAGGGACCGGCCTGGGGCTTGCCTCCGTCTATGGCATCGTTAAAGCCCATGATGGATTTATCGACGTGGATTCGAAAATCGACCGGGGAACCACTTTCAATATCTACCTTCCGGGATCCGATAAACAACCCCTCCACCAGGAGACGTCGCAGCCGGACGTTATCACCTGTCAGGGAAAAGCGATGCTGGTCGATGATGAAGAGATCGCGGTTGATGTGGGCGCCGAAATGCTGCAAAAGGCCGGTTTTTCCGTCGTCAGCGCCATGAGCGGAAAAGAGGCTATCGAATTGTATCGTGAAAAAAGGGATGAAATCGATCTCGTCATCCTCGATATGATCATGCCGGACATAGGCGGCGGTGAAGTCTTTGATGAAATCAGGGCGATGAATCCCCAAGCCAAAGTCCTGCTATCAAGCGGCTACAGCATCGATGGGAAGGCCACGGAAATTTTACAGCGGGGCTGCAATGGATTTATCCAAAAGCCTTTTGGATTAGAACAGCTGATGAAAAAAATCTCTGAGATTATAGAAAAGAATTAGGGGCCTTCCAGATCGATTTTATGGAATTTGATATTGAAGGAGCGGATGGGCCGGCCCCGAACCGCAATACGCTGCTGCTTGACGTCAATCCGATATTCAGCTCCGAGACGCGTCCTGCTTCCTATCCCTCGGCGCCAAGGCGTGGTCCAAACCACCTTTAATTATCATTGCGTCCATGCTCCGAATGCCTGTGCGGGACACTGCCGGCGGGATGGCTGTGATAGTGACTGTGAATTTTTGAGGCGTCGCCATCGAAGACAATGCGACCTTCATGAAAGCTGTAGATCAACCGGGTGGTCAGCGCGAGAAAATCATACTCGTGGGAAACGATAATATATCCAATCTCCAGACTGTTTAAAATATCGGTAATCCTTATGATGGTCGCTTCATCCAGGCCCGTAGTCGGTTCATCCAGCAGCAGGACTTCGGGCTCCATGACCAGCACGGTGGCCAGCGCCACCAGTTTTTTTTCGCCTCCCGACAGGCGGTAGGTCACCCGATCTTCAAAACCGTTTAACTCCAGTTTATCAAGAATTTTCAGGGCCATAGCCCGTGCTTCGGCCGGCGGATACCCCAGATTCAGAGGACCGAAAGCCACATCCTCCAGGACGGTCGGACTGAACAGTTGATCGTCCGCATGTTGAAAAAGCAGCCCGATGCTTCGCCGACTGTTCCGAAAATCCACTTCTTTCCGGGCGGGCTTCCCAAAAAGCCGAATCTCACCGGTGCTTGGCTTCAGCAATCCCATGATCAAGTGGAGAAAGGTCGACTTTCCGCTTCCATTCGGCCCAATTAAACCGATTTTTTCTCCGGACACCAGTTTGAAGTCAATGTGTTCAAAAACCTTCCGGCCGGAAGGATACTGAAATCCAATATCGGACATTTCAATGGCTACAGGTTGCTCCATTCCAGTGCTCCCACCGCAGCAATCATGATACCGACAGCTGCCGTCCAAAATATGTCGGAACTACCAACGGAAAATATCCTCAGACTGTGGAATTTCCCCTGAAATCCGCGGCACAACATGGCCTGGTGCACCCGATCGGCACGGGCAGCCGCACGGACGAACAGCATGCCGATCAAGTAGGCATAGGTGCGGTATGAGTGCAGATTGGTTCCCGGCTTGAATCCGCGGATCTGAATTGCCCGCCGCAGTCTCCGGTATTCCTGTTCCAGCACAAAAATATACCGAAACGTCAGCAGCAGGAGAATCACCAGTTTGTCCGGCACCTTGAGTTGGTTCAAAGCATGGCCCAGTGTGGAAATGGATGAGGTGCTCAGCAAGGCAATCAGGGAGATCAGGATCGCATTGGATTTAACCGTAATCTGTGCGGAAAGCAGGATGCCTTGCCGGGTCAGCGTGCTCGGTCCGAATTGTATAAATGGCTCCCCGGAGACGGTCACCGGCAAAACCAACCAGAAAAACAGTATGAATCCATTGACCAGGGCCAGCCGCTTCAAGACAGATACAACATCGAGACCCGAAAACGCCATCAGAATCAGGGCCGCGCCCAGGGCAGCAAACAGGGCCCAAAAGCTCGACGCCAGGGCCACGGTGAAGGCGAAGCCCGTGCCCAATACGATCTTAACTCGCGGATCCAGTCGGTGCATTGGCGAGTCGCCAAGGGCAAAGGTTTCGGCGGCTATCATTTAGGCTGGTCCTTAAATTTCCTCCGATAATTTACATACGCTGCCAGGCCCACAAGGCCCAGAATGTAGCCGATGCCGCCGAAAATATCGGAAATGGTCGGTCCGGAGGTTCGATTTTCTGCGATCATACGCATCATGGGCTCCAGCTTCCGATCCAGCGCAGCGTCCACGATCCGTTCAATATCTTTCGGGTCAAGGGCTCTCGTTGACGCCGGTGCGGCACGATCGATTGTCGTAGGCACTGTGGCTGGGGGTTTCTTGCCCTCCGTCGGCTCTCCCGCGCCGACCTCCTCGGCCGTGATCAACCACTCCCCCCGGTGGCCCATACCGGCGATCAACTCAATGCGCATAGCGGTTTGTTTCGGGATCTTGAACGAATAGGTCCCGTTTTCGTCGGTGCTGCCTTCGACAAGACGATGGCCTTGCATGTCAGTGACAATAACCTGACCATGAACCACCTTCTTACCGCCGCTGAACTTGCTCTGGGTGTGCACCGTATCACCGTCGACCCAAGCAAAAACGGTCACACGATGGGCAACGGCGGACGGTACCCAAATCCCTGACAGCACAACTATTCCAAATAAACACAGAGATATAAAAGGAGTCCTGGTATAGCGGATCATGGCGTCATCCAATGGGTTAGAAAGTTGTTCAACGTTTACTCTCCGCACCAAGCATTTAGAATATATAGATTTTTCTCCAGTTTCGCCGGAGAGGAGGGTCCGCCAACATATTAGAAAATGATCTTTTATATATTTTCTGATTGAGCCAGAAAACCCAGAAGATTAGCCCTGCCCATCACATCGCGAAGCTGTTATCGGGTAGCACGCGGCAGCATAGCCGGTTGAACCTTTTTTATGAATCCGACACAGAACAGGGTAGTTACGCCCTCGATCAGCATGATCGGTACATGGGCGGCAACAACCAGCGCTGCTGCTTTAATGAAACTTTCTCCAGTAAAAACCAAAGACAATCCAAGGATAATACCGCTAAACAGAATCGCACCGCTTCCCACGAGAAATGCACCGCTCAGAAACAGGGCCTTATTCTCACTTTGGATCAAGGGACGGAAGAGATAATAGCAGAGGACGGCTGGAGCAGCCATCAGCACGGTGTTCACACCAAGGGTGGTAATGCCGCCGTATTGAAACAGCACTGCCTGGAGGACCAAGGCTACCAGGATCGCCGGAAACGCCCCCCATCCCAGCAACAGACCCACAACACCGTTTAGTATCAAATGAATATTGGAAGGTCCGATCGGAACATGGATCAGGGATGCCACAAAAAAAGAGGCAGACAGGATTCCTGCCTGGGCGATCCGATCATAGTCGAGCCGTTTCAGTCCGATACCGGTACCCACCACTGCCAATGCCGCCCCCGACACCAGCACCGGTCCAGAGAGTATACCTTCAGAAATATGCATATAAAACCCTTTCGGATTTTATGAAACACACGTTTTTCGTTGAACAGGCCCGGGCCATTGGAACCTATTCCCGTGGTGGCCTGTCTGCATTCCGAATAATATCTGCATGATATCAGAGAACTCAACCGTACCGGAAAAATTCTAAAAAGGCCCCGTTACTTCATGATAACGTGACATTCAGGATTCCGATTGTCGCAGGGGGGGTTATTTCCAGGCTTCGAACTTCACCCACAGGACAGCGCCCAGCTCCACCTCTTTTTTCTGCCCCTGGTGGTCCAGTTTGAAATCGGCTGGGTTCAGAGCGGCAAATCCCCACCAGCCGGCTGCGGGGGCCGCGTAGGTAAAGACCCCGTTTCCATCTGCTTTGATGGTCTGTGTGATCATGTACTCTGTAGGTGCTGTTGCGTGTCGGTCCTGGTTGTAGAATTCGACTTCAACCTCCGCATAAGGCACTGCTTTACCGTTAAATTTGACGATCCCCTGGAATACATTGCCGGCATACAGCCCGAAGGGTTTGGAAAGGGGTACAATCTCCGTTTTTAACCCGAGCTCGCCGTCCCATCCCTCGTCATCACCAAAGGCGGTAACCACGGTTTTGGTGTAGTGAATGATAAAGCTGTCTTCAGCGGGCTCCCAGTAGGGCTCGGGTTCCATGGCGAAAACGTAGACACCGGGCCGCTTTATCGCAACATCGGCTTTGCATGCGGTATGCCCCATGACCGCCGTTTGCTGCAACGTTTCAAGAAGATTCACGGTCTCGCCGCTGGACCGGACAAAGAACGCCTTCGGTTTGACCATTTCCATGCCGACCATCTCGAAAGGATGGGAAAACGAGAGGGTCACGGATATGGCGCGCGGATCTGTCTGAATCACCATATTGTCCGAGGGGATCACCATCCCAAAATGGGCCCGGACCGGCCCCACGAAAAAAAGCGACAAAACGATCGCCATCCAAACGGATACATGTAATTTCATCTTTCTCCTCAAATAAAAAAGCCACATCGGCTCACTCGTTGTGGTGATGAAAGCCCTCGTGGCAAAGGTGAAGGTAAAGGCAAAAGATTAACGAATACGACATACTGACGGTGATGGCATTTCACTATGTCAAGACTGCGGCATTGTCAATCAGAATGAACCCCTACCTTTCGTATCACCGCACGCCCTGGGAATTGTCGGTTTCTCTCGGCCGACAAGGATATGGCCTTTTCAAGGGGGATATGGTATACGCGCGAAAACATAAACCTTATTGCTTGCAGACGATTACCATTTTGCCGAATACGCCTTCCGAAATCGAACATCACCCCCCCCGATACCGGACACCCATCGCAATTCTCATTCTGGCGGCCATTACCCTGCTGGTTTACGCGCCGGTCGTTGGCAATGAGTTTATCAACTAGGATGACAATCTCTATCTTACTGAAAACCAGCATGTCCGGAGAGGCTTGACCGCCGACAGCGTAGCCTGGGCGATCAGTCCGACAACCCGACCTTACTGGCATCCGGTGACGTGGCTGTCGATCTTGCTTTCCGTGGAATTGTTCGACCTGGATCCGGCAGGGCACCCTCTGGTCAATGTGTTCATTCATGTCTTGAATGCCATCCTCCTTTTCATCGTTCTGAAGCGGATGACAGGAGCGTTCTGGAAAAGCCTCTTTGTCTCGGTTGTATTTGCGATTCATCCGGTCAACGTCGAATCTGTGGCATGGTTTGCCGAGCGGAAAAACGTGCTCAGCAAATCCTTCTGGATGTTGACCATGCTTTTCTATGCCCATTATGCCGCACAACCGAGCGTGGCCCGATACGTCCTTGTTTTTGTTTCGCTCGGACTGGGGTTGATGGCAAAACCGATTTTGATCACGCTGCCGTTCGTATTGCTTCTTTTGGATGTGTGGCCGCTGGAACGCTGGGGCATAACCCGCCAGCCCGATACTTCACGCCGATTTCCTGCCGCAACACCTAAACGATTGATCCTTGAAAAGGTCCCGCTGCTGCTGCTGTCGATTATTTCTGTTTCGATCTCAGTCGGTTACGCCAAGCATAGGGGCATCATGATCTCAGGCGAGGAAGTGTCGCTGGTCATGCGCATCGCCAACGCCTTGGCTTCTTATGTCAAGTACATCGGAGACATGCTGTGGCCCCGGGCTTTGGCGATATTCTATCCGCTTCCGGAATATATTCCCCTGTGGCAGACCGGGTTGGCATTCCTTTTGATTCTCGGGCTTACTATTTTAGGGCTGCTACTGATCCGGAAACGGCCATACTTCATTACCGGCTGGCTGTGGTATTTGGGGACGCTGGTTCCGGTGATCGGGATTGTCCAGGCGGGTCTATGGCCGGCCATGGCAGACCGCTTCGCCTACATTCCCCTCATTGGACTATTCATTATCTTGGCCTGGGGTATTCCGGATGCCATCAAACCAGGCCCGTACCGGAGATCAACCATCATCTTAATGGCAACAGTCGCCATCTCGCTGCTTTCCATCAAAACATGGATTCAGATCGGATATTGGAAAAACAATGAAACCCTGTTCTCCCACGCCGTCCGTGTGACCGAAGCCAACCCCATGGCGCATAACAATCTGGGCATCGAGCAGGCCCTAAAAAGGCGTTTTGATGAGGCTGTAAGGCATTTCCAAACAGCATTGGATGTATCTCCCGGCTATGCCGAGGCGCACAACAATCTGGCCAGTACCTATAAAGACATGGGGCGTCTGGATGAATCGATCACCCATTATCGCCGTGCAGTGACCATTTTTCCACAATACTCAAAGGCCCACCTGAACCTTGCCCGGGCCCTGTCGACAACCGGCAACCTTGATGAAGCCGAAAAGCACTATCGGCGTGTTCTGGAACTGGTAGAGGATTCTCCGGAAGCGATGATCGGTCTCGGCAATTTATTGGCTCGAAAGGGAAATCTCGATCAGGCGATGGAATATTACCGCGCCACCCTCACTCAGTTTCCAAACCATCCGCGAGGGAACGAATATATGGGCAAAGCTCTCCTGGTGCAGGGGCGTATGGATGATGCCTTGCCATATTTGAGACAGGCCCTTGAAATGACTCCGGAAAATACGAATGCACGGATTGCCCTTTCAAATGCGCTGATCCAAACTGGGAGAATACCGGAAGCCGTTTCCCACCTTGAAGCGGCTGCGCAACAGAATCCCCGTAACGGAGAGGTGCTGCTGAATTTGGGAAATGCCTTGATCCAGACCGGCGATATTGTCAATGCCGTATCGTATCTCGAGAGAGCCTTGATTTATTTCCCGGACGATAATGATACCCGTCAAAAAGTCATGCAGCTCAAAGCCGCTCTTAATAAAAGGGAGCACGCCTTAGCTGCTTTGAAGGAATATATAAAAAATCCGGATAATCCGATGCTGCATCTCGAAATTGCAAGAGTCTATCACTCCGTTGGTAGGCTCGAGAATGCCAAAAGCCATTATCGACAGGCCCTGTCTATCAGTCCGAATGCGGTTCCCGCCCTTGAAGGGCTGGCCGCCCTGACTGCATCTCAAGAAGATTTCACCGGCGCCCTGGAAAACCTGCTTAAAATCAATCAATTGGAACCGAATCGGGTGGATATCCCGTATAATATCGCCTGCATGTACGCACGCCAAAAAAGGATTGGCGATGCGTTGCATTGGTTGAAAACAGCGGTTCAAAAAGGCTACAATCGCTGGGATCAGATTAAATCCGATCCGGACCTTGACAATATCCGCGGCACCGAGGCATATCGCCAGCTCGTCCAATCCAACTGAATCCGAACCGATTCGCCATAGCGCTGCAGCCATGGCGTTTTCACTTATTCGGGTTGACTTCCGAAGGCGGGTCCATTATCGGTGGATATTTTCCGATTTTATAGCGGTTGTCATAAATATGTTCCGTTTGCATAAATGCGGAAAAGATAACCGCCGAGTCGCAGAGGGCGCAAAGAAACTGTATTTTTCCCAAAATCCTTGAGAGGGGGATTCTGGGAAAGAACCCTTCAAAAGCATTGAAATTTTTAATATTTTAACAGGCGATTGTTTTGCATTTCGCCCTCTCAGCGAAATGCAAAATCAAAATCTACTCTGCGGCCTCAGCGTCTTTGCGGCAATACGTTGAACGTAACACGTAAGATGAATCGGAAGGCAATTATGGCAATCGCTATAAAACCATACCGGGCGTCTGAATAATGAAAAAGAAACTTCAAAGGATCATCCACAACGCAACCGCCGCTGCACTATCCAATGGGGACTTCAGTTCATCGAATTTACCACCGATCGAGATCGAGGAACCCAAGGCTGAGGCCCATGGGGACTTTTCCACCAATTTTGCCATGGTGATGGCCGCTGTGCAGAAAATGGCGCCGAGAAATATCGCCGAAACCATCCTGGAAAATTTGGAGGATCCCGAAGGACTTATTGTCAAAACGGAAATCGCCGGCCCCGGATTTATCAATTTTTTTATCCATCCGACCGCCTGGCTTCCGGTGGTAGAAGACATCCATGTAAAGGATGCGTCTTTCGGTGAATTCGACATGGGAAACGGTAAGACCGTACAGGTGGAATTCGTCAGTGCCAACCCCACGGGACCCCTTCATGTCGGGCACGGCCGGGGGGCGGCCGTGGGGGATACCGTCGGCAATATCCTCTCTGCCTGCGGATATGCCGTTCAGAAAGAATATTACATCAACGATTCCGGCCGCCAAATCAGAACCTTGGGGCTGAGTGTATTTTTGCGTCTGAAAGCAATGGCCGGATATCCGGTGGAGTTTCCAGAGGATTGCTATCAGGGTGACTACATCCGGGATTTGGCTGAAGAGGTTCGGCAGAAAACAGATCTTGACCTGACACAGATTCCAGAAGAGGCAGCGATCAGGCAGTGCGCCCGGTTTGCCGCTAAAACCATTCTAGGGGGCATCCGCTCGGATCTGGATGCCTTTGGTGTCCATTTTGACAGATGGTTTAGTGAACAAGGCCTCTTTGATGAGGGCCTTGTAGATTCCGCCATTGCTGAATTCAAGGTTCGTGATCTGATATACGAAAAAGATGGTGCCCTCTGGTTTCGCACCTCGATGTTTGGAGATGAAAAGGATCGGGTTGTGGTGCGGAGCAACGGGCAAACGACCTATTTTGCATCGGATATTGCCTACCACATGGACAAATTCAAAAGGGGTTTCAACTGGGCCATTGATGTCTGGGGTGCAGACCACCACGGTTATATTCCTCGAATGACCGCTGCCGTAGAGGCATCCGGCGTTGACAGAAGCCACTTCCGTGTCATTCTCGTCCAGCTTGTCAACTTGCTGCGTGGGGGAGAGCCGGTGGCCATCTCGACCCGGGCCGGTGAGTTTGTCACCCTGAGGGATGTTGTCGATGAGGTCGGACGGGATGCGGCCAGGTTCATATTTCTCACCCGGCATTATGAGAGCCCCCTCGATTTCGACCTGGATCTGGCCAAACAGCAAACCAACGAAAACCCGGTTTATTATGTGCAGTATGTCCACGCCCGAATTTCAAGCATCATGCGAAAAGCCACCGAGCGAGGGATTCCCCAACCGGGTGAAACCAATCAACATCTGGCCCTGTTGTCCACACCAGAGGACATTCAGCTCATTAAAACACTGGCCAGATTCCCGGAGACGATTCAATCCGCGGCGAAGATGATGGAGCCCCACCGGGTGGCCTATTATCTGATGGATCTTGCATCCGGTTTCCATGCTTACTACAATAAACATCGCGTGCTCACCGAAGAGCCGAGCCTGACCCAGGCACGTCTATCTCTTGTGTTGGCGGTTCAAAAGGTGATTCGCAATGGACTCCGCCTGATGGGCGTTTCAGCTCCAGATCGGATGTAGCCATAAAATCGCTGCGCGATTTTATGAAACGCGACGATGTCGCTCATAGGGCAAAGGGCTTGTCCTTCAAAAAGAAAATATTTGAATCCGTGACCCCTTGGATCCCTGGTCGCCTCCGGCGCCGCCGCAGGCGGGTAAACCTCGGATCCTCTTCTCCAAATACTTTGGAGAATAACCCAATGTTTAAAAATGGCTAAAAAAAGTCGAACCCGTCGATTCCTGGTATTGTTTGTGGTGGCTGCCTGGATGTTTTTCCTCGGCGTCCTGGTCGGTCGAGGAACGTCACCGCTGCATTTCGACTTGAAAAAGCTCGAAAAGGAGTTGGCGTCTCTAAAGGAGCTGGTTTCAAAAAAAGAGCGGGCAAAATTCAAGATTAACTCCCCATCATCAGATTCATCAAAAGAGCTCAAATTTTATGATGCTTTAAAAGCGCCGGAAAAAGACCCAACGCCGCCGCCAAAACCAAAGACCCCGCCGGCTCAGAAAAAGCCTTCCTCCAGGGAAAGCGATTCCATAAAACCCAACGTCACTGTGAAGCCGGCAGTTGCCCAACCCCGCAAGGCCGGATCGGTTGCCGTTAAAACCGAAAAAAGAAAACAACCGGTCTCAGATAATATTATCCGGCGATTCACCATACAGGTGGCAGCGGTAAAGGATGCGCGCACCGCCGCCAAACTGGTCGACAAGCTTCGGGTAAAGGGATATCCAGCGTATCAGGAGGTGGCCACGTTGAAGCAGAAAGGCACCTGGCATCGAATCCGTATTGGCTCTTTTGCCGATGCTGCCGACGCCAAGGCGACACTACAAAAGCTTCGGAAAGACAAATACAGCCCTATATTGGTCCGTATGGACTAATATAGGGAAATTCCAAATCACAAATGACAAATCACAAACAAAAAAGATCAAATTTCAAATACCAATCACTAAACACAAAAAACCAAACCCTCCTTCGCTCCTACCGGAGCTTCGGCGGGCAAGCACCAAACACAAAACACTGAACACAGAACACGAAAAACCAAACACAAAACACAAAACGCGAAATACGAAACACCAGGAGTTATTTAATGAAAATCACCAAGGATGAAGTCGCCCATGTGGCCAAGCTGGCCCGCCTCGAACTGGACCAGGCGGCCACAGAAAGATTCGCCGAGCAAATCGGTGATATCCTGTCCTATGTCGACAAGCTTAACCAAGTAGACACCGATGGGGTAGCGCCGACGTCCCACGCGATATTCCTCACCAATGCATTTCGGGACGATGAACGCATAAAGCATCTGGATCCGGACCGGGCTTTAAACAACGCGCCCGAAAAGGAAGATGGCGATTTTATGGTCCCGAAAATCGTGGGCTGAACCCTAACAGAGATTGAATCAGGAACGTCACATGATCTACCACGAGCTCACCATCGAAGCGGCCCTTGCCCTGCTCCGAAATAGAGAAATCTCGGCAGTTGAGTTGACACGTTCCGTGTTGGACCGCATTGAATCCGTGGATGGCACCATCCGCGCCTATATCACCGTATCTGCTGAAGAAGCCCTGAAACAGGCCGAACAGGCGGACAGGGCCTATGCGGATGGCACTGCCGCCCCTTTGGCCGGTATTCCGCTGGGAGTAAAGGATGTCATTTGTACCGAGGGAATACGGACGACATGCGGATCAAAAATCCTAAAAGACTTTGTACCACCGTATAACGCCGGGGCTATGGAGAAACTGGAAGACGCCGGCGCTATCCTGCTCGGCAAGTTGAACATGGACGAATTTGCCATGGGATCGTCCACCGAGCATTCGGCATTTATGGCAACCCGGAATCCCTGGGATAAAAATCGCACGCCGGGTGGCTCCAGTGGCGGCAGCGCTGCTGCCGTGGCCGCGGACATGTGTATCGGCGCCCTGGGCTCCGACACCGGCGGCTCGATCCGTCAGCCGGCATCCCACTGCGGCGTGGTCGGGATGAAGCCCACCTACGGCCGGGTGTCCCGGTTCGGCCTCGTGGCGTATGCCTCATCTCTGGATCAGATCGGGCCCATGACCAAAACCGTCACCGATAATGCTCTCCTCATGAATGCCATCGCAGGCTATGACGGTCGGGACTCTACGTCTGTGCCACAGAACGTCCCGGACTACACAGATTCTCTGGGAAAGGATCTGAAAGGCGTGCGGGTCGGCATCCCCAAGGAATACAACAATGTAGAAGGTACCGACCCGGAAGTTAAAAGCGCCGTTGAAAAAGCGATTGAGACCATCATCGGACTTGGCGCCGAACCCGTTGAGGTGTCGTTGCCGCACTCCGACTACGTCGTAGCGGCCTACTATATCATTGCTCCTTGTGAGGCCAGCTCCAACCTGGCAAGATACGACGGCGTTAAATACGGGTATCGGACCGAGAACGCCAACAATCTATTGGACATGTACCACCGCACCCGTTCCACAGGATTCGGCATAGAGGTTCAGCGTCGGATTATTATCGGCACTTATGCGCTTTCTGCCGGGTATTACGATGCCTATTACGGGAAAGCCTCCCAGGTCAGAACATTGGTCATGGAAGATTTTCACCGGGCATTTGAAAACTGTGATGCGCTCCTCGCGCCGGTGGCGCCGACCCCTGCATTCAAATTCGGAGAAAAAACCGAGGACCCGTTAACCATGTATCTCTGCGACATCTTTACGTTGTCAGCCAACCTGGCCGGTATCCCGGGCATTTCCGTGCCGTGCGGATTTTCATCCGAAGGCCTGCCCATCGGTCTGCAGATTTTAGGGAAACACTTCGATGAAGAAATCCTTCTGAATATTGCCTATCAATTCGAACAGGCGACGGACTGGCACACACGGAAACCCGACGTCGAATCGGGTTAAACAATAAAACACGAAGGGTGTACCGATGAGCATTCAACCGGAAGGCGAGGACCTGCGAAGAGCGGTCAAATGGATATCCGATGAGCGGCAACACGGTCCTAAACGGCCGCTTCAGGAACTCATCGAAAAAGCCGCCATGGAATATGACCTCTCACCGAAAGATGAGGAGTATCTGTTTAATTTTTTTACGAAAAAATAGGATTTGATACTGGATGCTTGATCCTGGATACTGGGTACTGGATCATAGATAATGGATTAGTATTTCTTGTTATCATATACCTTTAACTAGAAAACCCTGTAACTGCACTGTTTAAATTCCAAGGGAGCCTTGGATACAGGTCCCATCAAGTATCCAGAATCCAGTATCCAGAATCCAATCACTGAAACCTGAGACCTGATATCTATGCCTTCCATCCACATCCTACCCGAAATCCTTTCAAATAAAATCGCCGCCGGCGAAGTGGTGGAGCGACCGGCATCGGTGGTCAAAGAGTTGATTGAAAATGCCCTGGACGCCGGGAGCGACCGCATTCTCATCGAAGTGGAACAGGGCGGCAAATCGCTGATACGGGTGTCGGACAACGGCTGCGGGATGGGAAAAGATGACGCTTTGCTGTCCATCGAGCGTTACGCCACCAGCAAAATACGGAGCGATCAGGACCTGTTTGCCATCCGATCCCTGGGTTTCCGTGGCGAGGCCCTGCCGAGCATCGCATCGGTGTCGCGTTTCCAGCTCATCTCACGGACAAAAGAAGCGGACGCCGGCACTGAGATTAAGATAACGGGCGGAAAGATTCAGCATGTCAGGGAGACCGGCGCGCCGACCGGAACGTTGATCTCGGTCCGTCAGCTTTTCTTTAACACTCCCGCCAGAAGAAAATTTCTAAAGACCATAAACACGGAAATGGGACATATCGCCGACGTGGTTTCCAGAATTGCCCTGGCCTATCCCGGCGCGCAGTTTCGACTTCACCACAACGGAAAAAAAATCAAGAACTGGCCGAAGGTCATGGATCCCATCGAACGTATTGCAGACATTTTGGGTCGGGAAATGAAAACAGCCCTTCTGCCTGTGGAATCTGCTCTCGAGGATACCACCGTCACCGGATGGTTGGCCTCACCGAATCTCTTCCGCACCACGACGAAGGGGATCTTTTCGTATGTCAACGGCCGCTTTATCCGGGACCGGACGCTGCGGAGCGCACTACTTAAAGGCTATGCGGGGCGGTTGGTGAAAGGGCAGTTTCCCATCGCTGTCCTGTTTCTGGAGGTTCCGGCAGATAAAGTCGATGTCAATGTTCACCCGGCCAAGCAGGAAATCCGATTTGCCGACCCGGCGAAAGTGCATGATCTTGTCTCCCGGGCAACGGCGACCGTCCTAAATAAGCTTGATGGCCCTTCCTGGGGCGCTCAAAAAATTGCAGAGCCACAGGCCCCCTATACCCCGGAACTCACGGAGCCACCGCCTGTTTTATTGAATGAACTTCCGGCTCCCGCCTCTCAGGAAGTTTCCTCCCCAGAGGTGCTTGCGGGTGCCGCCGCAGGACGGATCTCTCGCCCAACGCACACCCAATCGGACCTCTGGAACAAAGGCCGGTTCACAGACCTGCGGGTAATCGGCCAATTTCAAAACACCTATATTGTCTGTGAAGCGCTTGGCAGACTTGTCCTTATCGATCAACACGCTGCTCACGAACGGATTTATTTCGAGCAGCTGCAGCAGGGCCGGAACTTAGATCGCCCGGTAGCCCAGAAACTGCTAATGCCGGAAACCCTGGAGCTTGGATTCAGAGAAGCCGAGGTCCTCAACGAGTTGGCTCCGGAGCTGGCCACCATCGGCCTGGAGGTCGAACCGTTTGGTGGCACCACGTTTGTCATAAAATCTGTCCCGGATATGCTGGCCGGCCGGGAGGTGGCCCCCCTGGTCTTGGAAATCGCCGAAAAAGCGGTGGAAATCGGGGTCGCCGGAAACATCGACGCGGCGGTTCAGGAATCCCTGATGTTGACGGCCTGCCATTCTGTCATCCGGGCCAACCAGCCCCTTTCGGATCTCGAGATCACCCATCTTCTCCGCCAACTGGATCAATGCGAAAACCCCTCCCATTGCCCCCACGGACGGCCGACGTTTATCGAATGGACGACGGGGGAACTTGAAAAATTGTTTAAGCGAATTGTTTAGCCCGTCTGTCCGTGGGCCCGTTTGCCCGTGGGCCCGTTGCCCGTGGACATGCAACTTGAGATCTGTTAGTCTATCAGTTCCGCGAAGCAGTAATTCCCCACACTACTCAGATCGGAATTCTAAATTCCCAGACATAATAGACCTACCCCCCAAGTATTCTGCTTAAATCAATCTACTTAATTCACATAATCCAGAGAAGGGGGTATCGATGAGAATCAGCAGATTTGAAGATTTAGAATGCTGGCAGGAAGCTCGGACGCTGAGCAAAACGATATATTCGTATTCCAGACAAAAGGCGTTTTCTCAGGACTTCAGATTGACAGGGCAAATAACCGGCGCCGCGATTTCAATCATGAACAACATTTGTGAAGGTTTTGATTCGAGATCCAACAAAGAATTTATTCGGTTTTTAACCTATTCAAGAAGGTCAGCGTCAGAAGTACAGAACTGTTTATACATTGCCCTTGATCAAACCTACATTTCCGATAGCCAATTTCAGATGACATATAAAAAGTGTTCAAAAATCCGCCAAATAATTGATGGCCTTATCCGCTACCTGAAAAAATTATGATCCCCTTCGAGCGCACCGCCCCACGGGCCCACGGGCAGACGGGCAAACGGGCAAACGGTCCCACGGACCCACGGACCTACGGCTCAATCACCTTCGCGAGGACGATCCCGTTCTTTTCGTAGATAATCTCGTATTCCTGAAGCTCTTCCAGGTGGGTTCGTTTGGTGATCAGGATGTCGCCTGCCGCAGGATTTCGTTGGGTCACGAACTTACCGCTGTAAAAGATGAAACTTGGCAGGTAATAGCCCCACATGACCACATCGTAGTTTTTCTGGCGTGCGATCAAGGCGGCTTCTTTGACCGGCCCCTGCATGAGCGCCCCGACCCTCGGCATGAGTACGGCATTGATCATAATCAGAAACACGACCGACACGATTAGGGCGAGCTTTGTCCGTTCCGGATGGCGATAATAGAAAACGGCGACCAGCAAGATCAGCAGGCCTCCACTGAAAAGATAGTAGGACGTGCCGAAGTATTCCGGCACGGAGGCCATCATAAGCACGGCGAAACGATCCGTAATAAAGGGCGCCACCACGGGCACCAGGGCCGGCAATACGGTCAACAAGAGGAGAAACAGAAATGCGGGCAAAAAATAGGCTTGAAACTTCTCGATTTCCCGGAAAGTCAGGGCATACAGGATAAAGAGCGGGGTGTATCCGTAGATGATATAATGGGGAAGCTTGGTGCCGGCCAGGGAGAACAGCAGAAACACAAATCCGAACCAAATCATCCCGAACTTCAGCACGGGCTCGCGCCACCAGGATCGCAGCCGGGAGGCCATGGGGATCCAGAGACCGGAGTGGGGAAGAGTGCCGATGAGCACCACCGGAATAAAATACAGGAGACTTCCCCCATGGCCTTCCATGGGAGACTGGAAACGCTCCAGATTGTGCTTGAAAAAGAAATCCTGAATAAATGCGTCTCCCTGGTCCAGGTACTCGAGGACATACCAGGGCAGGGCCACTGCCAGAAAAATCAGAATCCCCACTGGATTGAAAACCGCCCGCAACCACAGGGACATCCGCCGTTGAAACAAGCAGAACAAGAAGCCCACAGCTGCCGGAACCACCACGGCCACCGGCCCTTTGGTCATAAATCCTAATCCGGCGTAAAGAAACACTTCATAGAGATATCTGGCCTTTTGGCGATGAACAAAATCATAGAACCGGAACATCGTCAGTGCCAGAAACAGATTCAGGAGAGCATCTGAAATAGCCGCCTTTCCGGTGATCGTAATCTGAACCGCGCTGATCAGGAAGATACCGGACAAAAAGGCGGTCTGGCGGTCGAAATAGCGCCGGACAAATCCGTATAAGGCCATGACCCACAGAAAGGTTGCAATTGCGGAGGGCAGCCGCACGGCAAACTCGTTGAGGCCGAATATCCGGAAGCTGGCGGCCTGAAGCCAGTAGATGAGTATCGGCTTATCATATTCGGGTTTGCCGTTCAGGAAGGCGGTGATGAAATTGCCGCTTTCGAGCATCTCCCGGCTTACTTCGGCAAAGTAGCCTTCATCTTCGTCGAACAGCGGTGTTCCGGCAAGAGGGGCTATGAGGCTGAGAAAGGCGACGGTTACCAGAATAATCGTATAATGCCGCTCAGATAATGCGCGCATAAACAGTTTCATTCCAATGATGGTGCCATGTGTGGTGTTATCCGAATAAAACCGGAGCCGGCAGGTGGGCCGTAAAGAGGCCTGCGCGCCGATTTCGGGTTAGAGGAGGCTATACCAGAGATCGTACTGAAAAAGCAAAACCGACGGCTGCCGGATACGGTACCGTTTGAACACACAAAGGGGCCAGGTACGCATACCTGGCCCCTTTGTGCTATTTACTCCCGCTCAGGCTTACCTCAACGAAGGGGAAATTGGCTGCAGGCCCCTCCTTTCGGGTATTGACCTAGCGTTTAGATCATGCTGTTTCGAGATTCAGCGACGCGTTAGAACGTATATTCAACACCGAAGGCCAAAAACGGAACATTCCTATCGTATGAAAACCTGCCGGCTGAATCGGTCTGCCCGGCATAGGTCGCCATGCCTCCGGCGAACTGCAGGTCCAGATCGCGGACGACTTCCCAGGCAAACCCGCCGGCAAACGTGTTGGCATTCAGTTCCGGAAGTTCCGGCGTCATGTAGTCGGCGTTTCCGCCGGTGGCCGAGTAGAGATAGCCGAGGCTGCCCTTCAGCTTGGGAAGAAGCGCATACTCCACGGCAACACCAAATTCAATGCTGTCGCTTATCTTATCCGCAAGATCACTTCCGTCCGAGGCTTTTCCCAGATCGGCATCCCTGTTGAAATAATAGCGGAAACTCACTTCCCAGCGGAGCCTGTCGGATACCCGGACATCGGCACCGGCGCCCAACAAGGCCGGAAGATCCGAGCGGACCGACGTGCCGTCTACGAGACCAGCGGCATTCAGAATGTTGGTGCCAACTGGGTTGGTTCCGGATTTATGTTCAATGTCATAGTCCAGTGAAATCCGGGACTGGTATGTCAATCCGATGGTCAACCAATCCTTTGGAAAGAAGTCCACGCCGAGCACGCCACCCAAACCGCTGGCATCCTGCTCCACGTCGATGCTGGCATCGAAGGCTGGCAGTGCTTTGTTGATGGTCGCCTCCTGCGCCCTTTTCGCATTGATGTAACGTGCGGCAAGGGACAGGGAAAGCCAATCGTTGAACTGATGCGCGGCACCCAGGGTAAACGCAAGCCCGAAGCTTTCAGCTTCCAGTTTCATGGCGGTGGTTGGCACGGGTATGGCCTCCGCGGCTTGAATGGTCCGGGCATTGCCGTTGTCGAACTCCACCCGGCCGCCGCCCAAGGGCACATTGAATGCGAAAAAGCCGGCCCAGCGGTTTTTTTTGTAAACCGCATAGAGCGCGGGAATGAACTGGGGCACGTCCGACTCGTATTCGATACCGGTGGTATTGTCGGTGTTCTTCACCTTGAGCATCTGATCCTGAAACGAAAGGTTGAGCGTGAAACCATCTTTCAGCTTCACCGTGCCGGCCGGGTTGAATTCCACGATGTCCGCATAATCGGTGGCCGCCGTCGATTCAGGGTCCGCAAGTACTCAACGCTGAGATTGCTCTTGTTGACGAAACCGCCCGCAAGGAGCATGGATGGAACAGACAACATCAGCAAGAGTGCACATAAGACGACGCCAACCCTTTTCATGGTTCCCTCCTCCTCCTGAGATATTGGTAGACAGTATGTTCTACGCACAGCGTATGATGCTTTAATGGTTGATAACCTGAAAAGACTGGCGGGCATTAACTGAATATATATTAACGGGATTATGCACCATTTTAAGGGTATTCTCACGCAATGGTCTGAGTATGTAGGACCCTAAAGCCATTGTTTGCAGTTTTCCGAAGTTGGCGTCCTG
>Ga0049114_1000070_pt1 | contig 26151 bp, 26 predicted proteins | sample WorMettanBELIZE2_FD_55211 | JGI IMG/M metagenome (GOLD analysis project Ga0049114, IMG submission 55211) | Marine gutless worms symbiont microbial communities from Max Planck institute for Marine Microbiology, Germany - Olavius tantulus BELIZE.2 | ecosystem: Host-associated > Annelida >... | reverse complement strand
CCAAGCCGACCGGTGAAGCGGGAACCCACCGAGGCGCTTCGGACTCTTAGGTCCGGGCGCGGCAGGAATCTCGGCCTCTTCAGGGCCGAGAGGAGGTCAAGGTCAGGCATTCGACGCCCCGATGTAGCTCCAAGGCAGATCTGGTTCAGATTTGAGTTATGCCGCTGATCCACGGCAGAAACGGGTTATTGACAGCCTTTGCGAATAGCTTCTTTAATCCGCTCCCGTGCCTCATCCGACAGCCCTTCCGTGTCGATTTCCCCGGGATTGCCATTCTCCCAGCACCCGGCAGCCTGCAGTAGATTTAACTGCTGCCGGAACTCCGAGCAGTGACCGCACATTACCAAGTGCATCCATATCCAGAGCCGTCGATATAGCGGGGGCGGGGTGTCCATCGATTCGGAAACGATTTCCGTACTCCGCTGGCAATTGGTCATCCAATTAAACATCTATTTTACTCCGATGCTGCTTCATCGATCCAGTTGATCTCCAGACAACCCCGCAGCGCCATTCGGGCTCTGTACAACATCACCCAACTGTTGGTCGCCGTGATATTGAGAACCTTACAGATCTCGTTGGTGTCCAGACCGTCGATCTCCCGGAGGATGAAGGCCTTACTCAAGCGCTCGGGCAGTCTTGCCAGGCACTTGTAGAAAATGTCCATAAATTCTTTCTGTTCATAAAGCTTGGTTGGATTGATTTCCCACTGATTCGGAGCCATTTTCCAGGCACCGTTTTCCTCAAACAGACGATCGATATATTCCCGCTGAAGAACGGCATCATCGGTGGGTTTCTCCCGACTTGATTTTCGGAAGTAATCGACGATTTTGTGTTTCAGAATTCCGGCCAACCAGCTTTTCGGAGTCGATCGTCCTTTGAAGGTTGTTCGGGCCTGAAGCGCGGCAAGCAACGTTTCCTGAACCAGATCTTCTGCCACGCTCGGATCCTTGGTGCGGGAAAGAGCGAAACGGTAGAGGTAGTCCCCGTAGCAGTCAACCCAAAGTTCGGGGTCTTCAAGTGTCGGTCGCGAATCATCCGTCATACCATCACCTGTCGTATCGATTCGGACCCGTTTATACCAGATTGCTTCCGGTTATGGAAGATTTCATGACAACAGGGCTCATTCAGGGGACGGACCTAACAGCGGGGTGAGATCCATCAGCATCTGATCGTCCACTACGGAAAGCTTCATTGCCGCCTGGGGAGAAAGCAACGCGAAAACGCCTTCGGACCGGGCGCACAAGACATCCCCATCCTCCTGATACAGTCGGCCTTCCATGACCGCCTCCCGCGGTCCGCTCTGCTCGAGAACGCTTCCTTCGGCCCGCAAGGGTTTTCCGATGGATACCGGTTTTTTGAATTCGACGGTCATCGAACGCGTTAAAATGACCCGTTTCAGAAGGTATATGGCGGCCCAACTCATGACTTCATCGAGTACGGCGGCAATCACCCCGCCGTGGGCCAGATGCCGCCAGCCGCACATATGCTCCGGCAGGGTGACCCAGGATACGAGTCGGCTCGCATCCGCATGAAAGCGCATATGCAGCCCGCTGGGATTGTCCGGGCTGCAGGCAAAACATTTCTGGTTTTCCAGCGCGGGCAGGGGGCGAAGCCCCTTCGTGTCGATTGAATTCATATCTCTTCCCCAGAATAAGAATGCTCACATGGCGGTTGTCTGTGCACCACAGATCGCCCATACTGCACCGGACAGATCTCTCCTTTCGTTACCCTCGGTGAGCCCATGGGATGTCGATGCGAAGCGACAGGCACAACACTTCTTCTGCCGTGCTCACCGTTATGGTAAATGCCGAAACCGGGCAGTGAAGGGATGAACGGAAATTCTTCCGACAGAATTCCCTGGATAATATGTGATGTGGGTTCGGTTTAGCGCAGGAGACGCTTTACCTGGTCTAACGTCAGGCTTGATCCATCGACCTGCCAGTCGCCGGAACTCGTCTGGCTGCCGTTAAGAATTCCTTTTTTGAGCCACTCGGTGACACCAAACGGCGTTAAAAACGTCATGTTGCTGAATTCTTCCACAGAGTAGGTTGATTTGGAATCGGCTGTCGGTGCCGCAGCCGGCTTGGCTGCGGATGGTGCTTTCGGGGCCGGCTTTTCGGGAGCAGCTTGTTTCGGGGCAGACTTTTTAGGGGCGGCCTTTTTTGCGGCGGCCTTTTTCGGGGCGGGTGCGCCGGCCGGAATCATCCATTTTCCGCCTTGTTTCACCCCTTTGCTCTTTCCGCTGCGAAGTTGTTTGGTTACCGTGGAAACGGTCATACCCATCTTTTCGGCGTATTCCTTAGTGGTCAAGTATTCGCCCTGTTTGGCCATCTGCAGATGTCCTTTCGTTTCGTTAACGTTGGCCTATTGGTTTCAAACAGTTTAGAATAAATACTTCATGATGTCAAAAAAACGTGGCCCTGACAAAACAAATATTTTTTTAACCAATTGATATCATATACTATTTCGTTAAGTACAGGTATTTTTCGAGAACGGCCCGTTCGATCAGCCCGGTCCGTATGCGGATGCCGATAAATCCACCATTCAGAAACACCCGGATGGGCTCTCGCTCTCGAATGACGATCAATTCCACCCCTTCCTGAGCACCGCGTTCCTGGGAGAGGCGAACCAGCTCGGAGGGCTGTGTGACACGCTGCCCATCGTAATAGACAATCAAATCTCCTTCGCGAAGATTGGCAAGATCCGCTTGGGAGCCCTCGATAACGCCGATAATACGCAGGCCGTCGGCGAAAGGCTGTTCAGTAGGTTCCGGAGCCGACACCGACGCGTCGGATCGGTTGATATCCGGGACCAGGGAATCCGGAAGGACGGTTACCTGGATCAACAGATCGTTTCGGTACTCCAGAGCATAGCTTTTGAGGTTCAACAGATGCAGGAGGCTGCGGAGGGTATCCTCCCGATTGCCGCTCTGTGAAAAATACACCGGACGATCCGGCTCCACCTGCATACCGTCGAAGCGGATACCGCACGCTCTCTGAATTTGATCCAGAACGGTTGCGGCAGGTGTGCCCCGGGCGTTGATGCGCATCGCATCGCCATCGCAAACGGCAATGGACGCATCCGAGGCTGGAGAGGCAAACACCGACATAATGCCGAATACCCCGGTCACCAGAATTAGCGCACTGATTTTCTGCAACCGTATCAAAGCAACACATCCGGAAGTAGTGCTTTTAAGCAGCCCAATACGCGGGTGCTAAAATTTGCTTGTCGCCCCGGACGTTAGGACCCTGTATGATGCGATCGCATCATGACGGAACATTCCCACCCGGGCACGTCATGCTAAAAAGAGTTCCTGCCGTGTTCGGATCAGGGTTTGCTCACATTCGGCACAACACCCTTGGGTAACGGGTCTGGAATCCGTTTTTCCGTGGGCAGCCCGGCGGTTTCCCAAACCGCCCATCCACCGGCCAGCACCGATACGTTCGTAAATCCGGCGGAACCTAATGCTTCAGCGACCCTTATACTGTCCTTATCGCCGGGGCTCGAACAATAGAGGACAATATCGGAATCTTTGGTGTAGGCGTCCATCCATGACGCCAAGTCCAAGGGATTCTCCCGCCGAGCGCGTCGGATTTTCAATGTGCTGTTCGCCCAATTGAATCGCAGGTCAATGATGATCACGTGAGGGTCGTCAAGGCGGGACGTCAGGTCTTCTTTGGTCACAGGACGGTAAGCCATGGAGCGCCTCCAGACAACTTGGAATTGGGTACTGGGTACTCGGTATTTGGTGTGTTTGATCCCGGTTAGCCGGTTTGCCGGTTTGCCCGTGGGCCCGTTTGCCGGTGGGCCCGTGGTCCCGTTTGCCGGTTTGCCAACTATCTAACATCCGGCATCGGACTTCTGACATCGGGCATCTGACACCCGACACCCGACACCTTGACCCCTGAACTCTGAACTCTGAATCTTGAACCTTGAACCTTTTTTTCTTTCAACTTTCAGCTTTCAACTTCGAGCTCACACACTCTTTTAACTTTCAGCTTTAAACTTTCAGCGCAGATCGTTGCTTTTTTGCGTATTTGGCCGCGGTCAACCCGGCCACACATCCTTCTCCGACGGCTTTGGCCATCTGCCACGGCGGACCGCAAATGTCGCCGGCCGCATAAACGCCGGGAACATTGGTCTGCTGGGTTTTGTCGGTAACGATGTACTTGAATTGCTCGGGATCCAAAGCGACCCCAAGGAACCCCGCCAGTTCCACGGCCCCCTTGGCACCGGTCTCGATAAATACGCCGCTGACGTCCAGCACGTTGCCGCTATCGAGCTCCAGACCTTCGACCATGTCTTTCCCGATAATCCGGGTCACCTTCCGTCCGGTGTGCAGTATCACGTCCGATTCCTGCACCTGGAAGGCCAACCGCTCCGACACATCAAGCTGCTGGGCTACCAGATGAACCTCCTTGGCATAAAAAAGCAGTGTCAACGCACCGGCAACGGCCGCGGATTCGTTGCCCACAACCGCCACGGTTTCGCCCCGGTAAAAGTTGCCATCACAATCAACGCAGTAGCTTACCCCTTTCCCAATAAAGTCTTTTTCACCTGGAACCCCGATCCGGTTCCGGGAAATGCCCATGGCCAGAATGAGTGTATGGGTATGAATGCGCTGCTCACTTTCGGTAACAACAACAAAACCATGCTCCGACGGGGAGATCTCTACAACATCCTCATGGAGAAAATCCGCCCCGGCATCTTTGGCCTGCTGAACACCGTCCTGAAGCAATTGTTCGCCCGATATTTTTCCCAGGCAGCAGTAGTTTTCAACATGCGCCCGATACAGGCTCGATTTGGCTTTCCGGCCCATGACCACAACCGACACCTTTGCCCTGGCCGCATGAATGGCCGCCTGAAGTCCGGCCGGTCCGGTACCGAGTATGACAACATCCACGGATAGATCGGTCATTGGATTATCTCCTCCATTCACGGGTTACCCTGTCGGTGCCATGGGGAAATAGGCCACCGATCAATAGAATACGCACTGATCCGCATTCGACAAGCTTCGTATCAATTTGTGTCCATGTCGGATGGATCATCTTCCGGGTCACGGGTATCCTTCAATGCCAATACCATATGCCAACCCAGTCCGATGACAACAGCGGCACTGATCAAGATGATCAAATTGGATGAAAAGAAGGTAAGAATAAAATAAAATGGATCGTTTAAATGGTACGCGGAAACGAGAAGTTGAATGCCGAATAGCAGGAAACCGATTCCGGCCAGAAAAAGGGCGATGGTTCGGATCCACCACAATTTTTCCGGCGTAAAAACGGAGTTCACATCAACTGCCGTTAACCTTCTCTCTAAGTTTTCCGGAGCACTTGAACGTCACCACTTTGCGTGGATTAAGCATCAGATCCTCGCCGGTGGCCGGATTGCGCCCTCGTCGTTCTTTTTTGTTCTTCACACAGAACTTCCCAAAGCCGCTGATCAACACATCATCACCGTTTTCCAGAGTCCGTTTGATAATTTCCAGAATGGTCTCAATGATTTCGGCCGAACGGCTCTTTGAAAAATGCAGTTCCTCCTGAACACTGGCTACAATCTGCGCTTTCGTCAGTGCCATCTTCCAACACCCCTCTCCTGTTTGCTTGTGTCAATTCTCCATTTATGGTTTTTTCTCATTAAATCATCTATTTGTCAAGAAATAGGTGAAGTTACAAGAAAAAATCCACCAACATCTTCTTCCCGGGCAAGTTTTGCCCGCAATTGGGGATGTACCGGACTCTCTCAATACACGGACACCGATGCGGTAAACGGGTGTGATGGTATTTACGATCCCCATTTTGACATTTGACTCGCCGGCGGATATGCCTAAACTTAATTGATGTTGACCGCGGGCCGGAGATACCCAAGGGGTCGCCTCCGAAACGCCGGATTCCATGACCCGTCAAAGACGATCCTCTAAATCACTTATGGAAGCCCACGTCCAGATCAAATTGTTTGCAAACCTGAAACAGTTCCTGCCGGATTCGGCGGATCGATACCCGATTGATCCGGGGATATCGATCCAGGACCTCCTTGTCCGTTTACAGATTCCCCTGGAAGAAGCGAAGCTGATTTTTGTAAACGGCGTGAAAACATCGGCTGACGCCGAACTGAAAGGCGGCGAGCGCATCGGGGTGTTTCCACCTGTTGGCGGCGGCTAATCCTGGATATTGGGTATCAGAAATTGGGTACTGGGCCAGAATTATCAGCACATGTGCGACGGGGTGCGCATGAGCGAGCGAATTTGACTTATCCGTTGCCGGAACACGTTTTATCGGCGAATACCGGATACCGAATACCAGGTACCCTGACCTTCAGGGTATCCATTCACTTCTTTCGACACTAGCGAATAACCCAGTAACCGGATCCTGCCAGCGTTGATCGTATATGACCGTACAAGCCTCCCTCATCGACGAGATTGAAAAACAAGCCGTGGATCGGCAGCTTCCGGACGGTTCGCCGTATCGCAGCCTGTCCCTGAACGCTGTTCTGGAATTGTCCCGTCGGTACGAGATGGCCGGTCGAAAGGTGGAAATCAATGCCCTGAAGATCGGCATCATACCCGAACGATATGCCCGGAATCTACGTATGATGTCCCCCGAGGATCAGGTGCGTCTGCTGGAATCCCGTGTGAGCGTGGTCGGCCTGGGCGGGCTGGGAGGATCGGTCACCGAGATATTGGCCCGTATCGGTATCGGCCGGCTCACTCTCTATGACGCTGATCATTTCGAGGACAGCAATCTCAACCGCCAATTTCTCAGCCAGCTGGACAGTATCGGCAGCCCCAAGGCAGAGGCGGCAGCAACACGCGTGGATCGCATCAATCCTTCCGTGGAAGTTCGCGCCGCCAAAGCCTTCATCGGTGCCGAAAACTCGGAATCGTTGCTGGCGGGCAGCGACGCCGTCGTCGATTGCCTGGATAATATCCAAACCCGTTTCATCATCGAAGAGGCCGCCCGAAAGATTGGCTGCCCCCTGGTGTCCGCAGCGGTCGCTGGGGCCTCCGGGTATATCACGACGGTATTCCCATCCGACCCGGGACTTGAAACGGTCTTCGGGCCTCGGGATGCCGCGACAGAAAAGGGATCCGAAGCCTCACTGGGCTGTCTGCCGCAGGCTGTCACGTTTCTGGCCACGCTGGAATGCTCCGAAGTGATTAAAATTATCCTCGGACGCGGCGTCCTCCTACGTCGTCAGCTGCTCACGGCCGATCTGATGGATAACACCTTCGAAATTTTTAATCTCCAATGAAATTCGGTTGATTTCCCACCATTTTTCAGATACTTAACAGTGGACCTGCCCCGGCCCCAGGCCGAAAATTGCGTGTCCGGGCGAGACGGGTAACGATCGGTGAAAGAGGGAATCCGAATGGTTCAGGGGGCGGAATGACGCTGATCATTGCATCGACTGTTGCTGGCGGTATTCTGCTGTTTGTTGTGTTGATGCATCGCTATGTGCTCCGGGGCTCACCCCAAGTGGCGCTTCTTTCGGGATTCCTTTTTGGAATGGCGCTGTTGGCAGTGGCCGGAATTACCGCCGGTTTCCATGACCATCTCGGAACGAACGTTTGGAGGCCGCTGTTATTTGAGTCCTACGGTATGCTGCTGGATCTGCTCGTTATCGGAGTTATCCTGGGCGCATTGTTCGAATGGCGGTTGAAGCGCCGGGACATCCAGCGGTTTCAAGACAACATAGACGACCTCAGGGGGTGGCGCTCGCCTCTGGCATCCCATCGGATCCGGGGCAACATTCTCCGACTGCATCGCCGTCGGGTCACCAAGATCGATCTGACCCGTTGTTATCTGCGTAACATGAACCTGAGTTCGGTGGATCTTTCAGGCGCCACGATCGTCGGCACCGATTTGCAAAACGCATATCTGTCGCGGACCACGTTTCGCGAGGCCGACCTTCAGGGTGCCAATCTCCGTCACGCGTTCTTGTGGCAGGCCGACCTTCACAAAGCGACCCTGTGGTCGGCGAACCTGAAAGAAGCGACACTGGAAGGAGCAAATCTTTCTAGCGCCCTGCTCAAAGATGCCGACATGACGGCAGCGAATCTGACGGGCGCCGACTTGACAAACACTCAGGGGCTGACAGTGGAGCAACTGGCCAGCGTCCGAACGCTGCACCAGGCAAAGCTGGATCCGGAGCTCAGCGACGCCCTCGCCGCCCATCATCCAAAGCTCTTTGATGCGCCGAAATCGTCCTGACAGAAACCGATCGTCGTCCGGACGTTATGGTCTTCCGACGTATCGATGGGTTGGCCACGGTTGGTTGACATCACCCATGTTTTTTAAAAAAGAAAAAAAATCGGATGCACTGCCCAGCCGACGACTGGAAGACCAGATCGCCATCCAGGAGACCTATGTCTCGAAAGAGATCCGCATTACCGGTAGTATCCTGGGCGATGCGGGCATCATTGTTTCCGGTCATATAGAGGGGGATGTCTCAGCCCGGGGCATCATTCTTCTCGAAGTGGGGAGCCGGGTAGACGGAACGGCTGCCGCCGGCGGGGTGATCGTGGCCGGTGAGGTCAACGGCAACATCATATCGGGCGGACGCGTGGAGGTCCGCGCCTCCGGCCGGGTGAACGGCGATATTGACTGCGCGCGCATCGCCATCGAGGAGGGCGGCACGGTGAAAGGAAAAATCCGGATGCCCCGGTCCAGTGGGAAACCGGTTTTTTATAAGGATAAAAGAGACTCTGGGGAAAATCCCTGAATAAAATCGCCCCGCGATTTTATGAAACGCGACGATGTCGCTCCTAAGACAAGAGGCTGATCCACGGCAATAAGGTTTAGATTCTGTCCAGCAATACCTTTAGGTGCTGCGCCTCACTCCGTTTAAAGGCACTTTTGACATCCACCACGATCGCCGGGTTACCTGCACACAACCGGGCGATCCCCGCCAGCCCCTGATCCCGATAATAGTTGTGCAATACCGCCACAACCACAATATCCACACCAGAGAGGTCGTCGAAATCGACCAGATCGACATGATAATATTCCCGAGCCTCGGCCGGGTCCGCAAAAGGGTCATGGACAAGCACCTCCAGCCCATATGCCTCCAACTCCCGGATGATGTCGACAACTCTCGTATTCCTCAGGTCCGGCACATTCTCCTTGAATGTGACGCCAAGCACCGCCGCTCGTGCGGCATGGACCTGTTTTCCCGCCTTAATGAGGAGTTTGATAGCCCGTTCGGCAATATACTTTCCCATCCCATCGTTAATCCGCCGGCCGGCGAGAATCATTTCCGGGTGATAGCCCAGAGCCTCCGCTTTGAATGTTAAATAGTAGGGATCCACGCCGATACAGTGTCCGCCCACGAGACCCGGACGAAACGGAAGGAAGTTCCACTTGGTACCGGCGGCTTCCAACACTTCCTGGGTATCGATGCCCAGCTTATCAAAAATCATGGCCAGCTCATTCATTAATGCAATGTTCAGGTCACGCTGGGTATTTTCGATGACTTTGGCCGCCTCGGCCACTTTGATAGAAGATACCGGATAGATACCGGCCGGTACTACGGCGCCATAAACCTCGGTCAGCAGATCGACAGTTGAATCATCGGACCCGGATACGACTTTGACAATTTTATCCAAGGTGTGCTCGGTGTCTCCCGGGTTGATCCGTTCCGGTGAATACCCGATGGTGAAGTCGGTCCCCAGGCTTAGCCCGGATGTTTGTTCAAGTATGGGTACACACACCTCCTCCGTGACACCGGGATACACTGTGGATTCGTAGACCACACAGGACCCTTTTTGAAGGTGTCTGCCGGCATCCTCGGATGCGCGACGCACCGGTTTGAGATCCGGAATACGGTATCCGTCGATGGGAGTGGGCACGGCGACGATGATCAGTCTGCATTCGGAGAGCGCCTTCGGCTCACTGGTGTAGGAAATGGCGGCACTGGCCAGATCCTTATCGGCGATTTCCAGCGTCCGGTCCCTTCCGGCCTTCAGCTCCCTCACACGCTCCAGGCTAAGGTCATATCCGACAACGGAAAAATGCCGTGATAGATGGACCGCTAGGGGAAGGCCCACATAGCCCAGCCCGATAACGGCGATCTTGTCTTCTCCGGACCTTAGTGACGCGAAAGTGACCATGTATTCTCTCCTTAAGGGCGACCTACGCCGATTGGCCGAAACGTCGTCTCCGCTCGCGCACGGGCCGACGCGTCCGATGGCAGACGATCTTTTTCGTCCGGCGGACGGTATATGGGGCCTTGGTATCGCATAGGATCAGCATTATTGGCAAAACTGTTCTGCTTTGGTAAATTTTCACGACGGGTTCGCTCACCGCTCGGCTATCGGCAGGTTCTCCCACTGGGATTTACCCGAGAATTCTATAAAATCTAAGGGTTAGCGTCAAAATTGTTATCATAAAACAGGGGAATAATAAAACAGGTTGCTTATCCAATGAGATTGACATGAAACCAACTAACTGGTGCATCATCACGGGCGCCCCCTGTTCAGGGAAGACCTCGGTCATTCTTGAGCTGGAGAAAATAGGCTTTCGCGTGGTCCATGAGGCAGCCCGTTCCTACATCGATGAACAGAGGAAACGCGGAAAAACCCTGGAAACGATTAAATCGGATATCCATACATTCGAGCATACTATTCTGTCCCGGAAGGTTTCAACAGAATCCCGATTGTCGCCGACTGAAATCGTGTTCCTCGACCGCGGCATTCCAGACAGCCTGGCTTATTTTACACTCGAAGGGTTGGAACGAACCGTGCCGCTTAGGGAGAGTCGACAATATCGATATCGGGCCGTCTTTTTCTTCGAGAGCTTGGCATGCGCACCGGATGCCGTGCGGAGTGAAGATGACCGAAAAGCAGCCCGACTGGAAAAGCTGTTACAAGAGGGCTATCGGTCTTTGGGCTATGGGCTGATCCATATTCCCGTTGTGCCGCTGGATGAGCGGGTCGAACTGGTGTTGTCCTACGTGAAGAAGGCTGGAGGGATAAAAAGCGAAACGCAGAAAGCTAAAAAGAAAAAGAGATAGATTCAAGATCCAGGTTCAGGGTTCGGGGTTCAGGGTTCAAGGTGTCGGGTGTCGGGTGTCAGATGCCCGATGTCAGAAGTCCGATGTCCGATGCCGGATGTTAGATAGTTGGCAAACCGGCAAACGGGTAAACGGGCTAACGGGCCCAAGGGCAGATGTCTTTAATACCCTGGATCCTGAATCTTGTATCTTGCATCCCGGTAGAACCGGCAGGCGGGCAAACAATCTACAGCCCGGCCGACTTGAGCAGGGCCGCCGTCTCTTTTTTCGTCAGAAACCGCCACTGGCCTTCCGGAAGATTCTCCAGCCGGATGTTTCCCACTCGAATCCGATGGAGATGCACAACGTGATTGCCCATGGTCCGAACCATTCTTCGGATCTGACGGTTTCGGCCTTCTTTGAGAACCATTCGGAAGCGAAGGCGGTCTACGCGGCGAACCTCTGCAGGCCGAGTTTTCCGTCCGTTAAGGTCAATCCCCTCAGCCATTTTTCTCAGGGTCTTATCCGAAATCGGACGAGCGACCCCGACATCGTACTCTTTTTCATGATCAAAGGAAGGATGGGAGAGACGATGGTGGAGACGACCATCGTTGGTGAGAAGTAAAAGCCCGGTAGAATTTTTATCCAACCGGCCCACCGGATAGAGGCGCACGGAAACATCCACAAGATCCATGACAATCCGATCTCCGGGCTGTCGGCAGGTGGTCACATATCCGGGAGGTTTGTTCAGAACCACGTATCGACGGTCCACTTCACGGTGTACTTCACGGTCATCCACCATGACCGAATCGACTTCCGGATCGATCTTGGTGCCCAGGACGTCGACCACGGTCCCGTTGACACGCACCCTTCCCTGGAGAATCAGTTCTTCCCCCTTGCGTCGCGAACACACCCCGGCAGCGGAAAGAAATTTTTGCAACCGGACGGAGGTTGGTTTTTGGTGTTTCGTGTTCGGTGTTTTGGTGGGTTGGTTCATGGGAGGTTCCGTTTGCCCATCAGCCCGCTCGCCCTGAGCTAGTCGAAGGGTGCGAGCAAAGCGAGTCTAAGGAATTGCCGGCTTGCCCGGCGTAGCTCCGAAGGAGCGTAGACGGGTTTGGCCGGTTGGTAAACGTCATTTGCCGCCTAACGGCAGCGTCATTGAGTCATTAGTTCCGCTTCGCGGAACGTCATTTGTTGTTTGTATCTTGATCGAGCTTTCAACTTTTAACTTCGAGCTCACCCACTCTTTCAGCTTTAAGCTTTGAACTTTCAGTGCTGACACCCGAAACCTGAATTCCTGTTTCCGGTATCCCGTACCCAGTTCGCCGGAGGCGGATAGGCACCCAGCATCCAGTATCCGGCATCAAGGATCCAGTATCCAGTGCTGACACCCAAAACCTGAATTCCTGCATCCTGTATCTTATATCCTGAAGCAACGGGTTCCCAATACCCAGTACCCGATACCGAATCACGAATCATGTCCGATAATCCGCATTAATCTTCACATACTCAACGGATAGATCGCAGGTGATCACGGAGGCGGTAGCATTTCCCTGATTGAGGTTGATGGTCACCGTAAATTCCGATGTTCGAAGTACTTCCGTGGCCGCCGCTTCAACATCTTTACCGCATCCCACGCCATTTCTCACCATCTGAATATCGCCAAAATAAACATCAATCCGATCCGGATCGACAGGGACACCCGCACGGCCAATCGCACCCAGAATCCGTCCCCAGTTGGCGTCCTCACCAAAAAATGCGGTTTTCACGAGGCTGGACTGCCCCACCGTATCAGCGACAGTGCGGGCAGCTTCCGGGGAAACCGCGCCGTTCACCCGAACCGTTACCAGCTTGGTAACCCCCTCGCCGTCCCGGACAACCTCTTTGGCTAGATCCGTCATCAATTCCGTCAGGAGCTCGCAAAAGTGATCCATGCTCTCTGCGGTCTCGAGCGTGACGCCGGACAAACCATTTGCCATGAGCAACACCGTGTCATTTGTACTGGTGTCCCCATCAATGGTGATCCGATTGAAAGACTCCTGGGTCGCTGTCGTCAACATCGACTGCAGCCGGTTTGCCGGAGCCTGTATATCACTGCAAATAAAGCAAAGCATCGTGGCCATGTCCGGCCGGATCATTCCGGCGCCTTTCACAATACCGACAACCGTCACCGGCTTTTCCCCGATGACTACCTTTCGATAGGCCGCCTTTGGCACCGTATCCGTGGTCATGATCGCTTCCGCAAATGCCGCAACCCCTGTCGGCCCGAGCGCATCTACCAGCCCGGAGATCGCCGGTAGAATGATCTTCATCGGCATGGGTTCGCCGATGACGCCAGTGGAGGCCACCAACGTCATCTCTTCCGGAATTCCAAGTGTATCCGCCGTCTTTTTCGCCATGGATTCCGCATCCATCAGGCCTTGGTTTCCGGTGCAGCAGTTGGCGTTGCCGCTGTTGGCAATCACCGCCCGGCACTTGCCGGATTGGATACGAGTCTGGTCCAGGAGCACGGGCGCCGCTTTCACGAGGTTCCTTGTAAACACGCCAGCCACAGCCGCAGGCGCTTCCGAAACAATCAGTCCGAGATCTTTTTTACCGGTCCTCTTGATTCCCGCGGCAATCCCCGCAAAGCGGAAACCAGGGCATCCGAAATCTTTCATGGGAAGGTTCCTTGTCGTGTGATCCATTGCTCAAGGGAAGGGCCAAAATTTATAGTAGCCATGTTCTCCAAATTTCGCAATCACCTTGGCGTCGCTGGCCCGCCAAGGCTGTTGACGGGATGTTCCCTATGCTGATAAACAGCCTGGATTGCATGTGTGCGTTTCATACAATCGTTACATGAGTTTATATATTATGGATATGCTATCCTATCATGTTGCATCACATCCGATTCCATGCCCTGAGTGCCGTAATCCCATGGCCCTCAGGCGAACCTGACGGCAGGTGCTCCTTCACTGCAGGTCCTGCAGCATTGATTACCCTCTGGAAAGATTTGCACAGGCAATCGATGAAGGGATGGAGGAAACCCTGGCCAATATCCCGTGTAACCGTCTCTGATGATACTCGAAGGCCTTTTTCCTGTTTTTGCGCTGCTTATTCTCGGGCATATGCTCAAACGATTTGGGCTGACCAGCGACAGTTTTTTGAAAACCTCTGATCGCCTGGTCTATTTCATTTTCTTTCCGGCCCTTCTATTTTGGAAGATCGGTAACTCCAGCACTCCCGGTGCGGAAACGTGGAATCTTTGTGGCGCTGCAGTTGTCGCCCTGTTCGTGATTTACGGTGCCAGCACCCTGTTTATCGTGCTATTCAAAGTACCTCATTTCAAAGCCGGCTCCTTTTCTCAAAGCTGTTACCGCTTCAACACATATATTGGAATGGCCGTTGTCATTACCGCTGTAGGCGATGCGGGCATCACACATTTTGGCATCCTCATTGGGCTGATGATCCCGATTGTCAACGTGCTGGCTGTCTCGACGCTCATTTGGTTTTCCGGACAGGAGTACTCGCTGGTTCACCGCCTGAAAGTTACCGCGATCGCACTGATTTCCAATCCCCTGATCATCGCCTGTGTCGCAGGAATTCTCTATTCCCGATTCGCATCTGGTTTTCCCGGCTATATTGAAAATACACTTGGCCTGGTCTCCTACCTCACGCTTCCCCTGGCGTTGCTGTCCATTGGCGGAGAACTGACCCTGAAAAGCCTTAAGGGCAATTTCAACCTTTCCCTGGTTGCGTCCGTATTCAAACTTTTGCTCTACCCTGCATTGGGCTATCTGTTTCTTTCCTGGTTTCATGTCAGCGGGATCCCCTTCAAGACCGGCATGATTTTTTTCGCCCTCCCCACTTCGTCAGCCATCTATGTCCTGTCTTCACAGCTGTCGAGCGACACGGCCCTGGCCTCCGCGTCCATTGTCCTGTCGACCATTCTGTCGTTCATCTCGCTTTCGTTTGTTCTGATGATATAAGTGCGTTAAGACGATGCAAGTGGAATGCGGTAAAAGTTCGACGCCTGTCCGCTGCTGGCGGGTTGAAAGTCGAAAGAGAATGGGGATAGATTCAGGATCCAGGATACAAGATTCAGTCCCTATACATCGGATCCAAATTACTGTTCAAGCAATCGTGAATCCTGAATCTTGGATCCTGTATCTCAGCATAACCGGCGCGCGGGCCCGCGGACAGACGGACAAACGGGCAAACGGCTTAACCGCTCCGAAACACTGAACACCAGCAGTCACGCATGGACCGAACCTTCAAACTGACCATGGAATACGACGGGACCCATTTCTGTGGGTGGCAGCGGCAGAAAAACGATCGAACTGTCCAGGAAACCATCCAAGCAGCCATCGAAACCATGATCGGTCATCCGGTGGCGGTGGCCGGCAGCGGTCGAACAGATTCGGGTGTTCACGCCCTGGGTCAGCCCGCCAGTTTCACCTGCAGTACCCGTCTCAATGGAGACGCACTGCAAAACGGTCTCAACAGCCTGCTTCCCGACGATGTGGTGATCTTGAGCTGCCAGGAGATGGATCCCGGGTTTCACGCGCGCTACAGCGCCCGTCGCAAAATTTACCGTTATCGAGTTCTGAACCGTCGGATTCCCGAGGCTGTCGGACGATACTATGCATGGCACATTAAACGCCCGCTGTCCGTGGACAACATGTCGGCAGCCGCCTCTCTGCTCATCGGCACCCGAGATTTCAAGGCGTTCGAAGGGTCCGGCAGTCCCCGGTCCCACACGACCCGCACGATTTACCGGGCCGAGTGGATGCTCGAGGGGGAAGACTATCTGATTTTTGAAATTGAAGCGGACGGATTTCTCCGCTTCATGGTACGAAACATTGTGGGAACCCTCGTGGAGGTGGGGTCCGGGAAACGAACGGCAACGGATATGGATAAAATAGTTACCTCCAGGGACAGGTCCCAGGGAGGCCCCACTGCCCCTGCCCACGGTTTGTTTCTGGTTGAAGTCCATTACGAGTAAGCCTGATCGATGCGCGCCTGACGCCACGTATTTGCAGCTGCTGGAAGGGAGATTGCTGTGAACGAGCTGATTTGCTTTTGCTTCGGATATTCAGAAGGAGCGATTCGCCAAGACTACCTGGAAAATGGCAAATCCACTATTATGGAAAAGATCCGGAAGGAGAAGAAATTCGGAAATTGCCAGTGCGCCGCTAAACATCCCAAGGGTACATGATGCTTGGGCGATGTCCGCCGGGTGGTGGACGGATTAGCGAACAGCGTCGATAAAGGTGATTGATCGATGTCCAGAATTAAAAAGGAGGCACCGCCATGAAATATCGATATTTAGGATCTTCCGGCCTGCTGATGTCACGGATTACGCTGGGGACGATGACTTTTGGCGCTCCGGATTGGGGATGCGATGAACAAGCATCCCATGCCATTATCCGAAAATACATCGAGGCCGGCGGCAACACGCTGGATATTGCTGACATCTACGCCGGAGGGCAATCCGAGAAAATCGTGGGCAACCTGATGCGCGAGTTGAACCGCGACGGCCTGATCATCGCCAGTAAATGCTCCCTGCCCTCTGGACCGGCCATCACACAATTTGGCGCCAATCGCAAGCAGATCATGTCCTCCTGTGAAAAAAGCCTCAAGCGACTCAAAACGGATTATATCGACCTGTATCACATCCATGTTCCCGATCCGATATCGCCTCTTGAGGAAACCCTCCGGGCCATGGACGATCTCGTGCGCCAGGGAAAGGTCCGCTATACGGGTTCCAGCATGTTCTTCGGGTGGCAGTTGAGCAAGGCCCAAGGCATTTCGGCCGCATATCGCCTGGAAAAAATGGTGGCGGGCCAATACATCTACAGCCTCAGTCACAGGGAATTGGAAAGAGAAACCATACCGGCGGCCATCGATGCCGGCATTGGTATTACCTGTTTCAGCCCCCTTGGGGGCGGCCTGCTGACTGGGAAATATCAGGGGCAGCATACACCCGAAGCAGGATCCCGGGCCTCCTTTCGAACCGAAGTGGACGGTCCGCGATTCTGGCATCCCCGAGGATACAAAACTGCCGAAATCGTGGAAGAGGTTTCCAACAAATCCGGAATCACCATGGCCAAGCTGGCCATTGCATGGCCCCTGGGACGGAAATTTGTCACATCGGTCATCATTGGTGTCAGGACTCTCGAACAGTTCGAAAAGAATATGGAGCCCGCTGATTGGGATCTACCGGAAGATGTGTGGGATGAATTGGAAGAAAGAACCCGTCCCGAGGAAGAATACATGACCTGGTACAATAAATTCAATTACGACCGGTTCTTTAAAGCCAGTGAGTTTCATGATGTGGACGTAGATCTGATTTAAGCACTCAGATACGGATGCAGACCGCCGATTGCACAGGTTTCTGTGCCAACGCGCACCGAAATCTGTGCATGACCGTTCATATCCACGCCCAGGCATCTCCCCGGCCTGCTTTAGGGAAATCATATCTATCTGTAATTTCAACATTTTCATCTTACTGTAAAAAAGAAAAGAAAATCAGTGGGTGGCATGTATTTTGTATGGGAAGAAGTGATAGTTTTCAGCTTTCATTGGCATGGGTGGAATGTCATCGTCACGTTTGGCTGAAACGGAAACACACCATAGCAGCGCCATACCCATGAAGGCGGCCCATTGAAGCCAGGCACGAGAAAACGGTGACGTTGACAATCCTTTAAATTTTACAAAGATGGCCTACTATTATGAAGACGGCTGAGCGAAATTTTCGATCCTGTTTCGCGCGAATCGGACAAAATTGTCCCATCCAGCCGACACAAACGGTTGACATACAGCATGTTCCAACCCATGCCACCGAATTGATTATAGATTCGGGAAAGGTAACTCATGACAAAACCCACTGCCGAGAGACGACTCCGTTTTCTACAACGTCACCCAAGGGTGGCGGAGCTCATTCTCCTCTGCGTCTCCCTGTTGTTGTCCTTGGCAGTCGCCGAGACAGCGCTGCGCATCGCGCAGATAGGAAGAATGCCCGCCAGCCATCATCAGCTATTTGTTGAATACCATCTGGTTCTGGGTTGGCAGAAGAAGCCCAACTACTCGGGCATCCATGTGGGTCCGGAAGATGTCTACCGTGTCCGCGAAACCATGAACTCCAGAGGACTTCGCGGCCCTGGATACAGCTATGAGAAACCCCAACACGAATACCGGATTGTTGTGTTGGGAGACTCTTTCGCCGAGGGATACTCGGTGGAATTTGACGTGTTATTCTCTGAGGTGCTCAAGCGGGACCTGAACAGAGACCATGTGAGACCGGTGGAGGTCATCAATGCCGGCACCGGCGGCTATAGCACAGACCAGTCACTCCTGTGGTACGCCATTGAAGGCAGCAAGTATAGCCCCGACCTGGTGATTTTGCTCCTTTGCTCGAATGACATTCTGTTCAACACCATTGGAACGTACTGGCGGGGATACAAGCCCCTGTTCCGTTTGAACAACGGCGCACTCGAACTTACGAATGTCCCCCTGCCGTTGCCACCCTCACCGGATCAGCAAGGCTCTGCCGCCACCCAGGATGAATCATCAACTTCGATACCGTTTCGCATCAAAAGATGGGCCCATCGCTCGTCTTACCTATACCGGAGCGTCGCGGGCCTTGTGAATAAGAGCGAAAACATGACCCGCTTTTTTGTGTGGGCGGGAATCTCCCGTCCCAGGAGCACGTCCACAGAGGCTCCAAACACGTCGCTCTCCGATCCGGACATCGAACCGCCCGTGCCCGACCATATCCGCTTCTTGGACTGGAGCAACGCAACGGATCAAGAGCAGAATGCCGGATGGGTCATGACTGCCGCTCTCCTCTCAGAGCTTAAGCTAAAAACGGAAGCCGGAAGCGCCAGGCTGCTGGTTATGATCGTACCCGGCAATGATGAGGTCACCAGCGGTGTGTTGTCGATCTGCTCAGAAGCATCCATCGATTGTATTGATCCAACCGCTCGATTTCGTGACGAGGAACGGAAGCTTAAAGCGATCAGTAAACAGCTCACGTATGAGCCCATAGACGGTCACTGGAATGCAGAGGGACACAGACTGACCGCCGAGCCGCTTCGAGACCACATTTCATCGAATAACTATCTGTACCGGGAACTACTTCTCCCCACGGATCCGGCATTTGGGGCTTCTGTTTTGAACGATCCCATCGGCAGCGACAAAAAATAGTACGTTCGGAAACGTGTTGGCGCCATTCTGCCTCCATGGGGTGCCCCATTCCATGATATCTATGCAACATGCTTTCCAACAACCATAGGGTTGTGGTTATTCCGCAATTCAGATGGGAGCAGTGATTCGCACTCACGGTACCAAAAGAAATTCCGTTTGCTCTTGTGTGATTTGCTTTGCTTTGACGTTTTTCGTTCATTTGAGAAAAGACACCCCTCCCCCATCCCGGCGTTGAATAGGAACAGCGCTGAACGAGAATTTTACTTTTTCATTGGCCAACGCCGTCAATTTTTCCTATAATCCTTCACTAGGCGGTCTGGGATGACTTCGGCTGCTTGGCAAGCTGATGCATAAACCACGTTTTTATGACCAGGGAGGAATCATGAAAGATTTCAGCGGCATTCTAGTACTTCTAGTGCTAATCGTCACCATATTCCACCCCCTGCCAGCAACCGCAGGGCCCTACACCAATGACTTATCAAAATGCATTGTTGAGTCCACGACGACAGACGATCGGACAGCACTATTGCATTGGATATTTTCGGCGGCTTCGCTGCACCCTGCTCTGAGCTCCATCGCCTCGGTCTCAGAAGAACAGATCGATCAGGCGAACAAAAGGACCGCCGAGCTATTTACGAAGCTGCTCACGGAATCCTGTCGGCAACAGGCGACAAAAGCAATCCAATATGAAGGGCAACTCGCGCTTCAAACCAGCTTCCAGATATTGGGACAGGTTGCCGCCAAAGAGTTGTTCTCAAGCCCGGAGGTCTCTGCCGGCATGGCGCAACTGGACAAGTATATGGATGCAAAAGAACTGGAGGCTCTGCTGTCAAAGCAATAACGCGTCGAAACCATAGGATATCCATAAACGAAGGCTCAATGACCGTATGCCGGAAACTCGATAAAACCGGAAGTCGACTGAGACAACTCGGGGAAATATAGAACACGTCGATCTTGAGGCATGATTAGAATGGCTTTCCATGGCGGACTCGGGTTCTGACCCACCGAGTCGAAAAGAGGCGGCCGGGAAATGCGCGGGGAAAACCCAATAGCGACGAACTGGCGCAGACTCTTAAGAAGCGCTCTGGTATTTTTCCTGCCGGCCATATTCCTGCTCGGCGGTATGACAGCGGCGATTGTGGTCGTCACCCACAAGTCGGAAATAAAGGCCATTCGTGCCAAAGAACTGCACACCTGCCACATTCAGCAGCAAATCATCGATGCGGACATCGGACAGGTTTCCGCTGATCTTGCCATTCTGGCCAACGCCCGAGTCCTGGATCGATTATGGGACGGCAGCGGAGATCCGGTTCCATCCGCGCTCGCCGATCTCAAAGATGCCTTTCTCAACTTTTCCGAGCGGCGCCGATTGTACGACCAAATACGTCTTCTGGATGCTGAAGGCAGGGAGATGGCACGGGTAAACTACAGCAACGGTCAACCGGTCATCGTCCCAGACGACAAGCTACAGAACAAAAAGGGGCGCTACTACTTTGACGATGCCTTTGTTTTAAACCGAGGCGAAGTATTTGTCTCGCCCCTGGATCTCAACATCGAACACGGAAAGATCGAGCAACCGCTCAAGCCGATGATCCGCTTTGCCACACCGGTTTTCGATCAGCGCGGGGTCAAACGGGGCATCTTACTGCTTAACTATCTGGGGTCTAAATTGATCGATCGCTTTGTAAGCATTTCCAACCCCAGCGAGCAAAGCCAGCCGATGCTTCTCAATGTGGAGGGATACTGGTTAAAAGGGCCCGATCCTGGAACCGAATGGGGTTTTATGTATGCTGAGGGGAAAGGGCGGACATTCTCAAATGACTTTCCCGTCATATGGGAGAGAATCAAGAACCAGAAGCAGGGTCAGTTCCAGACACCGGATGGTCTGTTTACTTTTGCCACCGTGTTTCCATTGATGAAGGGCCAGTTTTCCAGTACCGGCTCAGGGGAGGCATACGCCCCTAGCGAGAGAAAACTGATGCCACAACAGTACTGTTGGAAGATCGTATCTCATGTGCCGAAAGGGATACTCGAGGCCAATCAGAACAGAAGACTGACGTATGCGGCCCTGACACTGGGAACCCTTTCCATCATCCTGTTTCTGGGATCCTGGATGCTTGCCCACGCCGTTGATCGACGCAAGCAGGCCGAGATGGCATTACGCTTCGCCTATGGTCAGCTGGAACAACTGGTCGAAGAGCGCACAAAGGAACTGCGCCGCAGTGAGGAAGATCTCCGCATTACCCTGAACTCCATCGCCGATGCGGTGATTGCGACCGATATCCGGGGCTGCGTGGTCCGAATGAATCAGGTGGCCGTGGATCTCACCGGATGGCCGTTGAAGCGCGCCCGGGGCAAAGCCTTGTCCGATATTTTTCATATCGTCAATGCCCGAACCGGGGACCCGATCCCCACGCCAGTCATCCGGGTGCTGGACGACGACAGCATCGTCAGCCTTCCCAGGCAGACCGTGCTGCGATCCAAAGGTGGCGCGGAGTATAAAATCACCGCCTCGGCCGCTCCCATTCGGGATGCCGATGGAACGATTACCGGTGTGGTTCTGGTGTTTCATGACATTACAGAGGAAGAAAAGACAAAGGAAGAGCTGCTCAAGGTCAAAAAACTGGAGTCCGTCGGCGTATTGGCCGGGGGCATCGCACACGATTTTAACAATATACTGGCCGCCATCCTCGGCAATATCGAGCTGGCCCGGATGTCCATGGATTCAGACAGCAAATCGTATTCCCTTCTGATGGAAGCGGAAAACGCCTCTTTGAGGGCCAGAGATCTAACCCAGCAGTTGCTGACATTTTCCCAGGGCGGTGAACCGGTCAAAAAAACAAGCCCCATCGGCAACACCATTACCGAATCCGCAAATTTTGTATTGCACGGCAGTTCCGTATCCTTCCGATCCGATATCCCGGACGACCTCTGGCTGGCGGATTTTGATTCCGGGCAGATCAGCCAGGTGATCCAAAATCTCGTCTTGAACGCCAAGCATGCCATGCCGGAAGGTGGGGAAATCCGAATTCATTGTGCCAACATCGTGGATACCCGATCCGAAGCCGGACTGAATTTAGAAGACAAGGCTTACATCAAAATCGCCGTGGAGGACAACGGGTGCGGAATTGCCGAAAAATACCTCGAAAAGATTTTTGATCCTTTTTTTACCACCAAACAGGAAGGCAGCGGCCTGGGATTGGCCATTTCCCACGCCATCATCAGCAAACATGATGGGCATATTGCAGTTCAGTCCAGAATGGGAGAAGGGACGACCTTTACGATTTATCTACCCGCCTCCGACACGCAGACGGTACCTGCATCCACCGAAGAATTCTCCCCTCCGGAAACCTCCAGGGCGAGGATTCTGGTCATGGATGATGAACCCTTGGTTCAGGATCTTTTAAAAGAGATGCTGGGCAGCCTCGGTCATGACGTGTTGCAGGCCAGAGACGGCCAAGAGGCGATTAACATGTACAGTCAGCACCGATTCAGCGGTAGGCCGGTGGACGCCGTCATTATGGATTTGACCATCCCCGGTGGGATGGGAGGCAAGGATACCATCAGGGAATTGCTAAAGATCGATCCTGAAGCAAAAGTTGTCGTATCGAGCGGGTACTCCAATGATCCGGTGATGTCTGATTTTCGGCACTATGGGTTTAAAGCTGCCATATCAAAACCCTTTTCCCTGGCAGAATTAAACAACGCTTTGACCGAGGCGCTATCCTCATAAATCCGGTGACACCTATAATGTCTACATCAAAAGGATGGAATCATGATCATCGACAAAAAGATCTCCTGTAAACTCGTGTTATGTGTGAGCGGCCTTTTGCTGGTGTGGTTGAGTTCGATCGCGAGTGCCGATGGGAACCTGCCTTCAATTCCGGAGCGTTCTTCGTTTTCCGACAAAATTGATTTGGAAAATTACCCATCGTTATCCCCGCCTGAAAAAGCCCAATTGATGCGTTGGTATTTTTCCGAAGGAAACGTCTATCCTTATGACTTCCGGCAGCAAACCGTCGTATCCAATGAAATGCAGGACATGTTCGCCACAGAGGGGGCTCAGAGAAACAGCCACTCCATGGAAGGTAACGGCCGGGTATCGTTAAAAAGTGAACAGAATCGGGTGGCACGATTGGTAATGGACAACCTGGTCCTGACGATCCATTTTAAGCGTTCCAATGGCGAGGGGACAGATACCAAACAAATGCAGTCTCCACCAATGGTCATACAGGGAATCAAAGAAGACGGGCGCATGGAGATTGGCAATAGTTCACAGGAACTTCTAATTAAAACCCTTTTCCCCATCCCGCCGACACCTTTGGAGCTGGGTCAATCTGTCTCTATACCGGCGAGTATGCCATTTAATGCAATGGGTTCATTGTTGCATGTGAATGGCTCCTCGGAGATTAAATTTGCGGATTGGGTCGTGATCAATGGGCAGGCCTGCGCGAAACTGGAAACAGATATCGACATCTCTGAGTTAAACGTTCCCGCTGAATTGAAGGGAGACTATGCGTGCAGCGTCAAAGGCAGATCCATTTTTTACTTCAATGTCGAAAATCGAAACTTTATGTCAGGCAGGGTCGCCCTTTTAATCAGTATGCGCATGGTGGCCCCTTCTCCGAGAATGAATTTTCCGGGGGAAAACAACGGAAAAGAACTTCCGGAGACAATCAAAATGGCTATGGATAGCGACAATTATATTTCGGTAGAGTACCTGGGCTGGTAAGTCGACCTGCGGAGCACCCACACATATGAGACCGCTAGGGGTCGCACCTCTTAAAGGAAATTTTCATGTCCTGGTGATGTTCCTGTACACCTATCAGACGCTTACCGATTCAGAGATTAAAGAGTATATCCAGTTCGCAAATTCGGAAAGGGGTGTTGCATATCACAAGGCTACACTTGCAGGTTTTGAAAAAGCAATGGTCCATGCCAATCTCAGATGGGGAGAGCGGAGATAGCCCCTTCCGTATCTCATCATCCCAGATGCTCGAGCAGAATCCGCAGCATCCGTCGCAAGGGTTCGGCCGCCCCCCACAAAAGCTGATCTCCCACCGAGAATGCGGTCACGTAGTCCGGGCCGATATTCAGTTTACGTATTCGGCCCACCGGAACGGCCAGGGTGCCGGTGACCCGGGCTGGCGTGAGCTCCCGCATGGTGATCTCTTTGTCATTGGGAACAACCGTTACCCAATCGTTGTGCGAGGCAATCGTATGTTCAATCTCATCCAACGGGAGATCTTGGGTCAATTTGATGGTAAAGGCCTGACTGTGGCAGCGCATGGCGCCAATACGCACGCATTGGCCGTCTATGGGAACCGGATTTTCCTGTCGTCCGAGAATTTTGTTGGTCTCGGCATACCCTTTCCACTCCTCCCGCGTCTGCCCGTTGTCCATGGGGCGATCGATCCATGGGATCAGGCTCGCCGCTAAGGGCGCACCAAAGTGGTCCGCCGGGAACGTTTCCGAGCGTATGCTGTGGGACACCTGCTGATCCAATTCGTGAATCGTCGTCGTCCGATCGTCCAGGAGCAGCGCCGCCTCCGTTCCAATGGTCCGCATTTGGGTAACCAGCTCGCGCATGTTGTTGGCACCGGCGCCGGAAGCCGACTGGTAGGTCATGGATGTCATCCATTCAATCAGATTCCTTTCGAACAGCCCCCCCAATGCCATGAGCATCAGCGAGACGGTACAATTCCCGCCGATATAATCTTTGACGCCGTTTCCGAGGGCTTCATCGATCACCCTGCGGTTGACCGGATCGAGAATGATGACGCTGTCGTCTTCCATTCGAAGGGTCGATGCGGCATCGATCCAGAACCCCTTCCATCCGTTTTGGCGCAATTGGGGATGACACTCCTGGGTGTAGCTACCGCCCTGGCAGGATATGATGATGTCCATGTCCATCAGCCGATTCAGGTCCAATGCATTTTCCACCGGAGGAACCTCGCGACCGATATCCGGCCCTTTCTGCCCGGCCTGGGAGGTCGAGAAAAAGAAACAATCAAATCCGATAAAATCATCTTCGGCCCGCATCCGGTCCATCAAAACCGAGCCAACCATTCCCCGCCAACCAACAAATCCGACGTTCATTAGATTCACCTGCCTGTTGCGTTAACTTTCTGTACGAGAATATCGTGCCTTTGTGAGCGGGATGCAACCGTTTTTCGATGCATCTCTACAGTTCGTCGAATGAGCGGATTATCCGTCACGGAGCTCTTCAACGGGCACTGTCCTCTCGGAATCCTGTCGATCCGCCTGCCCCTTCAGTTCCTGAATCTTTTCATTATAGAACGCAATCACTTCCCGACGATTCAGCATGCCGATGAGGATCCCATGGTCTTCACTTCGAACCACGGGCAGACTGTCAATGTTCTTCTGGGTGAACTTCTGGAATACCGAGTTCAGGTCATCCATGGGTGTGGTGACGATGATCTCCGATGTGCAGATGTCTTTCATGACGACCAAATGCTCGATCTCCGCGGAAAATAATACCCCGCGGATATCCGTACTGGAAAATATCCCCGTCAACCGCCCGTCGCCGTTCATTACCGGGAAATAATGCTGCTTGGTTTGGGCAAAGTATTTCTTGAAATCCCGGAAGGGCATGCTCTCCGGAATCAGATTGACCCGTCTGACCCGGTGCATGAGATCCTTCACACGGATCGCTTGCAATACATCCACAAAAAAGTCGCCGGCATGGGCCGGGGAATTGATCCGTCCTTGTACCTGTCGCTCGTAAATGGTCCAACGTTGAGCCGCCAGGTAGGATACCGAACACACCAACAGGCTCGGCAGCAACAGGTGATAGGAGTTGGTCATCTCGCTGACAAAAATGATCGTCGATATGGGGGTATTGGACACTGCCGTAAAAAATCCGGCCATGCCCACCACCACAAACGCCCCCGGCTCGGTGACCACCCCGGGCATAATTTGGTGAAATATAAGCCCCACCGCGCCCCCCATGGC
>Ga0049114_1000069_pt1 | contig 26250 bp, 23 predicted proteins | sample WorMettanBELIZE2_FD_55211 | JGI IMG/M metagenome (GOLD analysis project Ga0049114, IMG submission 55211) | Marine gutless worms symbiont microbial communities from Max Planck institute for Marine Microbiology, Germany - Olavius tantulus BELIZE.2 | ecosystem: Host-associated > Annelida >... | reverse complement strand
TATTCATGGTATCTTCTCCTTTCTGGGAGAAGACCCTACACCACCACTTTGACAGATCCGGTCATTTTGGCCTTAAATTGGTACATAGTCCCGTAATTTAAAAAGAATAACTCTTGACACTTTAGATTTTAATAATCAATAGTGATACTGTTTCTAATTTAATGGTTGATACGCTCATCCTCTCGTAAGGCGTATACATACCTCTGATTGCCGATAGGCTCTGATACTTTACCGCAAAGGTGGTTCTCTCGCCTGCACGTGTTTCAGCCCAACAATCCACACCCCGAATCATGGAGCGGATATGTTCCCAGAAAAAGTAGTTGTCAGCGGTTTATTTAAGATCTTCGGCCCGAACCCCAATCGGGCGTTTAAACTGATCGAAGCCGGCAAAAGCAAAGAAGAAATCTTCAAGCAAACGGGATTGACGGTCGGCGTACAGGATGCGGAGTTTTCCATACATGCCGGAGAGATCTTTGTCGTCATGGGACTGTCCGGTTCTGGCAAATCCACGCTGGTTCGGATGCTCAATCGGCTTATCGAACCCACGGCGGGGAAGGTGCTTATCGATGGAGAAGACGTCACGGCCATGGACCCGAAGCAATTGAGAGACATTCGCCGTCATACGATGAGCATGGTGTTCCAGTCGTTTGCATTGATGCCTCATCTGACGGTGGTCCAAAATGCCGCTTTTGGATTGGAAATCTCCGGCATGAAGAAATCAGAACGTGAGGAGCGGGCACTCGACGCCCTCGATCAGGTCGGCCTCAAGGATTGGGCTGGAAGCTATCCCCAGGAGCTGTCCGGCGGCATGCAGCAGCGTGTGGGACTGGCCCGGGCGCTGGCCCAGGATCCATCTATCATGCTGATGGATGAAGCCTTTTCCGCCCTGGATCCGCTGATCCGCAGCGAAATGCAAGATGAATTGCTCAAACTTCAGGACCAGCACGAGCGGACCGTGATCTTTATTTCCCACGACCTGCATGAAGCCATGCGGATCGGGGACCGCATTGCCATTATGGAAGGCGGCCGAATTGTGCAGGTTGGAACGCCGGACGACATTCTAAAAAATCCTGCCGATAAATATGTGTCTTCCTTTTTTCGAGGAGTGGATCCGACCACGGTGTTTACGGTCGGCGATGTGGCACGGAAATCCCAACTCACGCTCCGATGGCACAAGGGGGAAGGCTTCCCCACCGCTGCATTGGAACAGATGCGCGAGGAAGACCGGGATTACGCTTACGTGCTGAACCGCCATGAGAAATTTCTCGGTGTGGTTTCCTCGAACACCCTGGAGGAAGCCGTCCATCGTGACGATCCCAATCTCGACGGTGCTCTCCTTGACCATATCGATCCGGTACCGGCAGAGACGCCGCTTCAGGAGATTCTGTCCGAGGTGCGAAAATACGAATGTCCGGTTCCGGTCATCAGCAATGAAGGAACGTATCTGGGTGTTATTTCCACGCGAACCTTTTTAAGGACATTGGAGCACGGAGCCCAGGCATAAATGATTCGGAAACTAAAATGATCTCTTTTCAAACCGGCACTTTCCGGAGGTCACAATGCTGAGCAGCGACACATTTGATGAGTATATCATTCCTTTGGAGCAATGGATCGAGGCAGGGGTATCATGGCTGGTTGACAACTTTCGCCCCCAGTTTCAGGCGATAAAATGGCCGGTAGAAGTGACCCTGAACGGGATCGACAGCCTGCTCCAAATGATTCCGCCAATCTTGTTTCTCATCGTTCTGGGAATCATCGCATGGCGGACAGCCGGTTGGAAAGTAGCCTTGTTCGGTGTCATCACCCTCACGTTAGTGGGGTTCCTGGGACTTTGGGAAGATACCATGACCACGCTGTCCATGATCATCTGCGCCGTGGTGTTCTGTGTCATCGTAGGCATTCCTCTGGGAATTTACGCGTCGCGGAGCGATCGTTTCGAAAGTATTCTCCGCCCGGTACTCGACGCCATGCAGACAACCCCGGCATTCGTCTACCTGGTTCCGGTGGTCATGTTGTTCAGTATCGGTACCGTGGCCGGAGTTATTGCCACCATTATATTTGCGATGCCGCCGATCATCCGGTTGACCAATCTCGGAATCCGCCAGGTCCAGGCCGACGTCGTGGAAGCATCGGACGCCTTCGGCGCCACAAAATCCCAAATTCTGTGGAAAGTTCAGTTTCCACTGGCGCTGCCCACGATTATGGCCGGTCTCAATCAGACCATGATGCTCTCCCTTTCCATGGTGGTCATCGCGGCCCTGATCGGGGCCGGCGGATTGGGGGTTCCGGTCTTTGAGGGGCTCAATTCCCTGAGGGTCGGTCTTGCCGGCATCGGAGGGCTCAGCATCGTCCTTCTGGCGATGGTGCTGGACCGGATTACCCAGTCCTTGGGAAAAACCAAACACTTGGAGCGAACGGAAAGCTCCTGATCCGAAGCACAAACACGACGGTCTAAATGATAGCAACCTATTCCATGAATCCGTGACAGGGAAGAAAAGGAGGACGCGATGCATCGAAAGACCTTTGTTTCAGCAATTGTGGCTGTTTATGTATTGGGGTTCGTTGTGGTCGGTGCAGCCATGGCCATGCATCACATGCCCGGCAAAGGGGTCACTGTCAATCCGGCACGGGCCACCTGGACCACCGGTTTTTTCCTGGAGGCCATTTACAGCCGAGCCCTCGAAGAGCTCGGTTACAAGGTAAAGGATCCAAAGAAGCTGGCCAACCCGATTTTCTACCAGTCCCTGGCCAACGGGGATGTGGACTATTGGGCCAATGGGTGGTTTCCGCTGCACAACGCCCAACTCCCCAAGGATTTCAACAAAAAGGCGACGACGATCGGGTATGTGGTGAAAGCCGGCGGCATGCAAGGCTATTTGGCGTCTAAAGCCCATGTCGACAAGTTCGGGATCAAAACCCTTGCCGATTTCAAACGTCCGGAAGTCCAAAAAGCCTTTGATGCCAACAAGGACGGCAAGGCCGATCTGGTGGCCTGCCCGCCGGGATGGGGGTGTGAAAAGGTGATCACCCATCATCTCAAGGTGTACGGTCTGGAAAACCATGTGAACCAGATCAAGGCGGCGTACGAAGCGAGTATGGCCGATGCGGTGGCCCGGTTCAATGCTGGAGAGCCGGTACTGTATTATACTTGGGCGCCCAATTGGACCATCTACAAAATGAAGCCCGGCAAGGACGTCATGTGGATCGGCGTGCCCGAGATTATCCCGGCTCCTCCCCAAAAGGGTATGGAATCGGCCCTGGTCGCTTCCGGGATCAACGGGGCGGTATCGGATCCATTGAAGGTCGGTTGGATCGCCAACGACATCCGGGTGGTGGCCAACAAGAAATTTCTGGATAAGAATCCGGCGGCCAAACGGCTGTTTGAAGTCATGAGCATCCCCCTCGAGGACATCGCGCTTCAAAACAATCGGATGTTCGGCGGAGAGAATACCGAAAAAGATATCGAGCGGCACGTGTCCGAGTGGATCGCCCTGAATAAGGATAAATGGGACGGATGGCTCGAAGAAGCCCGAAAAGCGGCCAAGTGATGGTGCCGGCCCGATAGCAGGCGGTTCGATTGGGGTGTGGCGCTGTTTGCGGAGTCCATACCCCGATCACCCCCTACCCTTTTGTTAAAACGTCCGATGGCGGCAACACCCGGGCAACATCAGATCTTCGGGGACTGCTGTCCGATTCCCGGCCGGAACCGGTAAATGTTTTTATTCTTGTTTTTTCGAAGATGTCGAAATCATGCGGGCATTCAGGTAAGAAGGAATTGATCGGCGGCCGGTAAGCCTCGGAATACTACCCCCGTAACGATGAGTGACGGAATAGGAGCGAACCCGAAGGCAATAGGGTCCATCCGAAAGGGGTGACAACATGACTGTCGAAAATGAACAGGTCATTAAAGACATTGTGGGATCGATTCGTCGATTGGTGCGCGCCGTGTCTCTGGATTCCGCCAAGATGAGCCGGCAGTTCAGCCTGACGGCTCCGCAAAGCGGCATCTTGCGAAGCCTGGCGAGCAACGGACCGATTTCATCGGCACAGTTGAGTCGGGAGCTTTACGTAACCCCATCCAACATCACCGGGATCATCGACCGGCTGGAGAAGAAAGGTCTGGTTCAGCGGGTTCGCAAGGAAGGGGATCGCCGTGTTGCTTTGATTACGCTGACCCCGGCCGGCGAGCAACTCAGCAGTTAGCTGCCGGATCCCATCGAAATCAAACTGATATCGGCCTTGTCCGATCTGGAATCCAAAAAAGTTGCTGATCTGAGGGAATCGCTCAAATTGATGCTGAGGCTCGTCGACGCCCAGGAAATTGAGGACGACCCGCTGCATTAATCGCATCCATGGGCGTTCTTTATATATCCGCTTATCTGTGCCTCGCGTGCATGGTCCTTCCTGCTCCCGTATTCTACCTCTCTAAACCCTGCCGGCCTCCGGTACCATACCGCCCAGCGGTTTCTGACATCCCACCTGCCGCATGAGCATCCAATGATTACCATAACGAGGGCATCCAGCGCCCTAAGGGCCGTAATCGCCTTCAGAATCGGAACCGACCATCCCATTCCGGATGACACGTGATCCCGATGATTCTGCGGCAACTATTGGTCAGTATTGACCCTCTGCTATGGGCAGGATACATATCAGCCTCTGGAAGTCACGGCATGGAATATCGTCCTTCGTGCACCGTGTTGCACCATCGTCATTCAACGGTCGGGCTCTAAATCATCGCTAAGGGAAACTATCGGAGTTGTCATGAAAGAGTTTTTTAATGTCGCGGATCTGTCACAGGTCATGGAATACGCGCACCGGTTCCCGACGGTCGGAACGGAAAAGGTGTCGCTGTCCGAATCTTACGGCCGTATCCTTGCGGAACGGGTGACCGCCGACCTGGATTTGCCGGGGTTTTCCCGGTCTACCATGGACGGCTATGCTGTTCGAGCCGCATCCACCTTTGGGGCTTCTGAAAGCAATCCGGCATTTTTAAATGTAACGGGAGAAGTACTCATGGGGAGCGTGCCGGAGATGACCATACACCCGGGTGAGGCGGTTCGCATTTCCACCGGGGCCATGCTTCCCCAAGGTTCGGATGCAGTGGTGATGATCGAGCATTCCGAGCCCCTGGATGCAACGACCATAGAGGTGTATCGCAGCGTTGCTCCGGGTCAGAATGTCATCGAAAAAGGTGAAGATTTCTCTATCGGCGAAACGATTCTGGAGAAAGGCCGGCGGATCCGATTCCAGGAGGCCGGACTTCTGGCCGCCTTTGGACGCACGGAGGTCCGGGTCTTCAGAAAACCGATTGTTGGCATTATTTCAACCGGAGACGAGATCGTCCCCCTCGATCACATTCCGGAATTGGGACAGATCCGGGACATTAACAGCACCACACTTTCCGGGCAGGTTCAAAACGCCGGTGGCGTCTCGGAACCATACGGTATCGTCGAAGACACCTACGAAGCGCTCTATGATGTCTGCCGGCGTGCGACAGCCGCTTCGGATATGGTGCTGGTATCCGGTGGAAGCTCCGTCGGTGCCCGTGATTTCACCATAGATGCCTTGGGCAATCTTCCGGATTCGGAAATATTGGTGCACGGTATGAGCCTTCGCCCGGGAAAGCCGACGATCCTGGCCCGAGTGGCATCCAAAAGCGTTTGGGGACTTCCCGGCCATGTGGTGTCGGCGATGATCGTGTTCGTGGCGGTCGTCGCGCCATTCTTGAAACGGATCGGCGGCGATCGGGATTGGGGGGAAACCGGCCTTCGGCTCACGGCTCGGTTGCACCGAAATGTTGCATCGGCCCAGGGACGGATCGATTTTATCCGGGTCAAGCTTCATCATAGCGACGGCGTACTGTGGGCCGAACCTCTGCTGGCAAAATCCGGATTGATTCATACCATGGTCCGAGCCGATGGCCTGGTCGCCATCGGCATGAATGACGAAGGACTTGATGAAGGGGATGTGGTGGAAGTGATTCCGCTATAGATGAATCACCACGAAGGACACAAAGGACACGAAGGGCAAGAAGAAACATTCTGATTTTGGATTTTGGATTGCGGATTTTGGATTGTTATCGGAGATTGAAGCGTACTGCAGAGAGCAAGATTATAGAGAGCAGCCTATGAAAAGAAATATCTATTTAAAAATGAAGTCATTGGAGGAAGCGAAAGAGATCATGTTCCGTCGCTTCCCGGAGACGTCATGTCTGGAGACGGAAACCGTTTCCGTCGAGAACGCTGTCGGACGGGTTCTGGCAGAACCGGTATTCGCGATGTTATCCTCGCCGAATTTCCATTCGGCGGCCATGGACGGCATCGCGGTGAAAGCGGAGCACACGTTCGGGGCGAGCGAAACCCGGCCGATAAACCTTGTCGTCGGAAAAAACGCGTTTGATCTGAATACCGGTCATGTGTTGCCGCCGGGCACCGATGCCGTGATCATGATCGAGCATCTGACAAAAATCGATGAGCTGAGGGTGCGTATCGAGGCGCCGGCGTTTTCCTGGCAGCATGTGCGGAAAATGGGAGAAGATATCGTTGCCACCGAACTCTTGTTTTCCCGTAATCATGTCGTTACCCCCTATTGTCTCGGGGCGCTTCTGGCCGGTGGCATTTTTTCTGTGGTGGTCCGTCGGCATCCCGCCGTGTTTATTATTCCTACTGGATCGGAGTTGATCGATTGGCAGGATGCCGGTCCGGAAAATCTGTTGCCGGGCCAGGTCATCGAGTCCAATTCCCACGTCCTGGGAAAGCTTGTCCAGGCCAGCGGGGGGCGATATGTCCGCCATGGGAAAGTGATGGATGACCTCGAAGCGCTCAAAGCGGCGGTCATGGAAGCTGTTTCATCTGATTATGACGTCATATTGATGGTTGGTGGTTCTTCTGCCGGGTCCGAGGATTATTCCAAACGGGTGATTGGTGACCTGGGAGAGATCCTGGTCCATGGTGTGACGATGATGCCCGGCAAACCGGTGCTCGTGGGTGCTGTTGAGGACATTCCCGTGTTCGGTGTCCCGGGTTATCCGGTTTCCGCCATCGTTGCCTTCGAACAGTTCGTACGCCCCTTGATGCTCCGGATGCTAGGCAGGCCCGACGAGCCTCGCCAGACCGTCACGGTGGAACCGACACGTAAAATACCATCGAAGCTTGGCGTCGAGGAATTCTTGCGGGTGAAACTGGGTCGCGTCGGAGATCGCATTGCGGCTTCATCTCTGCCCAGGGGCGCCGGAATTATCACCAGCCTGACCGAAGCGGACGGGATTGTCCGAATTCCGGCCAACAGCGAAGGGCTGAACGAAAAGCAACCGGTAACCGCCGAACTGCTTCGCCCTCTGGACTCGATACAAAATACGATTGTGGCTGTCGGCAGCCACGACAACACCCTTGATGTATTGACCGATCAACTCAAGGCACGTCTCAAACCTGTCGCATTATCCTCCAGTCACGTGGGCAGCCTGGGTGGACTCATGGCCATAAAACGCGGCGCATGCCACGTCGCCGGATCCCACTTGCTCGACACTGAAAATGGCTCCTACAATGTGTCCTATATCCGACGCTACCTTCCCAACATACCGATCAAATTGGTCCACCTGGTCATGCGGGAGCAGGGGCTGATCGTTGCCCCGGGCAACCCCAGGGGATTGACGGGTATTGACGATCTATCACGACAGGACGTCACCTTCATCAACCGGCAGATCGGATCCGGTACCCGTATCCTGCTCGATTATCGACTTTCCGAGCTTGCCATCGATCCGCAATCCATCCAGGGCTACGATACCGAGGAGTATACCCATATGGCCGTAGCCGCAGCTGTGCTGAGCGGAACCACAGATGTCGGGCTGGGTATCTGTGCCGCGGCCAACGCCTTGAAGCTTGATTTTATCCCCGTGGTCACAGAGCAATATGATCTGGTCATCCCAGAGGCCTATTTTGATTCTGAAAATATTCAAAGTCTTCTGGAAACGATCCGTTCATCTGAGTTTCAGCGAAGGGTTGAGGCCCTTGGCGGTTACAATACGGATAGAACCGGAGATCTGCTTCCCCTATAGGCGACAACGGTTGCCCAAAATATGTTCCCATTCACGGTAGAGGTGACGATCATGGTTCTGATTTTCACCTCAGATGGAAGCGAACATCCCGTCACGAAGCGGTCAGAAAGACTTTATGACGATGTCCGTCATGAGGTAGGAATCGGATCGGGGTATTGTAAGGATCTGTTGACGCTGACCGACATCGTGTCAACATCAGCCATGGCTTCATGGAAAGGGGTTGTCCGGATGCCTTCTAGAAAAAACGAAAGGGATGTAAAACCGTATACGACCATTGATCACACCGCGGACATCGGAATCCGGGTATTTGGAAAAAATGGGGCAGAGTTGTTCGGCCACGCCGGGATGGCGCTATTTGAACAGATCACGGAAATCCGCCGATTCGTTCCGGAAAACCAGATCGACCTTACCGTGTCGGGTCGGGATTGGCCGGATTTGATGGTGAACTGGCTTCGGGAGCTGCTTTACCTGTGGACCGGACTGGATCTGCTTGTTGTCGGGGTGCGCATCGATAAAATTGAGGCGTTCCGTCTCCGCGCGACGGTCGATACCGTACGATATATTCCAGAGACTCACCGGATCCTTCAGGAGATCAAAGCCGTGACCTATCATGGGCTCGACGTTCGGAAGACGGACAGCGGTTGGGAGGCAACGGTAATTTTTGATATTTAGGCGTGATCCGGATAGACTGACGGGCGTCTTGAACGTGTTCCGCCCCGGAAAACGTCGGTATGTGAGGCTCCGGAGTGGTGACCCGATGGCAATGCTCTCTGACTCCCCCGGAATTCCGCCACTCCGTTCCGCCATTACGCCGTCAAAGGGCAGGAGATCACTCTCTTGAATACGAAGCAGACGAATCCCAAAACGGCTCCCGGGGAGCATCATCCAGAAGGCGTTCGAAAGATTCTGCTGAAAGGTATATTCTGGCGAATTCTTATCATCGAAGGCATTCTGCTGGTGTGGTCCCTTCTCTATAGAATATGGATGGAGCCGTCCGCTCAACCCGTGGAACTGTTCTGGTATGCGGTTCGCATCGTCGTTCTGATCGCGATCATCATCGTTTTCATTATGTTGACATTCAGATTGTTCCTTACCCGAAAAGTGATCCAGCCATTGGAAGCGATTGCCGAATCGAACCGGAAGTTCCAGGATGACCAAACCCCCCGAAAAGGCGTTCTTCTGCCCGAGGATACACCGAGGGAGATACAGGAAATTGTCGCTACCCGGACCCAGATGCTCGACACCATCCTCCGGGTTTCCGAGGAGAGATTACGGCTCGTTAACTTTATCAAAGAGACCTTCGGCCGTTACATGTCCAAAAAGGTTGTCGATGAAATTCTCGACTCCCCGGATGGCGCAAAAATCGGAGGCCGTCGTGAAACGGTTACCATTCTCATGTCGGATCTTCGTGGGTTCACCAATCTTTCCGAAACCACCGATCCGGAGACCATGATGCGCCTCCTCAACCGCTACCTGGATCGGATGTCCCGGATCATTCATAACTACGACGGCATCATCGACGAGATTATCGGCGATGCCATTCTGGCGGTGTTTGGCGTACCGGAACGCCGCCATAGTGATCCGGAGCGGGCCGTGGCCTGCGCTCTGGCCATGCAGAATGCCCTTGCGGAACTCAATCGCGAAATCGGCAAGGAGGGGTATCCGCCGCTGGAGATGGGAATTGGTGTCAATACGGGGACGGTGCTCGTCGGCAACATCGGGTCCGAAGTCCGCATGAAATATGGCATCGTGGGCGCAGCCGTCAATACGGCAGCCCGGATCGAATCGAACACCATCGGTGGGCAGGTGCTGATCGGCGAATCCACCGTTAACGGCATAACGGATAAACTCGTCGCCGAATCACCCCATACCATCATGATGAAGGGTATGCGGAAACCTCTGGTGGTATACGCCGTCACCGGGATTGGCGCCCCGTATCATATCACCCTCGAACAGACCCGGAGGAATCATGACGGGGTGATGCTGGCGCTGCCGTTCAGTTGTTGGAAAATCGAGGACAAGAAGGTGGATGATGTGGCGGCTGCCGGCGAAACCATATTGATCAACGACACGTTGTTGACGGCAACGGTGACACCGCCCATGGCCCTACATATGGATGTCAAAATAGCATTTGACTTCTGCCAGGACGCCCACTGCTTCGAGGACATCTACGCCAAGGTACTGTCTGTCGGCGAAGCACGGGATCATGGTGCCGTTCACCAGCTCAGCATCACCAGTATCCGTCCGGAAGATCGCAACATGCTTAAAAATGGATGGAGGAAGCCACATAGGCCTCTCCGCAGTCATTTTCGGGAATCAGGCTCTTCACCTTGGGCAGCACCAGTAATATGTTCTGTTTAAGCGAAATGTGTTTCTGGCAACACACCACTGTGTGGAGATAATGCACACCCGTGAATGCTCGGCGTCGGGATCGCTATCGGTATCGGAATCGAGAAAGGCCGGTTATCTTGGAAGTCGATTCCGAACCCGATCCCGATCCCGATGACTCCGATAGGTTGGTACTTGTCTACCATCTTTCAATCGGAACGGAATATTAACGTCTGCTAGAGAAACATTCCGACATCCGAAACTCGAAATCCAAATCAAGGTTCCGTCAAGTCTCCGGATTTGTTTTAAACGCTCGTTACAAATTTTGGCTGGGCCTGAATGAGGGCACGGGTGTACTCGTGGCGGGGATTCTTGATGACGTCTTCGGCGGAACCGGTTTCAACAATCTCTCCTTTGTAGATCACGGCGATGCGATTGCAGAGATACCAGGCAGCCGCCAGACTGTGGGTAATGAACAAAAAGGTGACACCCATTTTCTTCTGAAGGTTTTGAAGGATGGAAAATATTTGAATGGATATGGATGCGTCGAGCATGGAAGTCGGTTCGTCGGCGACAACGAATTCCGGTTCTAAAATGACGGCCCTGGCAATGGCAACGCGCTGACGCTGTCCGCCGCTGAGCTCGTGGGGGTAACGGTAGAAAAAGTCTTCCGGAGGGGACAATCCTACGGATTGCAAAGCTTCGAAAACGATCTCTTCCTTGTCCGATCGATTTCCCACGGCGTGGATATCCAGCGGCTCCGAGATCGTGTCGAATATGGAAAAGTAGGGATTCAGGGACTGGTATGGATCCTGAAAGATCATCTGAACTCTTCGCCGATATTCCGCCAAATGTCTTCCGCGCAGATCCGTAATCTCCCGACCTTCCAACATCAAACGGCCCGACGTGGGCGGCTCGAGTTTGACAATCAGTCTACCGGTGGTTGTCTTTCCGCTTCCGCTCTGGCCGACCAGACCGAAAATATCTCCCCGGGCGATGTCCAGGGAAACATCCTTTAGTGCCACCACGGTCTGGTCCCCGCCCTTCAGAAGAGTCTTCTTGGACCGGTAGGTTTTTGTCACATTCTCCAGCGTGATAATCGGATTCGACATAATCGCATTAATGTCTTTTAATCGATTAGAGTTCCTCGAGGGACTCTACCGCTGCCAAAAAAATATTACAGGGGTTGCCAGAATTCCGTTCCGATTCCGATACCGATCACGACCCCGAAAGCGTTCCCGTCCGGCTTTCTTCGAAGCTGAATCCTGTTGTCGAAACACCCGATCTTCAAACCTAACATTTTTATGGAAACGACTCATTAAGCGACATCGTCGCATTTCATAAAATCGTTAAACGATTTTATTTCGATATTCGTATTTTGAATTTCATCCCTATAGTTTGCAACAGAGAGCCTTGTGCGTTCCGGTCACATCGATCCAATCGGGTATTTCCATCCGGCATGTCGGCCCCGCCTCCTCGCAGCGGTCACAAAACCGGCATCCTTTAGGAGCGTTGATGAGGTTCGGGGTATCTCCTTTAAGCCCTGCAATCTGGGTTCTCTCTGTGTCCAGGGTGAGGTATGATCCCAGCAAGGCCTTGGTGTACGGGTGGACCGGACGTTCGAACACCTCTTCTCGCTTTCCATATTCTACAATCTGGCCGGCATACATCACTGCAATGGTCTGGCAGACATCGGCCACGACTGCAATATCATGGGATATGAACAGAATGCTGAGGATCAGTTCCTTCTGAAGTGTTTTGATTTCGTTCAGGATCTGGTCCTCTACGATGACGTCCAGGGCGGTGGTCGGCTCGTCGGCGATGATTAACGACGGTCGACAGGACAGCGCCATGGCAATGATGGCCCGCTGTTTCATGCCGCCGCTGTATTGGTGGGGATAATCCTTGATCCGCTCCCGGGGTATGTGTACCAGGTCATAAAGCGCCTCGACGCGTTCCATGGCGGCCGACCGGTCCAGGGTGGGTTCATGAATCAGGATGGCCTCTACGATCTGCTCGCCCACCCGTTGCACCGGGTTCAAGGCATTCATGGCGGCCTGAAAAATCATCGCGATTTCTTTCCACCGGGTTTTTCTCATGGCTTCCGGAGAGATCTTGAGCAGATCCTGGCCCTTGTACATGATCTGGTCGGCCATGACGGATGCGTTTGTCGGGAGCAGCCCCATCAGCGTCATGCCGATCGTCGTTTTTCCGCATCCGGATTCTCCGACAAATCCGAGGGATTTCCCCTCCTGGATGGAGAAGGACACGTTATCGACGGCCCTTAGAAATCCCTTCCGGGTCTGGTAACCGATGCTCAGGTTGCGGACATCCAGCAGTGCCATATCAGTTGGACGCTCCTTCCTTTCGGAGTCTCGGATCCAGTATTTCCTCCATCGCCCGGCCGAGCATGTAAAACGACAGGGTCAGAAGAGATATGCAGATCCCCGGAGGAAGAAGCCAGTAGGGAGCTTGAAACATGTGACCGGTCTTCCATACCCACTGAAGCATCATGCCCCAACTTACGGTTCCCGGATCACCGAATCCCAGAAAGGCCAGGGCAGCTTCGATAATAATCGCTGATGTCACCCGGAATGTCATGTACAGCAGCGCCAGGGGAAGAACATTGGGCGTAATATGCCGAACAATGATCCGAACGTGGGACGCACCGGCTACCTTTGCGGCCTCAATGAACGGACGCTGCTTCAGAGAGAGGGTCTGCGCGCGGATGACTCGGGAGACTCCGGGCCAGCGAAACAGTGCGATGATCAGGACGATCGTCCATATGTGCAGCTGACCAAAAAGCGAAGATAGAATGAGCACCACGAGGAGGGTGGGCATGACCATGATCATGTCGGCCAGGCGCATCAGCGCCATATCGACGGCCTTGCCGGCATAGCCGGCAATCATACCGATGAGGGTTCCCAGAAAGATGCTCATAAACGCCGCTGAGATCCCCACCATAAAGGCGACCCGGGCGCCGGCGAGCAGTTGGCTGAAAATATCTCGCCCGATGAAATCGGTGCCCAACCAGTGCCGTAGGCTGGGTCCGGTCGAATGGGAGATATCCGGATCGACACCGTGCATGGGCTGGTACATGGGATCGATCATCGGTGGAATAAAGCTGGCGATGGCCATCAATGCAAAAACAATCAGCAGGGTCAGCCCGATACGGCCGATCAGGTTTTCCTGGAAAAGCGCCCAGGCCCCTAAAAATCGGCCCGTCCAATGGGATTGCCTCGACGCTGGTTGTTTTCCTTTGGCCAACACCTTCTCCTATTCGTACCGAATCCTCGGATCCAGATACGCGTACAGCACATCAACGACCAGATTGGCCAGCAGCACGACCGCTGCGATTAATAGAAATGACGCCTGGGCCAGGGGATAATCGTTATTGCTTACCGAGAACACAAGCTCGCGCCCGATGCCCGGCCAGGTAAACACCGTCTCTGTCAGCGCTCCGCCGTTGATGGAAAATGCCAGACTGAGTCCAACGCTGGTTACCACGGGTAACGCCGCGTTGGGGGCGGCGTGCTGGTTCCGGATGGTTTTCTCCTCCAGGCCCTTGGCTCTGGCAGTGAGGATATAATCTTCTTTGAGTGTGTCGAGCATACTGCTGCGCATGATCAACAGATAACTGCCGAAGTGGATCATGAACAGAGTTCCCAGAGGGAGTATCATATGATGGATAATATCCCAGGCCTTGTCCAGAAATCCGGCTTCCGGATCGATCCAGACTTCGGCCGAGATCATTCCGGTGAGGGGAAACCATCCCACCTTAAAGGCAAACACCCATATCAGGATCAGGGCAAGCCAGGGAAGAAATACGGTGTGACAAACCAGCGCCCCAATGGTCATCCAGGTATCTGTGGGCTCCCCTTTATGCCAGGCGGCGATTTTACCGAGAAAGATTCCAAAGAGCGCCGAGAGAATGATGGATGTGGTAAACAGCAGGACGGTATTGGGAAGCCGGTTGGCGATGATCCCGGCCACCGGCTGGCCGTAGTGAAACGATACCCCAAAGTTGCCGGTGACAAAGTTTTTTAGGTAGTAAAGATACTGGAGCCATATCGGTTCATCCAGACCCAACTGTTCGATCAGGTGTTCGGCGTCTTCGGGAGTCATATTGGGATCGACCATCCGGGTGACCGGATCCCCCGGCGCCATTCTGAACAGCAAGAACAACACCGTCAAAATCACAAAAAAGATGATCGCGATTTCAACCAGGCGTCGGAATATGTATTTGCGCAATTCCATGTCACGATTCCCGGGAAATCGGCTTGAGCTGGGTCAAGGACCATATATTGCCGATCCCCTCCAGCATTTCGACCCATCCTGTAAAGCGGTCCGTTCGGACGGCTTCAATCAGCAGGGGGTCGTAAATGGGATAATAGGGGACATCTCGCAGCACGATTTCCTGCATTTCCCGGATCAATGCCTGACGCTTTTCAAGGTCCATGGCCTGACTCGATTCGGTGGCCAATTGGTCGAATTTCGGATTTCGGTACCCGCTCATATTCCAGCCACGCGGTTTATCGTTGGCCGATAGAAAAAAAATGCGAAGGTAGTCCGGGTCCATGGACAGTCGCCCGTAACCGAGGATGAACGTGTCAAAGTCGTGTCGTCCCTTGACCTGCTGGAGCAGTGAGGAAAAGGCCATGGGACGCGAAAATGCCGGCATGCCGATGTCCCGCAACCACTCCTGGATCATCAAACCGCTGATGGCCCGATGGGGATCATAGTCGGCCGGCGGGGTTAAAATCGTAAAGCGCTTCATGGGCTCGCCGTTCGGCAGACGGAGACCACGGGCCGGGACGATTTCTCCGCTATCATCGATGGCTGGCTCTTCCCATGTGTATCCGGCCCGGGTCAGAATTTCGTAAGCTTTCCGAATTCTTGCCTCCCGGTCCAGTTTAGCCCCGTATTTTTCCACGTCCGGATAATACCAGTAGCGGTTGCCGGGGGGGATGATCGAGTACATTTCGGTGCCAAACCCCTGGAGTATTCGGGATATAATGAAATTTTTGTCGATCAACGTGGCGATGGCACGACGGAGATGGGGATCGTCAAAGGGCGGTTTCCGTAAATTAAACCCCATGAAATACAGGGCGCTTTTTTCGCTGAAAAAGATGCGAATATCTTCCTGATTGCGGAGATCTTCCAGATACCCCGGCTGGATGCCCCACCAGAACATATCGATACTTCCTTTTTTTAAGGCCAGAATGGCTACATCCGAGGTGCCGAAGATTTTAACCACCACGTCTGTGATGAAGGGGCCGAGCCGGCGACCTGCGATGGTGTGACCGGTGCCGAAAAAATGGGGATTTCGCACCATATGCAGGTAAGCCCCTTCACGCCATTCCTTGAGGATAAAGGGCCCGGTTCCAATGGGTGATTCCACCTTGTGATTGAGCAGCTCGGCCAGGGGCTTCTCGCGGGTCCGGGCATGGCGCACCACGGCGTCCCACTCTTTCTCCTGGACGATGGGAATGGTGAGGGAGCGTGTTCTGAAAATGGCCTTGGGCCGTTTCAAGAAGAACTGGACCGTTCGTTTGTCGGGAGTCTCGATCCGGGAGACAAATTTCCAACGGGAATAATGACGGGGGATCCGAAATTCTTTGATCAGCCCGGCAGTGAAGGCCACGTCCGACGATGTGAGCTCAGTTCCGTCGGACCAGCGTACCTCCCTGAGACGAACGGTATAAGATACCGATGCCTCATCATATTCGGGCATGTCAGAGGCGAGCCACGGAATGAGTTCGAGGGTCTCTGGATGGTGCTGATACAAGGGTTGGTAGATCTTTGACAGAATTTTTTTGGAGTTGGCGTCACTGGCAAGCCATATGTTGAGGGTGCGGGGTTCTTCGGATAGACCGAGTCGGAGCATTCCGGCGGGGTCTTTTTCCGAACATCCGGCCAGAATGCTTGCCGCCAGCAGCGCTAGAATGAGGGTCATCAGAAAGCCACTGTACTGAAATCTATGCATGGTTGCCGTTCATTTCTTTCACTTTATCTTCAATAAACGCGATGACCTGCGATTCGAGACGGACGTTGTTGAGGCGATTGATGCGAGGAATGCCACCGGGACTGACGCAGTTGATTTCCACCAGCTTGTTTCCGATGACGTCGATCCCTACAAAGTACAGACCGGCCTCGATGAGCGCCGGCTTGATGGTTTCGCAAATAAGCCGTTGGGCGTCGGTGATGTCGTGTTTGAATACACGAGCACCGGCATGTACATTGGTTCGGAAGTCACCCGCTTTGGGCTTTCGCCGCATGGCACCCAAAATTTCTCCGTTGAGCAGCAGGATCCGAACATCTCCATTCTCTTTGACTTCAGAAAGGTATTCCTGGACCATAATCGGCTCCCGCTCCGGATAATCCGCGTAGCCTTTAATGTAGTAATTGATCAGGGAGATGAGATTTTCCTGATCCCGATTGCTGACTTTGATAACCCCCTCTCCGCCGAACCGCTGCAGCGGTTTGACCACCATGGCGCCGCCGAAATTATCAATGCTTTTTTTCAATCGGGCTGGGTCTCTTGAGACGTGCGTTTCCGTGATGATATCGGGAAAGTTGAGGATACAAAGCTTGCTGTTGGCCAGCATCTGCCCGGTAGTCCGATTGATGGTGAACACGCGATCCTGCACTGGCGACAGGAACTCCATTGCCTGGTAGTTCAACGGCGGGTTTTTTCGCAAAAAATAGCGCGTCCAGATCGGTGACCGATTCAAAAATGAGTTCATCGCGTTTCAGGCATTCGATCATACATTGCCAGTAGCATGTCATGGTCTGATCCGGGGGCACGGTTACGTTTCGCATCCGGGCGACGACCTGATCATTCCGGATATAGATATCGTGAGGTTCCAGAAAATAGACCGTGTGCCCCCGCTGGTTGCACTCGTACATGAGATAGCTGGTGGTCTCGTAGTTGGGGTTGATGGATTGCAAATGATCCATCATAAACGCGATTTCCATGGCGCCTAATTCCTGATTTTGTCATGCAGCCGCCGGATGCGGCCGCTGAGAACCCTGCATATTTCCAGGGCGATCTGGGGATATTCCCGAACAATTTCTTTAAACTCTTGCTTGTGAAGAATCAAGAGGCGGGACGGAGCCTCGGTCCGGATGCTGGCTGTCCTGGCGATGTTCTCAAAGAGGGCCATTTCGCCGAAGTAGTCCCCTCCTGGATCCGGTCGAGCTCGATTTCGTGGTCGCTCCCCAAGCCCTTGATAACAGAGACTTCGCCCCGAATGATGAGGTACATCGTCTCACCCGGATCCCCCTCCTGAATGACAACCTCACCGGCCGGATAATCCTCTTCCTCCGAGACCGAGGCCACTGCAGCCAGTTCGCCTACAGTGAGGCCCTCAATAATTTCGATCCCCTTTAATAGCAGGATTTTATCGGAAATGGCCGTTTCTTTTTCCATAATGTCCTCCGGAGAGCCTTCGTTACCATTCCGGTGAGCCAGGAGCATGTGTGCTGCCCGGGCGGTAAACAGGTTGTCGGATTCCGCCAATGGAATCAAATCTTCCGGTTTGAGGGTATTTGAACCTATCCCGTCCATGGATGAAAGCGTCAGGGTCGCGGTGAGCCAATCATCTGATGCGACAAGATGTTTCAAAAAAGTCGGATCGTCCATATCCAGACTCTTCAGGGTGAAATTTTTTCGTCCCACCGACAGTGTCTCTTCAGGGGACGATACCTCGATGATCGGTATCATGATTTCCGACAGCTTCCGATCCATGGCGTCATCGAGGGCTTCGATCCCGTTGGCCCGCTGCCGGGGATCATCTGAAAATACCCCGCGGATGATAATGTTTCGTTGCCCGGATCGGTCCTGGGCGGCAACCACGCGAAGGGTGTTTTCCAGCCGCACCATCCGCTTTTGATTCAGATGGTCAATGAGGAGCCGGATTTTGGGGGTTTGCTCGAATCGTCTGAGCCGTTCGGCATCCGCCAGGTATTGATACCCGATCTCAACCTGATCCCGGGCGAATCGAAACGCATCCAGATCCTTGATGTTGAGGGTTTCCAGCAGTTCGAATATGCCCTCCCGGGTGCGGCGGCTGGGCTTGGTCAGGCTTTCCACGAGCAGCGGGCTGTTCTGGTATTCCGCTGCTTCAATTTTCTCGATGGCCCGGTTGCGTATCCGGTCCGAGGGATCGCCCACCAGGTTGATGACGCTTTGAAGGGTTTCGTCCTCATCGATGTCGATCGCTTCCAGGGCGGCCCGCCGGATCGGCTCCTGGGGGTGGTCCAGATAGGGCAGAATCACGGCGGCCTGATCGGGAAGTTCCTGGGCCCGGAGGGCGCGCAGAATGTCCGGCAGGATCGGTTCGCATTCCGGGTCGTCCAGTAATTGTTTCAGCCTCGGGAGGAAATCAGGCTCCCGGGTTTCTCCGGCCGCGATGACACCGGTTTGGCGTTCATCGAGCTGGTCGGATGAAAGCCAGGTGGTCATGACATCGTGATAGGTGCTCGGCTTTTGCCGGTACAGCCCAACCAATGCATAGGCCCTGACAGCGGGGGACGGGTGGGTCAGGAACCCCTTGTAATCAAAATTCTGTGACACCGATGGGTCCAGTCGGGCAATGGCCCGAAGGGCTGCGGCGGTCAGGTTCGAACTATCCGATGCGGCAGCCTCGGCCAGCACCGGCAAGGCGGCGGCATCCGCCTGCATGGAAACCATGTCGATCAATTCCGCACGCGTGTTTTCATCCTGGGTCTTGAGGGACTCGAGAATGATGTCATCCAGTCCCTCGACGCCGATGGACTGTATGAGCCTGGCGTACCACACCGCATTTCTTACCCCGGGCTCCGGCGTAGGCCTCTACCAGTCGGGTTCGCATGGTTTTGTCCCGGAACAGCTCACCGACTTCCTGATCTTCCATGGATTTCAGATCCAGCAGGTTCCTGGAGATCAGATCAAGGAGGATGCTGGAGTAGCGCCGCTTAAGGGTGGTGATGGTGCCGAGCCATCCGAGGACAAACGGAATGGCGATTATCGACAGGTACCGGGGATGAAACAGCTGGTCGGTGACCAGGATGACGCCGGATCCGAGCAGCAGCGCGATCCGCACGACGGTTCCCCGGAGAAACGGCCGGATGATGGCCCGGTAAGACACCGGGACCAGTCCGATCAACACATCCGATGCCGGCTTGTGAAGTGTGGTTCGGATGACATTCGTGGACAGGCGCGCGTAAATAGCGGCAAAAATATCGAATCTTATGAGAAATCCGATAAAAACAAAGATGTAATTGCAGGGGTGGAACATCAGCGCCACCGGAAGGCCCCACCTCCCATAAATCCGACCCACGAAGAGGAGAATGATCAGACTGAGCACGTTCATCCCCCCCCCGGAAATATCCAAAGAATGTGACCAGACCGGATTCTGTGGCAAACTGCTCGTTGACCGCAAAGTTGAACAGATAGTTCATGATGGGGATGATGACATTCGGAAAGAACGTCATAAACACAAGGATCTTGATGAGAACGGAATCTTTGATGAGCGGGATGGCGTTTTTGATGTCCCGTATAATGGAGGAACGGGTCTTCTTTTTCTTTCCTCCGGTATCTTGTATGAGCAGGGTCGGATAATTCGATCCGATGCTATAGACGACCACAGCCGCGGCCAACGTCGTTCCCAGATACACCAGCAAAAGGTTGTCGATGGAGACCAGGCGCGTCAAAAACGGCGTGCCGAAACCGCCCAGGATGTCACCGCACACGCCTCCGGCGGTAATGAGGGGAAAGAGGCGTTTGGATTGCCGTGTATTGAACAGATCGTTGGCCAGGTTCCAGAACAGCAAGCCCAGCAGGGCTTCGTAAAGGGTCTTGAGAATGAACAGGACCGGATAGACAAGATCATATCCCAACGGAATCACAAAGCGCATGGCGGCCACCGAGGTGCCGCAGAGGATCAGAAGCCGGAGGAGAAGCGTGGTTCCGGGAAGCCTGGCCATCACACCGACGATGGAACCCATGATCACGAAGATGGCGATGCTGTTGATCATGTACATCACCGGCAGGTACTGCACGCCAAACCGCTTGAGGAACGCGGTTTCGGCAAAATTGTTAAAGAGCATGCCGGATACCCGGACCAGAAAGAGCAACGCCACGGCGCTCAGCAGGAGACCAAGTTCATCCTCATAGATTTTCAGCCACTTGGCGATCAGCTTGATCATCACACCCTTTGCGGCGAAGGTCGATTGTTCCGGACGTCACTCGAGATACATGGGATCCTGAACGGATTCACTGTTTTTTCTTTTCTAAAACCAGACGAAAACCGGTAGTTCTCAGACGGGTGGCCGGATGGGCGTTGGCTCGGTTGGCCGAACGGCACGAGTAACCGAACCTGTACCAGCTGCCGCCGCGCTTGACGCGCATGGTGCCCTGTTTCGGGCCTTTTGGATCGGTTACAGTTTGCGTTTTGTAAGGGCCATCCCAATCCTGCACCCATTCCCATACATTCCCATGCATGTCATACAGTCCGAACGCATTGGGGGCGTACCGTTTCACCCGGCTGGGCTCGTCCACGGGAATTTCCCTGGCATCGTTGTGATCCACACATGCGCCACCTTTGCCCCGGTAATTACCGTACATGGCGTTGGCGCAATTGATCTGGTCTCCCCAGAAATAGGGGGTCTGGGAGCCGCCCCGGGCGGCGTATTCCCACTCGGCCTCCGTGGGTAAGCGGAAGGTATAGGCGCCTTTCACCGCGTAGTTGGCCTTTTTTATGAAATCTTGGGTGTCGTGCCAGGACACCAGGGTACCAGGGTGACCGGACTTCGTGACGTCCCCTTTCGCCGGGAGAAGAACTTGCGGCCCATGATCGCTTCCCATTGGCCCAGGGTGACCTCCGTAGTCTGCATGTAAAACGGTTGGCTGATCACGACCTTGTGCGGCGTCTCCGAGGCATCCCGGAAGGGTTCGTCCGGCGAACTGCCCATGATAAAACCGCCGCTCGGAATCCGTACAAATTCCATATTCAGTTCCGGGATCACGATCCTTTCATCCGCCCGGACCGGTCCCGCGGCCATCAGGCCGATACACACGGCCGCGATGACCAGAGGGTGCAACTCTTTTTTTATGAACCCACACATGATCCACCTGTTTTCAGACGGTTGCTTCTGAATCCACAGTGTAGACATCAATCGTTTCGGTCTTTCCCCGGACCGGAAACGTTCCCATGGATGTTACTTGGAACCGATCGTTTGCCGCATCCTCTTTGGTGTTGCGGCTGATCAGGATGTCTGTGCCGCATTGCTTGTTCAGCACTTGGAGCCTGGAGGCCACATTGACCACGTCCCCGACCATGGCGTAGACCATGCGGTCCGGGCTGCCCACATTACCGGCTAATACCTGGCCGGTGTGGATGCCGATGCCGTGATGGACGGGTTCCTCTCCAACTTGCCGGCGTTCGGCGTTGATCCGGTCCAGAGCCTGTCGCATCTCGAGGGCGGCGGCGACGGCTTGGCTGGCGTGGGATGCATTTGGCGTTGGCCCCCCGAAAACCGCTTCGATTTCGTCTCCGATATACTGCAGAACAATGCCCCCATGTTTCCGGATAATCCGCTCCATCTGCGAAAAGTAGGCGTTGAGAAATCGGACCACGTCCGGGGGCGTCTTTTTTTCTACAAAACCGGTATATCCCCTAAGATCACAGAAGAGAATAGTGGCCGTCACCATCTCGCCTTCCGGCGAGATTTCCCCCCTGAGGATTTTTTCACTGATTTCCGGAGAAACATATTTCTCAAAACTGGCGTGGCATATTTCCCGTTCCCGGAGACCCTGGATCATGGCGTTGGTTTTCGCCGCAATGTGGACAAATTCGTCATTGCTGAGGACCGGTACCGGTGCGTCCAGATCCCCCTGGCTGATGCCATCCATGGCGCTGATGTGGCTGTTAAATGTTTTACGCAAATTCCGTGCGTATCGCCTAACAATCATTACACTGAAAAAGAGCATGATCGCCAGTGCGAAAACTATTTCTTTGAACACGCCCCAATACAGCTCCGATCTGGACATGGAGGGATTTTCAAGCAGATAGTAGATATCCAGCGCCACCATCATGAGAATCGCCAGGGCCATGAACACCAGAAGCGAGACAATAAGAAGCATGATCTTTTTGCTGACTGTCAATAACGATCCGGAAGGAACGCTGAGACTGCGCCGCGCTATCAAGGTGTCGATGACGCGGTTTTCGGCTCCCAGAAAGTGATACATGCCGGCGAAGAGCCCTGCTGAGAAGCAGGTGAGCAGCACCTTTACGTGGGTCCATGTGTATGGTTCAAAGAAGGCCTCATAAATGACGACCATCATTGCACCCGCGATGGTCCACAGGATCACGTCGGTCCAAAATTCACGCCATGGCAGGCGAAACAGGACCACTGAGGGGCTCTCGTTCAGCGCCGACTCCATTCTGGAGAAGGCCCTCAGCCGGATGGGCAGCACCAGCAGAATCGGGCCGAAAGTAATCACTGCGGCCTTGACATACCCAAGGCCGTCGAGGAACGGTCAGATCTGGGCGCCGTAAACCACTATCACCGAGGCAAGCAACAGGTATGTAAATATCAGTGAGATCACGAAGATATCCCTTTGTTAGCGATGAATCCCAATCATGCACATGAGAAGGACGCGTGTCACACTCATTTCCGTATCATGGCTAACTACCATACATCAGTCGTTTTGGAAAGAATGAAAGGTACCGAAATCCTTAATCAAATGTTACACTTTCATTTGGTCGGAAAACATGCTTTGAATAAGCCGGTATTCTGGTTTATCCCATGACAGTTGCACCCGGGTTGCTTTGACTTATTAAAAACGGTAGGTCGTTGCGGCCGATCCGCAACCCCAAAAGTCGTCCAGCGGGTACACGTATGAACGGCACGTCATTCGACATTCTGGTAACCCATCCCCCTGCGGCCAGCCCCGCCATGCCGTCCTGGGCATGTGCCAGGTTTGCGGGATGTGTTGCCGGTCCAAACCGTCGGGTGGCACAGTACGATGGCAACCTCGATTTTTTTCGCCGATACTGCCTGGATCCGAAGCGGTTGCTGGACTGGCTTGCCAGGATAGATCAGCGTCGGAAAGCCGGACATTATGAGGATGTTCCGGAGGATCAGCGCCGGATACTGGACAGCTTGGAAGAAAATGCCCCCTGGTGGCAGAATCGTATGGTATTGGCCGGAGAACTTCCATCCAAAATGAGCTCCGCCGAGTTCTACCGGCCCACCACCAGCGTCGAGGTGTGTCGGCACCTGCGTGACGTACTCCAAATTGTATCTCTTGCCTATTACCCAATGATTATTCAATGGGGCCGCGCAGCGCTGCCGCAGCTCCATGATGGTCCAGCTGCGGAGGGCTTGTTGGAAAATCCTGAAGCCAACCCATTTCTGGATTGTTACCGGAGCCACATGGCGCACCATATCCACCAGGCCGATCTAAACCATGTTATCATTACCGTGACAGCACCGGCGCAGGCCTACGCCGGATGGACCATGGCCCGTTAGTCAAAAATGAACGCCCTGATGTGGATATCACCCTGTTTGGGCCGGATCATCTCGTCACCATCGCCCGTGATGACGTGGACCACGTGATCGAGCAGGGCGATGACGGTGCGCTGCCGGCATTCGTCGATACAATGTTTCCTCCGGCAACGAAGGCCTCTTCGGATTTTCCCGACTTCAACGGGTTCCCCCTATCGGATTACCTGTCACCGGAACGGGTGCTGCCCCTGGAATCCGTGCCGGAAGGGCCACCGCTCTCCGAATTCTGCGAGAATCTGTCGCGCCGCTATGGGGCGAAGGCCTTTTACAGCCATTCTCCTGCACTGATCAACGCCTTATCGGAAATGCCCCCCCAACGCCCCCTGTCGGAAAGAGCGGCCTATCGGATTTCCCTGCCGTACCGTGTGGGATCCGACGTTGATGTGGACCGGCTGGCCTTGGCGAAAACCGCCGGCTTGCGACACATCCGCTGGCAGGTGGCCGGCAGGCTGGAACGAGACACGGTTGATCTGCTCCATGGGGCCGCCCGACACGGAATCTGGAACCACGTGACCTTGAAAGACGGAGCGGATGAAGATGTGCTTCTTGCCGCAGAACCGACCACAATTCACTCCTGGGACCATGAAGCATCCTCCGTCGTCGCCATGGCCGGCAATCATCGCAAACCGCCGAAACCTATTCAGGGATACCGGACCGTTCAGTCCCTCCCCGGGAATCCATTTTGGCAGGAAATTTCGGAGCCGATGACCCTTTTCACCATTCTGTATCGTCATCCCATTCAGACGGTCATCCGGTGTCGCATTTCCGACGATCCGCCCCGGAAAATCGATCTCGGCAGCGATCTTCAGTATCATTTCAGAGCACCGGCGGAACTCCCGCCAGGGTATCTGGACGAAATCTGTCGAATGGTGGAAGCCGGCGGATCGGTCGGCAACCGCTGGGTGAGATACAACCTCGAGCGCGCGTTTCTGATTGCCTATGCTACGGAACAGGGCGTTATCGTTGCCAATTCCAGTCTCAAGCACCCCAGGCAAGAGTACGTCGAAAAGCTGAAAATCAAGAGCGGCATCGACGTCGGCAACTATCTGGAACGGGGCTATACATCGGTTCGGCCGGAATATCGCGGGCTCGGTATCGGTACCCGCCTCCTGGACGGATTGACCCGGCGAGCCGGAGACCGGAAAATCTTTTCGATTATCGATGAAGATAACCGGGCCACCCAGAAGATCGCCATACGGAACCGGACGCGGCGGGTGGCGACGTTTTACAGCGAGCAACTGAAAAAGACCGTGGGCATCTGGATGCCCGAATGGATGATCGACGAATGCGAATCGGAATCGTAACCGTACGGGATGCTGCCTATCATCCGAACCGGCGTCTTTTGGAGGCCGCCGAAGCCAGGGGGCACCACGGCATGCTGATTCATCCGTACCACACCTGGCCGGCGATTCAGAAAAATCAGTCCATGGTCATCGATCCCCGGGGTCAGTGCATGTGTGATGTTATTCTGCCTCGCCAGGGCGCGGAGGTGGGAGAGTCCAGCCTGGCGCTCATCGAATACTTTGAGCGGACCCGTGTTCCCGTGGTCAACACAAGCCCTTCCATACGGCTCGCACGGAACCAGTATCTGACCCTGCGGGCCCTGGCCGAGGCCCGCATCCCTGTATTGGACAGTATCCTGGTAAACTCCCAGGAAGGTTTTTCGGCTGCGGTGGACGCCCTGGGTGGTTTTCCAGTGGTTCTCAAGCATCCCAGCGGAAGGCAGGGGGAGGGGATACGCCTGGCCGATGCGTCCAAAGACGGCCGCCGCTATGTAAGGGAACTTCTGGATCCTTGTCTGGGGGTGATGGCGCAGCGGTTCATTCCCCAGGAGGGCCGTCGTGACCTCCGGGTTCTGATGATCGGCGGGAAAGTCGCCGGTGCCATGGAACTTACACCGGCGGAAGGCGATTTTCGGGCCAATTTTCATCTCACCGGCCGGAGTCAGCCGGTGGACATATGGCCGGAGCTTGAAGAGATGGCCACCGGGGCCGCTGCTGCCCTCGGTCTGGAAATCGCCGGTATCGACCTGGCGGCAGACCCGGAACAGCGACTGTGGGTGCTCGAAGCCAATTACGCCCCCGGATTCAGGGGGCTGGAAGCGGCTACGGGACTGGATATTGCGGGAATGATAGTGGATTATATTGTGGACACCCACGGGCAGAAATAGGCATTAGGTTCATTGACATTAGAAATCCGAAACTCGAATATCGAAATCCGATACCCCAGTTCAATAAGTAAGTGCAACACTTTTAGGTTTTAAGGCTTTCGCGATATGACGCGATATTATGCCAAAAACCTATCGACACCTAAGC